>Ga0172369_10005029_pt1 | contig 16457 bp, 9 predicted proteins | sample LakKiv25m_FD_114539 | JGI IMG/M metagenome (GOLD analysis project Ga0172369, IMG submission 114539) | Freshwater microbial communities from Kabuno Bay, South-Kivu, Congo - kab_022012_11.25m | ecosystem: Environmental > Aquatic > Freshwater > Lake | place: Democratic Republic of the Congo...
ATGCCGCACCGGATGTCGCGCCAGACGTCGCACCGGATGCCGAACCAGACGCTGCACCAGACGTCGCGCCAGACGTCGCACCGGATGTCGCGCCAGACGCCACGCTGGATGGGGCCGCCGATGCTCCCGGCGCAGACGTGGACCTGTTCGCGCCCGAACTCGGCATGGACGCTACACAACCCGTTGACGTGGAAGCGGACGCTGCCGCCCCCGACGCGCCGCAGTCCGATGCGCCGGCCGATGGTGCGCAGGACGCCGGGCCCGATGCCGAACCTGACGCCGCCATGGATGCAGCCGAAACAGATGAGCAAACTGATACGATCGCACCGCTATGTGTCACCGGCGGCTGCGAGGACGGCAACGTCTGCACCGACGATTCCTGCATTGCCGCTTCGGGCTGCCAGCACGTCGCCAACAACGGCGCATGCCAGGACGGCAGCGCGTGCACGACCGGCGAGAGCTGCGCGGGCGGCGCATGTACCTCAGGCGCGGCCGTGAGTTGTGAAGACGGCAATGCGTGCACCGACGATGGCTGCGCCGCAGCGACAGGCTGTACGCACGTCGCCAACACGGCGTCGTGCGATGACGCCAATCCATGCACGGCCGGCGACGCGTGCAGTGGCCAGGCGTGCAAGGGGGCCGTCGTCGACTGCGCCGACGCCAACGTCTGCACCTACGATGTGTGTGGCCAGGGCACCGGTTGCGTGCACCTTGCCAACGCCGTCACGTGCTCGGACGGCGACGCGTGCACCAGCGGCGATGCGTGCGCCGGCGTGGCGTGCGTCGGAGCGGCCATTTCGTGCGATGATGGCACCGTTTGCACCTCGGATTCATGCGAAAAAACGAGTGGTTGTATCCATGGCAACACGGCCGCGGACTGTGACGACGGCGATGCGTGCACGCAGGACGACGCGTGCGCGGTCGGGTTGTGCAAGGGCGCGACCGTCGACTGCAACGACTCGAATCCATGCACCAAAGACTCGTGCAGTGCCACGGCCGGCTGCGCGCATGAGGCGCAAGCTGGCAGTTGCGATGACGGCAATGCCTGCACGACGGACGACGCGTGCGCCGGCACCCTGTGCAAGGGGCTGACCAAGAACTGCGACGACGCCAACCCCTGCACGGCGGATACGTGCGAAATTGCATCGGGTTGCCAGCATTCAGCCAAGTCAGATTCGACCAAGTGCACTGCGGACGCTTGTGTGTCTGGCGACTTCCAGCCGGGCACGACCTGCCAGGCCGGTGTTTGCGGTCCCAAGCCGGGCATCGTCGCGTGTGCCGACGGAACCGTTTGCACAACGGACAGTTGCGATCCCGGTCAAGGCTGCTTGCACGTCGCGAACCAGGCATCGTGCGACGACGGGGATGCCTGCACGGCGGGCGAAGTGTGCAATGCGAAAGTCTGTGCAGGCGCGGCGGTGGCCTGCGATGACGGCAATGCGTGCACCGTCGATTCATGCGATAAATCAGCTGGATGTGTACACGGAAGTCAAGCGGGTGCTTGCGATTTGGACAGCTCGGCGTGCACACCGGATGTGTGTGCCGCGGGCCTGTGCACGGCGGTCACGGAGATCCAGTGCGAAGACGGCAACCCTTGCACCAAGGACACCTGCGCCCCGGCGACGGGCGCCTGCGGCCACGTCGGACAGAGCTTGGGGGCGGGGTGTGTCGGACCCGGCATCAACGTGGCGGTACAGGACGTCACGAAGCTGGCGACTGGCGCAATCCAAACCCATTTCACCTTGAAGGACGATCAGGGCTATGTGATCGACGTGTGCGGCAAGTACTCGCAGAACCAGGTGATCCAGCCTCGCTTCAGCCTGGCCTATGTCAGTCAGGATGGCGCTGGCAATGTGCTGCCCTACACGGTCCTGACCAGGTCGGCCACAGTGAGTGCGCCTACGGTAGCCAATCCGACCAGCTTCAGCCCGCTTGGCAGTGACTGCTTGCCCGCGGTGGACGGCAATGGCTACTCCACTGGCGCGGGAATGCTGGTCAACGACGGTGCGGGCAATTACACGTACACTTTCCCGACCACGGACACCGCCAAGGGCAACTTCGGCGTCAAGTTCGACGACGGCAAGCTCGACAAGACCCATGTGCTGTGGATTGAAGTCAGGCGCCAGACCGATCTCGCGTCCGCGGACAACACCGCGACATTCAAGGCGACGAATCAGGAGTACGACTTCATCCCGAGCGGTACCGGCACGATCCTGCGCCGCGAGATCGTCGCAACGTCAGCGTGCGACAAGTGCCACCGCGGCTTCCGGCCGGAGGGCAAAGTCTCCAACGCGTTTCATTTCGGCTCGAGGGTCGAACTGCCGTACTGCAACATCTGCCACAACGACCGCAAGACATCGACCGGTGCCGCAAACACCGCACCGGATTCGATGGTGTTCATTCACCGGCTGCACAATTCGGCAGGGATCGATCCGGCAAATCTCTACTTCGGCATTTCGTTCCCGTACCCGCAGGACGTGCGCAACTGCAAGGCTTGTCATGCGAACAGCCTGCAGCCCGACCAATGGCTGAACCGGCCGACACGCGAGGCGTGCGGTTCGTGCCACGACTACGTCGACTTCACCGGTGCGGCACCGGTCACCTGCACCACCCCGCTGACGGTCGATGCCGACGGCGTCAGGGTATGGTGCAAGCACAAGGGCGGCGTCAAGAATGACGATCAGCAGTGCTCGATCTGTCACGACCCCAATTCGGTCGAGGCGTACCACCAGCCGGTGGTGGAGCCGGATCCCAACAATGCTTTCACCAATCCGTCCGGCGGCAACAACAACACGAACGCGTCCTACCTCGCAGCTGCCGGTTTTGTCCCGGCCGGCGCCGATGTCATCAGTTACGATCTCAAGGAAGTGACGACGTGGCTCGACGGGACGACGCGTCGGCCGCAGATGACGTTCCGACTCAAGAAGAACGGCGTTCCCGTGGTGTTCCAGACGTACGTCGCGGGTGTGACGGTGGAACTCATGCCGAACTTCGTCGGCTCGCCGAGCGCCTATTGGGTGTGGGCCTTGCCGCAGGACGGCATCACCATGCCGGCGGACTACAACGCCAGTGCCACCGTCTACATCCGCAGTGCGTGGAACGGCACGACGGCCACGGTCACCAACGGCGTGGCAACGCAAGGCACACAAAACAGCACGCCCTGCACCGTCGCTACGCCGTGCACGTGCCTGGCCATGCCGTACCATTGCACCGTGCCGCAAGCAAGCCTGACCTTCGATGCCGCGACGGGTTACTACACGGTCAAGCTGAACACGATGACCGTGCCGCCTGCTGCAACGATGCTGACAGGTGGTGTGGGCTACACGTACTCGCTGTTCTCGACCCCGCCGCTGACCCAGACCAACTTGCCCGCCTACCCGTACAACACGACGACCAAGGTCGGCGGCCTGAGCGTGCCGCCAGCCGACGGCTACCTGCTCGCGACGAACGCGGTCACGACCAGCGGCACGGCGACCACCGGGTTCCAAGGTAGCCAGCTCTGCAGCGTAACTGCTTGCAATTGCACGACGGCGGCACCGTGCAACGCCTGGGCCGGCCGGCGCACCATCGTCGAGAACGCGCGCTGCCTCAAGTGTCACGTGCAGCTCGGCGCGGCACCGACCTTCCATGCGGGCCAGCGCAACAACGCCGAGGCGTGTGCGTGGTGCCACAACCCGAACCGCACCAGCTCCGGCTGGAGCGCCAACGCGAAGTACGACGTCCACGCCATTCACGGCGGGCGCATGCGATCCGCTGCCTACATGTGGCACGCGTTGTCGCCGCTCGTCAGCTTCTCCGGCGTCGAATTCCCGGGGCCACTGAGCGATTGCACATCGTGCCACCTCGAAGGAACGTACGATTTCAGCGGCGTCGACGAGATCGCAGCGTTGCCGAACATGCAGCCGAGCACCGTGGCCACGGGAAAATACAACAGCGATCCGATCTCCAACGGTAGCTACTACACCTTGTCGCCCTACGTCGTCGCTGACAATGTGACGAACTACGGCACCGGTTTCACGTACGCTTCGAACGCCGGGACCTATACGGACGCTGCGTCGACCACCCTCATCCTCTCGCCGATCACGGCAGCTTGCAGCGCATGTCACGACAGCGCTTCGGCAATCAGTCACATGCAGACCAATGGCGGCCGCTTCTACGATTCGCGCGCCAATGCGTTGGCCGAAGGTGCGACCAAGGAGCAGTGTCTCACCTGCCATGGCCCAGGCGGCACGTCGGCCATCGCCGCTGCACACAAATAGGTTGGGGAAATCCAGCAGGTCAGGGCAATTGGTAGAGCGTGCGCACGGCCGTGCCGCGTGCCACCAGATCGATGACCACCGCCACTGCCAGCAGCACGGCAATCACGATGAAGGCCAGCAACTCCTTGCGCAGCCAGCGCCGAGCCGGTTTGGCGGGCTGACCGGGGTCAAGGGGGCGATTCTGGGTCACACTTGGCCTCCATGCTCGCTGCAACTATACCCCCCCACCCCCCCGTGCTACAAGCCAGGTCGCAGCGTGCGGGCCTGGAGGGAGCAGCGGTGGACGCAGACAGGTCGGAATCGGTGGCCGCGGCGCAAGGACGGCGGTCCTGGCAGACGATGCTGCCGTGGTGCGCTGCTGCCTGTTTGCTCGCCGCAGGCACGCTCCACTTCCTCGCCAACCTGGCGCTGCGCATCTGGGCTGCCCAGGACGGCTGCATCCCCGATTACCGCTGGGCGCTGCATCTGTCCTGGAAGACGCCGTTTCTGCTGGCCTTGATCGTCGTGGACGCGCTATTCGTCTCGCGTTTTGTACCAGCGGCGCGGTCGGCGGGCATGGCGCGCGGCCGGGCCATCGCCCTCCTGACCGGTGTGGCGGCCACCATGGTCGTGGCATACGGCGCCCTCAACTACGCCACGACCTTGACCTGGTGGGGCAAGAACCGTTGGGGGTTTGCCCGGGCGTTCCCCTCTGGGGAAATCGAGAAGCGATCCGACATGCGCAACGACGAGGTCGAGTACATCCGCCTCACGACCAACGTCGACTCGTTCCGCGACGACAGATGGCAGGTTCCCGCACCGCAGGATGGCGTGAACCGCGTGCTGCTGACGGGCGACTCGACAATCTACGGCCTGAGCATCACCGAGACCCGCGACAAGCTGGACGCGCAGATTGAACGGCGGCTACGGGCGGCGAATGCAGGCAAGTGGGATGTCTGGAACATCGCCACCGCGCCGGCATCGCTCTGGTACTTCAGTGAGTCGATTCGGCGTATTGCGCCGGCCGCGCGGCCACGCTATGCGGTCGTCTACTTCCACTGCGACTGCGATTTCTGCTTCATGGACGCCCAAGCAGCCTTGGCTGACAAGCCGGACTGGTTCTATGCGGCAGTGCGCGTCACCGGTCTTTACAACGACTTGATTCGCGCTGAGAGCGCGCCATGGCCTTTCAGCCGCCTGATGCGTGATCCGCCGGTCCTCGCGGCAGGCATCGCCAGCCTGACCCGCCTGCTCGACTTCGCCAAGGCCCACGACTTCCATGTGATCGTCTTCGACGCCATCGGGCCGTGCCGCGACCTGGACAGCCTGCGCGACCGACCGGAAGTGAGCTTCCTGACGTGGCGCGCGGATGTCGGCCTGCCCTGCGGCAAAGGCGATACCAAGGACTGCAGGTTCTACGACAACCCCGAATACGGCTTCAGGAGCGGGCATCTGACGGCCAAGGCCATGGGCCACGTCGCGGATGCCATCACGCGGCACATCCTCGAACTCGAAGGACGGCGCGCCCCACAACCTGCACCTCGCTGAGGTCAAGGCGGCCTCGGGTTTGCGTTGCCAGGCTCGGCCGTCTACATTGCGCGCTGCCGTGCTCGACATCTCGGGGTTCCATCTCCAGCTGGCGCGACAGCACCTTGCACTGTGACGAGGCAAACCATGACCGTGCGCTCTTCTCCATTCCCACGCGGACCCGTGAGCCTTTGCGCAACGATCGCGCTCGTTCTCGCCGCAGCGGCATGCGGCCAGACGGCGACGCCGAGCGACGGGCTCGACGTCGGGCAGGTCGGCGACGTGCCGGGTGCGGACTTGGGCGCGCCGGATGTGCCCGTCGACACCGCGACGTCGGACAGCGCTCAACTGGACACTGTTGCTCAGGATGTGCCGGATGCGTCATCAGATGGCGGCGACGATGCAGTCGATGTCGTCCACTGCACCACCAGCACCGACTGTCCCAGCCCGACCGAGGCTTGCCGCGTTGCAGCCTGCCAGAACGGTCAATGCGCCGTCGCCAGCGCGCTCGACGCGACGCCCTGCGACGATCAGGACGCCTGCACGACTGGCGAGGCCTGCCAGGCTGGCGCCTGCCTGCCTGGCGCGAAAAAGGATTGCAGCGACGGCAACTTGTGCACAACGGACACCTGCACGGGCGGCCTTTGCAGCCACGTCGACAACACGCTGCCTTGCACCGACAACGACGTGTGTACCGTGGGCGATGGCTGCGCTGGCGGCGCGTGCCTGTCCGGCGCCGCTACCGCGTGCGACGACAACAACGCGTGCACGCAAGACGCCTGCGACGCGGCGACCGGCTGCGCCCACGCCGGGAAGAATGGCGCGACGTGTTCGGACGGCAACGAATGCACCGTGGGCGATGCGTGCCAGGGCGCGGACTGTGTCGCGCTCGCGGTGGCCACCTGCACCGACGACAACCCTTGCACCGACGATGGCTGCGACCCGGCCAGCGGCTGCGCACTGCTGCCCAACAGCGTGACCTGCAGCGACAATGATGCGTGCACCGGCGGCGATGCTTGCGCGGGCTCTGCTTGCGTGTCCGGCAGCGCTGTGAACTGCGATGACCTCAATCCATGCACCGTCGACGCGTGCGAATCGGCCAGCGGCTGCACCCACAGCGCAGATGCCAACGCCACTTGCACGGACAACAACGCGTGCAGCATCGGCGACGCGTGCCAGATGGGCGTGTGCGTGCCGGGCGCCGTGACGCCGTGTGACGATGGCAATCCGTGCACGCTCGATGACTGCTCGGTCGAGACGGGCTGCGCCAACCTGGCCTTGCCGGCGCCCTGCAATGACGCCAACGCGTGCACGGTCGGCGATGTGTGCCAGGGCGGCACTTGCGGCTTCACGTTGCAGCTTGCCTGCAATGACGGCAACCCGTGCACAGACGATTCTTGCGAGCCCCAGTCAGGATGCGTCTTTGTGAACAATGCGTTGCCGTGTTCGGACTACAACAACTGCACCACCGGCGATACCTGCTCGGCTGGTGTGTGCAAGCCAGCGGCGCCCTCGGCGTGCGATGACGGCAACCCTTGCACGACCGAGACGTGCGACCCTGCCACGGGCTGCAGCAAGGCCAACAACAACGCGCCGTGCTCAGACGGCAGCGTGTGCACGGTCAGCGACGTGTGCGCCGGCGGCACGTGCCAGGCCGGCGCCGCGCTCGCGTGCAGCGACGGCAACCCGTGCACATTGGATTCCTGCAATGCAGCAAATGGTTGCGTGTTCCCGAACCAGGCCGGTTCTTGCTCGGACGGCAGCCTGTGCACGTACCAGGACGTGTGCGGCGGCGGCGTCTGCCTGCCCGGCGCGCAGACCAATTGCGACGACGCCAACGGCTGCACGACCGATGCGTGCCACCCCAAGACGGGCTGCGCGCACGGTGCAAATGCGCTGGCGTGTTCCGATGGTTCGCTGTGCACCGGTGGCGATGCGTGCGAGGACGGCAGTTGCATCGGTGGCGCAGCGGTGGTGTGCGATGACGGCAATCCGTGTACGACGGACGCCTGCGTCCTGTCGCAGGGCTGCACGTTCACCGACAACACGGAGCCCTGCAGCGACGGCAGCCTGTGCACCACGGGCGACGCCTGCGAGGGCGGCTCGTGCATTCCTGGCGCGGCCACAGTCTGCGACGATGAAAACCTTTGCACCACGGACGGTTGCAATGCCAAGAGTGGCTGCACTGCGCTGGCCAACACAGTGGCCTGCGAAGACGGCAGCGCGTGCAGCATCGGGGATCACTGCAAGAACGGCGGCTGCGTCGGCGGCACGAATCTCGGCTGCGATGACGGCAACGGCTGCACCAACGACAGTTGCGTCGCGGCAAGCGGCTGCGCGCATAGCAGCAACGAGGCGGCGTGCAGCGACGGCAACGTATGCACACTGGCCGATATGTGCACAGACGGGGCGTGTTCGCCTGGCGCGGCCAAGGTTTGCGACGACGACAACCCGTGCACGACCGACGCATGCGACCCCAAACTGGCGTGCGTCACCACCAACAACACGCTGCCCTGCCAGGACAACAGTGTGTGCACGCAGGGCGATGTCTGTCAGGACGGCGGCTGCCACCCCGGCGCGGACATCGTGTGCGAGGAAGGCAATCCGTGCACGGACGACCATTGCGACCCGGCATTGGGCTGCCTGCACGCGAACAACCAACTGCCCTGCAACGACAACAACGGCTGCACGCTGGGCGACACGTGTGCGGCAGGCATCTGCACGCCGACGACCAGCAGCCCCTGCAACGACGGCAACCCGTGCACGACCGAGACCTGCGACCCGACGACGGGCGACTGCTCGGCTCTGGACAATACGGCTCCGTGCAATGACGGCGATGTATGCACGACCGGCGATACGTGCGCGGCCGGCGACTGCCAGCCGGGTGGCGCGCTGGCCTGCGCCGACGGCAATCCGTGCACCGAAGATACCTGCGTAGCGCAAAGTGGTTGCGTTTTCTTACCCAACGCGGCGACCTGTTCGGACAACAACGTGTGCACGGAGGCCGATGGTTGCTCAGGCGGCACCTGCGTACCAGGAGCGGCCAGGCCCTGCGGCGATGGCAACGCGTGCACCGACGACAGTTGCGTGCCGGCCAGCGGCTGCGCCAACACCACCAACAACGCGGCCTGCAATGACGGCAACGCATGCACGAGCAGCGACGCCTGCGCGGTCGGGCTGTGCGCTGGCGTGACCCTCACGTGCGACGACGGCAACCTGTGCACGGACGACAGCTGCAACCCCGCCACGGGCTGCTTGTTTGCGCCCAACAGTGCACCCTGCGACGACGGCAACGGCTGCACGGGCGCCGACACTTGCACCGGCGGCAGTTGCGCGGCCACCAAGGGCTGCAACGTGCACGCCCTGTGCACGCCCGGCGCTCAAGCGATTTCCTGCGTGTGCAAGCCTTTCTACGAGGGTGACGGCTTTGACTGCGCCGACGTCGACGAGTGCGCGCTGGACAACGGCGGTTGCGGCGACCCGGGTCTGTTCTCGTGCACGAACCAAGTGGGCGCGCCACGCTTGTGTGCCGACATCAACGAGTGCCTGACCGCCAACGGCAACTGCGGCGACCCGGCGATCTTCACGTGCACCAACCACATCGGCGCTGCTGCGACCTGCACGAGCCTCATCGGTACGTGCGACTTCGCGGCCGACTGCCCTGGCACGGACGGCGCCTGCCGCTGGCGGACTTGCGTCAATGGTCAGTGCGGCTTGGGCATCGCGGTGACGGGCACGGTGCTGGACACGCAAACCGACGGCGATTGCCAGCGCGCGCAGTGCGACGGCGCAGGCCAGGTGGTGAGCGTGGCAGACCAGGGCGACGTCCCCGCGGACGACGGGATCGAATGCACGGGCGAGGTTTGCGATTCAGGCGTGCCCGTCCACCCCGCCTTGCCAGCGACAACGGGCTGCGGCGAGAACGGCGGCAGCGAGTGCGACGGCAAAGGCAAGTGCGTGCAATGCATTGCCAACAACGAGTGCGGCATCGACACGGTGTGCGCACAACACGTGTGTCTTGCAGGCGCATGCACGGTGACGGCGGCGCCGTTCGGCACACCGGTCGGGGTCCAGGTCAAGGGCGACTGTCAGGTAACGGTCTGCGATGGCAGCGGCGCGGTCACAGCGACGGGCGACGACAGCGACATTCCCGCACAAGACGGCAACCAGTGCACCGGCGAAATGTGCATGGGCGGCGTCGCCGTGCATCCGCCGTTGGACGTGACCGCGGCTTGCAGCCAGAGCGACGGTTCGCACTGCGACGGCACCGGCTACTGTGTGCAGTGCACGACAGCCAGCGAGTGCGGCGTGGACTCCGTCTGCCAGGTATGGAACTGCACATCGGGCATCTGCGGCGTGCAGAACGCGCCGCAAGCCACGTTGGTGGGCGAACAAGTGGTGGGCGATTGCCAGCAGGTGCAGTGCAACGGCTTTGGCGCGATTGTCTCGGTCGAGGTTGCGGGCGATACGCCAGCCGACGATGCCAACGTGTGTACGGCTGAGGTTTGCGTGTCTGGCGTGCCCAGCCATCCGGCCGAGGCGGACGGCACCACTTGCAGCGGCGGCAGTTGCCAGAGCGGCGCCTGCGTCGCGACGGTGGTCGAGTCGCTCGCCGTGCTGCGCGTGGGCGATGGCAGCGGCACCTTGTCGAGCGCCGCGGCCCGGGTCTTCATCGATGGCTACAAGCTCGATGGCACGCCGCTGGGCAGCCTGGCCCTGCCCACTGCGTTGTCGGGGGCCAACCACCCGTTGACGCTTGCGGGTTCAGCCACATCGGAAGGCGGGCTGGCGCGCTCCGCGGACGGCCACTACCTCGTCCTCGCCGGCTACGACGCCGCGCCTGCCACCGCGGCCGTCAACGGCACGGCATCGAGCGTCGTCCCGCGGGTCATCGGCCGCATCGACGCCGCCGCCAAAATCGACACCAGCACCGGCCTGACCTCCGCGTTCAGCACCGTCAGCGTGCGCGGCGCAACATCGGTAAATGGCAGCGGTTTCTGGGTCTCCGGCGCCGGATCGGCCACGACGGGCGGCGTCTGGTACATCGGTACCGGCACCATCGGCACGGGCACGCAAGTGCTCAGTTCGCCGGCCAATGCGCGCTGGATGCAGATCTTTGACGGCCAGGCTTTCGTCTCCGCCACATCGACGACCGTGGCGCAGGTGGGGACGGACTTGCCCAAGACCGCCGCGTCTGCCGTGGCACTGACGGGCCTGCCCATCTCGGGTGGATCGCCGTACGGCTTTGCCCTGCTCGATCGCGACGACGCCGTACCTGGCCTCGACACCCTCTACTTCGCCGACGACCGCAGCGCGGGTTCCGGAGGCGGCGTGCAGAGGTGGACCCTGTCGCAAGGCACCTGGGGCATCAGCAAAACGTTCATCTCCGGGTTGTCCACAGGCTGCCGCGGCCTGACCGCCTGGGTCACCGGCGCCAACGTCACCATCGCGGCCACGACCACCGACAACAAGTTGGTCCTGCTGGTCGACGACGGCAGCGCGAACCCGGCCTTCGCCACGTTGGCCACTGCCGCCACCAACACCGCCATGCGCGGCGTGGCACTCATGGCGAAATGATTGTAGCGGCAAGGGGTTCACGGGCAGGTCGACCGCTGTTGCTGGGCCTTCTCGGCATGGCGCTCGGCCTTTGTCTCGCGCGGCTGTCGGGCGCTGGCGTGCCGGACACAGCCTTGTGGTCGCTGCTCGCGCTGCTGCTGGTCGCGGTGGTGCTGGGCGTGCGGTTTCCTGCGCTGGGCGTGTTCGCCCGGCCGATCCTGGCGGCGCACTGCCAGCAGCCCTTGGTCGCACTGACATTCGACGATGGTCCGCATCCGCAGCACACGCGCCGCGTCCTGGAGCTGCTCGCCAAGACGGCGCACCGCGCGACGTTCTTCGTCATCGGCGCGCGCGCACAGGAACATCCTGAACTACTTGCAGAAATCGTGGGCCAGGGCCATGGGCTGGGCAACCACAGCTGGCGCCATTCGTACCTGACGCCCGCACTGCCTGCGGCCAGGCTGGAGGCGGAATTGCGGCAGACGAGCGAACTTCTGGCTCGCTTCGCCGGTCAGGCGCCGCGTTGGTTTCGGCCGCCCGTGGGCCTGCTCTCGCCGCCGGTCGAACTGGCCGCGCGGCGCGCCGGGCTCGAGATCGTCATCTGGACCGCGACGGCGCGCGACGGCGTGTCGTGGGCCGACGCCGGCAAGGGCCTCGCGCGCCTGCGCAAGCACATGAAGCCAGGTGCGATTCTCGTGCTGCACGATGGCGTGCAAACCTCGGCCGCCCAACCGCCCGCGGTCCATGACCTGCTGCCGCGGCTGCTCGCTGAACTGGACGCGCGCGGCCTGCGCTCGGTACCGCTCGATGGCCTGCTCGGCCAGCCGAACCGGGCATCTCCGCAGGACCTGCCGCCTCCCTGACGCGCAAGCCGCAGTTCCACATGGACAAGCCCCACGCCCATGCTTTACGCCGCCGCGCACTTCCGGTAGAACGCGCAGCGCCAGGGCGGCAGCGTCCAAGCCCCGGCATCTGCGATTGCCCGTTTGGGCCTGGGACCCAACGACTCGATCGAGGCGTTGTCACAGAAGTCGCCGCGAATCCGCATCGGTGAGCTTGGCGACCGGAGAGCAAGCAAACGCGCACTGTGCCAAGCTATTTTGGCACGAGCGCTTACGGTCGTGCCCATGTTGCGCTCTGTCCCCGCACCATTGCGCCTTGTCGACCAGGCCGCCCGCGTCCTGCTGACCGCATTTGCCTTCACGTTCTTCTACTGCGGCGGCTCGGTGCTGTCCTGGCTGCGCTTGCCCATTGCCTGGCTCACTGGTGGCACCCACCTCGAGCGCGCGCGCCGCTGTCAGCGCGTCGTGCAGAACGGCTTCGTCTTTTTTCACGACTTCATGCGCACCTTCCGGCTCATCGGTTTCGATCCGCGCAAGGTCGGGCTGCAACTGCCGCCTGGCCCCTGTGTCCTCATCGCCAACCATCCCACGCTGGTCGATGTCACAGCCATCATCGCGACCGTTGGCCAGTTGTCGTGCGTGGTCAAACGCATCCTCTTCTACACGCCAACATTGGGACCATTGCTGCGGTTTTGCTGGCACATCAACAGCGGCGCGGGCGACGCAACCGCTGGTGCCGCAGTGATGATGGAGTCGATGCACCGCCTGCGCTGCGGCATGACCGTGCTCATCTTCCCGGAAGGCACGCGCTCGCCCGAGGGCAGCCTGCGGGCTTTCAAACGGGGCGCTTTTGAGCTAGCCTCGCGCGCCGATGTGCCGGTCGTGCCGGTGTTCCTGAGCTGTCATCCTGCGATGTTGTCCAAAGAGGCGCCTTGGTACCGGGCGCCCGCCATCCCTGCCCAGTACCAGATGATCCAGCTGCCCACGCTGGATCCGAAGCGCTGGAACGGCGACAGCCGGGCAATGGCGGCGGACACGCAGGCCCTGTACCAACGCTGCCTGGAGGGCAAGGCGCCGACAGACTGGGGACCGCAGGCGCAACGGCCCGAGATGGCCAGGGCCGTCGGCGCTTGAACGGAGAATGGCCGTGCGGGGCGGCCCTTGCACCTCGCCGGTGAAGGAAGAGAAAAATCGATGGTTGAATTGATCAAGGAACTCAAAGAACTGATTGTCGAGTCCCTGATGCTCGAAGACGTCGTCGCGGCCGACATCGTGACCGACGATCCGCTGTTCGGCTCCGGCCTAGGCTTGGATTCGATCGACGCGCTCGAACTGTCCATGGCCATCCACAAGCGCTACGGCGTGCGCATCGCGGCGGACGATGAGAAGAACCGCGAGATCTTCCGCTCGGTCGGCTCGCTGGCAGCCTTCATCGCGGCGCACCGCACCCAGGAGGGGGTCGCTCCATGACACGCGACGAAATCTTTCAGAAAGTCAGAGATATGCTCTCGGAAATGTTCGAGATCGACCGCGACAGCATCCAGATGGAGTCGCACCTCGTGCAAGACCTCGATCTCGACAGCATCGACGCCATTGACATGGTCGTGAAGCTGCAGGAACTGACGGGGCGACGTGTGGAAGGCGAGTCTCTGCGCAAGGTCGCGACGATCAAGGATGTCGTCGATCTGGTCGAATCCTACCTTGCCACGGCCCCTTGACGGAGTCGGGCCCCGCCGTGAACCCAAGATGACGCAGCCTGCCTTCTGCCTGCTCGCCCGGCACGGAGCGCGCGACCCGGTCGCCTTTGGCGCCGCCGGCACGCGCACAGCGGCACAGCTGCGCGCGGATGTCGCCAGTCTTGCGCGCACGTTGCCGGATGCGACCGAATCCAGCCACATCGCCGTCATCTGCGGCGATCGCTACCTGTTTGCGGTGGCGCTGCTCGCCGCGTGGCAAAAGGGGCACGCCGTTGCCCTACCGCCCAACGGCCGCCCCGAGACGGTCGCGACCGTGCGCAACCGGCCGGAGGTCGCGCTGCTGCTCCACGACACGGATGCCGACACCGGCGTGGATCTGCGCGCCCGGCTCGGGTCGGGTGAGGACGGCCCAGCACTGGCGCCGCTCGACCCCGGGCGCGTCCTCGCCACCGTCTTCACCTCGGGCAGCACCGGCACGGTCACGCCCTGCGTCAAGACGGCTCGACAACTGCTCGGCGAAGTCCGAACGCTGCAAACGACTTTCGCTATTCGGCCCGGCCAGTGCTTTGTCGCGACGGTGCCGCCGCACCACATCTACGGTCTGCTGTTCTCCGTGCTGCTGCCGTTGCAGTGTGGCGCGGCCTTCCTGCGCGACACGCCGCTGCACGCCGAGTCGATCGCCGCGCGCATTGCCGAGCATGGCGCGTCGGTGCTGGTGAGCGTGCCGGCCCACCTCATCGCCTTCGGCGTCCTGCAACCGGGCCAGTTGTCTAGCATCGAGCGCGTGTTTTCCTCGACGGCACCGCTGCCCGACGCCACGGCGGCTGCTGTGCGCGAGCGCCATGGCCTCGCGGTGACCGAAGTCTTCGGGTCGTCGGAAACCGGCGGCATCGCCTTTCGCCAGCGCAATGGCTCCGATCTGTGGCAACCCCTGCAAGGTGTCACCGTGACCGCCGATGACGCGGGGCATCTCCTGGTCGACTCGCCGCACCTGGAGCCTGATGCACCCCGACCGCTGCGCACAGCCGATTGCATTCGCATGGATGGGGCGCGCTTCGAGCACCTGGGCCGCGCCGACGGCGTGGTCAAGACCGGCGGCAAACGCATCGCGCTGGCGCACTTGGAGTCCTGCCTGCTTGGCTTGCCTGGCGTGCGCGATGCCGCGGTGATGGCCGCGCCATCGGCACAGGGCGCGCGCGGTGCGGACGTGCTGGCTGCCGTCGTCGCCCCGGGTTGGACGGCGGCGCGCCTGCGCGAGGCCTTGCTGGCCTGGTTCGAACCGAGCGAGTTGCCGCGCCGTATCGTCCTGCTGCCCACTTTGCAGCGCGAGGACAACGGCAAGCTGCCGCGCGCACGCATGTGGAGCGCGTTGGCCGCGCAGCGAGCGCCGTCGACACAGGTCGAAGTGCTGGGGCATCAAGTGGCGGGCGACGGGGCGCATGAACATGTGTTCCAGTTGAGGGTTCCAGAGGATCTGCTCTATTTTCAGGGACATTTCCGCGCGATGCCGACCTTGCCCGGCGTGGCGGAATTGCGCACCTTGGTGTTGCCGCGTGTCGCCGACGTGCGCCCTGACTGGACCTTCTTGCGCCGCGTCGCCCGCCTCAAGTTCCGGCGCATCATCGGCCCGGGCGACGTCCTCGACCTGCGCCTGGTTTTTGCCACGAATTCCAGCCATGTCGACTTCGAGATTGCGCGCGCCGGCGACGGTTGCGCGTCGGGCCGCATGGCCTTCGAAGTGAGCGCACCATGAGCGAAGCGCCATCGGCTTTCCGGCCGTGCATCCTCATTCCGACGTACGACAACCAGCGCACGGTGCGCGATGTGGTGCTGCGCGCGCGCCGCCATTGGGGCGAAGTCGTCGTCATCGACGACGGGGGCTGTGCCGAGGCGCACGACGTCGTCGCGGCGCTCGGGCGCGAAGGCCTCGCCCACGTGCGCCACCGCGAGCGCAATGGCGGCAAAGGCGCTGCCGTGAAGACAGGTTTTGCATTCGCACGCGAGCTGGGCTACACGCACGCGCTGCAGGCGGACGCCGACGGCCAGCACGATCTGGATCGGATACCGCAGTTTCTGCAGGCCGCGCGCCAGCACCCCGAAGCGCTCGTGCTCGCCAGCCCGGTTTTTGCACAGGGCACGCCCCTGGGCCGAAGGATCGCGCGCGAATTGACGAATTTCTGGGTGCACATCGAGACCTTCGGCCGCGCCATCGAGGACGCGATGATCGGCTTTCGCGTCTATCCGCTGGTTCAGGCCGAGGCAGCGCACGCGCGCACCGACCGCATGGATTTCGACATCGAGATCGCCGTGCGCATGGTGTGGCTCGGCACACCTGTGCTGAATCTGCCCGTGCAAGTGCGCTATCTGACTGCGCAAGAGGGCGGCGTATCGCACTTCCATCTGCTGCGCGACAACGCGCGCATCACGTGGTTGCACACGCGGCTGTGCGTCGAGGGGATCCTGCGCCTGCTCGACCCGCGGGCGACCTTCGGCCGGCGGCTGCCAGCCCCACCGTCGCTGCCCGGGGTAGAGCCATGACCCCTCAAGCCATTGCCGCTCCAGATGAAATCGCCGAACGCAAGCGTTGGATGCACGTC
>Ga0172369_10005032_pt1 | contig 16453 bp, 7 predicted proteins | sample LakKiv25m_FD_114539 | JGI IMG/M metagenome (GOLD analysis project Ga0172369, IMG submission 114539) | Freshwater microbial communities from Kabuno Bay, South-Kivu, Congo - kab_022012_11.25m | ecosystem: Environmental > Aquatic > Freshwater > Lake | place: Democratic Republic of the Congo...
ACCAGAGACACTGGTGCAGCAAGTGGGGCAGAGTCCTCTACTCGACCCATTTTTATGTTTGTTCAAACATAAAAATGGTATGGTGTCCCCGAATTACGGCGCACGGCGGGGGGCTATCTCTATATTTTATATTTATGAGGGTTACCTTAACATTTCATTTCTCTGCTTAAGTATTCTAATCTCATTAATTAACAAACCCAGTCTTCTTTTCTTAACGGGATCAATTTGTTGTTGCTTATATTTGTCAACATACATTGTAGCGTAAGGCATGCCTAATACCTTATATATCACATAACCTGATAGTATATGTATTGTTTTGTCATCTGTGTTTTCTACTTTATGTAAAAGTGGTTGAATTGATTGTAGACCGATATTGATTAATGCACCAACGGAAGGATAGAGATCTTCATCAGATTGAAGGTGTTTTCTAAAGTGTTGAAAGGTTAATTGGTCTACCAATAATTGTACAGCCTCATCAGCACGTAATTCACCTAGTAACGAGATGGCAATTGATACAGTCTCTTGTTTGTCTCCCCTGGTACTCTGATCGGTAATAATCCTTTGGAGACTTTGAATAGATTGCTGTCGTTGTATAATAATATTATGTTTTGCCAAATCTCTCACCGATTTATCATCCGATTGTAATTGAGACAATAATTTCGAAATATTCGAGTCCATAACCGATTCACTTTTTTGAGCAACTTCTTTTCCATGTTGTGCATCGTTGCCATATTGGCCATATATTACTTTCCAGCCGATTATTATAACTGCTATAACGGCAACAATCATTATTACTAGTTGTACTGCTCGCTTGAAAAATGACGATCCATTCTTCATAATAGTTCCCCCTTCAATGATTATCATCCGCATCTGGCACGAGCACTTGACGGGTCGCATCTGGTTATGTCCCGTCCTATGCCATCCGCAGCTCGACCGGTTGGAGAATCCCACCCTCTTTTCCATGACAGGTGACCTGCACGACCAGCCGCTGCTCCTTTCCCGGCTTAATGAGCGCGGTGACATCGACGGCCCAGACATATCGCCACTGATATTCCGATGGTGTGTCGAATCCGCCGGCAGGCATTCCATCCACCCAGACCCGGCAGGCGCTGGCCACCGCCGGGAAATAGAGATAGATCGGACTGCCTGACGGGAGCGATGGTGCGGTAAAGGCGGTGGCATACCAGGCCGTCCCGGTGTATGCCTCATATTCCTGCGACGTCCATGATGCATCAGTGCGGATGGTGTGCCAGCCGCTGCCATCCTCGCGCCGGCAGCCGGCTTCTGCCTCATTATCCACCGGATCGGTGCGGAATTGCCATTCTACGGGCAGGATCAACACCGTTTTCGCCAGATCGACAGCGTCGATCAGCGCGGCAATATGAACCATTTGCGCGTCATATGCGGCGGAGCGCTGCCGGAAATCCGCCAATCGCGCCTCCTCATCCGCGGTCAGCGGGACGAGAATCTCCGCTTCACCATCCGGTGTGTTGAGCACGCGGCGCTCGGTAGTGACCTGCCTTGCATCGGCGAGCTTCAGCAGGCCGGGCGCATCGCCGGCGCACCAAGCCCGAATGTGGCTGAACTCTACATCCGCCACATCATCAGCATAAATGCACGGCCGGCCATCCGGCGCGTTCAGCGAAATTCCGCTGTCGCGGAAGGCGGCACGGTTCACATGCCGGAGGAACAGGCCGGATGCAGGAGGGCTGCCGCTGAAATGCCGGACCTCAGGCCACAGGTCCATGAAGTCCAGCAACTCGGGGACATTGACCCGCTGCCCCATCGCCCGGGTTCCGCCACCGGGGAACGCCAGGTGCACGCCGTCCAGCTCTACGTCTTCGATGGGGTGGCGGGGCAGCCCCACCACGGCGGCGCACGGCTCCTGCCACCATCCCGTTCCCGGCTCCTCCACTCGAGCGCGTATTCCGCGAAAAGTGAGGTGACGCACCTTGCCGATTGGCGGACGGACCGTGCCTTCGCGCACGCTGAAGTTGTAGCGGTTGAGGGTGACGAAGATGGGCCGGCGCACGTTCTCCATCACAATATTGGAGAAGACCATCTGCTCCAGCACCGCCCCACCGCAGCTCTGGATTTTCAGGCCTTCCGTGCAATCCCGGAAGACGCAGTTGCTGACGGTCACGTCGCTGACATCCCCGCAGGCCTCCGGGCCGATGCGCAGCGCGCCCCATTCCGAACTCATGATGCAATCGCTGATGGTGACGCGCCGGCAGGGGTACGCGGGATCGAAGGTTTTGAGGCTGATGCAATCATCCCCCGCGTCCAGCCGGCAGCGCGTGATGAAAATATCCTCGCCCCCGTCGAAATCGAGCCCGTCACCGTTGCGGCATCCGCGGCTCCGCACGCTTACACCATCGATAGTCACATGGGAGCAGCGCACGAAAAAGGTGGTGAAACAGGCCGGATCCTTCAGGGTGATATCCCGCAGCCGGACATGGCGGCAGTCCTGCAGGCGGATCAGGAAGGGCCGGTTGCCATGCGGATCATCGGCATTCGGAAACACCTCGCCGTAGCGGCCTTGCCCATCGATGGTTCCCGCGCCTTCGATTGTGATATCGTCGGCATCTTCCGCCTGGATCAGTCCACGGAGCTGCCGTTGTCCCATCGAGAGGCGCCGGAACGGTCGCTCGGGCCACAGAGTTTCAAACGTGCCGGCCGTGTAATCGCCGATGCGATCGCTGCCGAGCAGCGTGCTTCCCGCCTCCACGTGCAACGTCACATGGCTTTTCAGGGTGATCGTGCCGGTCAGGAAGACTCCACCGCTCACCAGCACCCGCCCGCCGCTACCGGCGTGGCAGGCATCGATCGCCGCCTGAATCGCGGCTGTATTGAGCGTCGTCCCATCGGCCTTCGCCCCGAAATCGCGGATATCGAAAAACTGCATTTGCATTGACATGTACTCCATATTCATTATTTGGTCACCACATCGATAGGAATTGCTACCGTGAAGGGAATCGCCTTCACTTTGCCGGTGATCACTACTTCATAAGGCATGAGCGCGCGGGGCGGGACGGCGGGCGTCATGACGTCACCCGTGGCCAAATATGGCGTCTGCGCGCCGGATGGGGCGGCGGACATCGCGAATGCGACGGTCAACGGGATACGGGCGCCGGGGGCTGCCGATGCGCGCGCCAGCGTTGCGCGTGATTGTTCACTCACCTCGCTCCAGGGGGAGATGATGGCTGCTTGCAAACCGGTCAGCGTTCGCCGTCCGGTGTTCCGCAGCTCCAGGTTGGGCGGCGTCTGCATCACCACACGCTCGGCAGTCTGCTCCAGGCCAAGCAAGACGACAGGAGCCAGCGATACCTCTGCGCGCGACCGCATGACCAGCTTGGCGAGATCGACCGGCGACTTCGTGGCGAGCGCCTGCTGCAGCGCGCCGAGCTGCCCCTGCAACCGTTCGGCGTCCGCCAGCAGGCGATCTCCCTTACTGCCGGCGCCATACTCGGCGGTCTGCAAGGCAGTTTGCCAGGCGGCACGGCTCTGTGCGTCCATCTCGGTCGCGAAAAGGCGCTCCAGCTTCAGTAACGTGGCATGCGCCAGCCGGAAGCCGTGCCGGGCGGCCTGCTCACGGGTGCCGATCCAGAAGGCGCTGGTGTCGTCGGCACACAACGATACCTCCCATCCAGCCTCAGGGATCGCAATACAGCGCGGGGTGCCAGGGAGAATGTCGATGGCTACCAGTTGGGCATCGGCGGGGATGCCCAGCCCGGCGCGGTCGAGCTGCACCGTAGTGGTCACCGCGCGGTCGGCGTAATTCCGCAGGGTCAGGTGCAGCTCGCCGGCGGCAGCCGATCCGTAGCGTTCCACCACCACGCCTCGGGTGGCACGGGCGTAGGGGACCGGCTCCCAGCCCGCCGCTGAGATCTCTTCAATGGCGGGAACATATTGGCGGAATTCTTCCCGGTACGACTCCGCGTTCAGCGTATTGAAAGCCGGGAAGATGGCATAGGCCAGTCCCCGCCGGAAAGAGCGGCGAACATCTTCCGTGCGGCCTTCTTGCCGTCCAGTACCGAGTGGCGATCCCGGCATCCGCCAGTATCGCCAGGGTTTGGTGTGGTTAATGGCGCGCAGGTAGCGCTCGAAGCGCCCGGGATTGCCGTAATCCCAATCCCATTCCAGCATCGGCAGGTCGACATAGGGGGCGGTGAAAACCTGCTCGTAGCAGTTGGTGTTTCCGTAAGAGGCCACCTTATATTCACCGGTCAACGGCCACCAGGCTTTCACGAGGAAATCCCAGAGGGTGTTGATGAGACCGACCTGGCAGTTGTCTTTGCCGAAGCTCAGCGGCTGCAGTGTGGCGCGGAAATGCTCCCGCCGGTAATCCAGTCCCCGTGTATTCGTCAGGCAGCCTTCAATCCCATCGTTGTCCATCATGGCCTCCCAGGGACGGCGATTGGGATCACGGGCATACTCTTCCAGCACCAGGCGGCAGTAATCGCGGATGATCGGGGACAGGTCGGGATCGTAGAACATGCGGAATTCCAATCCCCAATTATAACGCGCGGGTTGGCCGGTCGGCACGGCAGCCGGCGGATAAATGCAGTTATATCGAATTCTCCCGAACTCATCAAAGGGTATCATTTTCAACAGGTCGGCAGTCGGCACCCAGGAGGCGTCATACCGCAGTTTTTTGATCAAGTCGATAGACGGCTGCCACCCGCCGGGGGGCGCGCCGGCCGGGGCTTCGATGTTCGGCAGAAAGGCGAGCACCTGCTCGTCCGTCGGCATGGTCGGCTCGGAAGTGGGCATCTGTTTTCCGGGATAATAGCCGTGCATGTGAAAGAGGTAGCGAAAACCCTCGCCAAAATCGCCGGCATCCGGCACGCCGGCCACCTGGTGGGTCGTCGGGTCAAACCGTTCGGCATCGATGTAGTTCAGATAGGCTTCGCGGTCAACGCGCTTGACGAAGCTTTCCGGGAAAAAGCGATAGTAGCGTTCGAGCGTCGAGCGCATGCCCCAGGCGGGATCGTGCCGATAGAGGACAAAGGAAAAAGGCGCGCGCGAGGGATTTTTGCCCAACGCGGCGGACAACCCGAAGAAAAAGGTTACCGACAGCGCCGGCTCCCGCTGGTCGTGCTGGATGATGAACACACGAGGCCCTTGGGAGAGGGGAAGAGCCATCGACAGACCACCTTGCGGGCCGCTCACCGCTGACCAGGGGTAGATGGAACACTCGCCGATGCCCGATTTACACTGATACGTATTGCGATAGAGGTTATCCCCGCCGATCTCGCGGTGTTCCTCCGTATCGTCATACCAGCGCCAGCCGCGCATATCGGCAGGCAAGGCGAACTTGACGCCGACCGCGCGGTCTCGGCCGGTGGTGTCGCTGACGATTCCGTCCACGCGCAGGTACTCCCCGCCGCCGCGCATGGTGGCCTCCAGGGTCAGCCCCGCGTCAGGCAGCGCACCCCGGAAGGTGGCCCCATCCCCGGCAGGTTGCACTGTTCCCGTAACTGGATGGTAATCCGCCGGCATCATCTCGGAGACGACGATATCATCCACCCAGATCTCTCCAATTGAGTGGATTAGCTCCGCCCGCAGTGCCAGCCGGGTGGTCTGCGCCGAGGTGGTGATCTCCCAGGAGAGCGAGAACCAGGGGCGATAAACCGGCTCATGCTCCGAAATCGGTTCGGTGACCCGGATGACTCGCCCGGTGGTGCGGTTCTGATCATCGCGCTCCACGCAACGCGCATCCGCCGTGACCACCTTTTCTCGGCGCATCCACAGCTCGACATGATACCGCGTGTTCGGCTTGACCGGGATGACGGTCTCGGCGAAGGTAGAACCGGTTGGCGTGCGCGAGTTCAACCGCAATGAAGCCTTGCCGGCGTGGGCGAGCGTGGTGTCGAGGCGGCAATCGCCGGTCAGCGCCCAGGAAGCCGTACCGTTCTCGAAGCCCGGGTTCGGCGCCAGGTTAGCGGGATGCTGTGCCGGAAGATACTCGGCCAGCGAGAATCCACCCTGGCCGACGAACGGCACGCTCATGTTGCCCAGCCGCAGTCCGGTCACCCGGCCGGTTTCGGCAATATCCAGGGCCAGACCATCCTTCGTGCTGATGCCGGCAGCACCGAGAGGGACGGTAGTCAACAGACCCAATACAACAACCAGCAACGGAAGGGCGCAGTACCGCTGTGCCGGGGAGTGCAGCATGATTTTGACCTCCGAAAGCTCGATATGTATGGACTTTCACGTCAGGATTACCGGATGATTGGGCGGTATCATCTCCCCCTGACTCATGGGTTGGTCGTCATGTCGATGGGGATGGCTACCGTGAAGGGAATCGCCTTCACCTTGCCGGTGATCACCACTTCGTACGGCATGAGCGCGCGGGGCAGGGTGTCGGGTATCGCAAGATCGACCGTAATCGGCATGCCATCGCCCGCCGGCAGTGATGAGCGCGCCGGTGTTACCTGTGATTGCCGACTCATCTCGCTCCAGGGAGAAAGGACAGTGGCTTGCAGCCCGGTCAGCGTTCCTGTTCCGGTATTCCACAATCGCAGAGTGACAGGAGTGCGCGTGATCACGCGCGCAACGGTCTGGTTCAGACCGAGCAGGACCACCGGGGCCAGCGACACCTCGGCGCGCGCCCGCATGATCAGTTTGGCAAGATCGACCGGCGATTGTGTGGCGAACCCCTGCTGCAACTCGCCAAGCTGCTGCTGCAGCCGTTCGGCGTCCGTCAGCAGGCGATCTCCTTGGCTGCCGGCGCCGTCTTCGGCGATCTGCAGCGCCTGCTGCCAGGCGGCGCGGCTGCGCTCATCCATCTCGGTAGCGAAAAGGCGCTCCAGTTTCAGCAGGGTGGCGCGCGCCAGGTGGAAGCCATGTCGGGCGGCCTGTTCGGGCGTGCCGATCCAGACGGCATAGGCATCATCGGCATTTATCGAGACTGTCAATCCGGTGTCAGGCACTGCGACACAGCGCGGAGTGCCGGGAAGGATATCGATGGCCACCAGCCGCGCGGCGGCGGGGATGCCCAACCCGGCGCGGTCGAGCTGCACCGTGGTGGTGACCGGCCGGTCGGCGTAATTCCGCAAGGTCAGGTGCAACTCGCCGTCGGCATACGCGCCATATCGCTCGACCACCACGTCCCCGGTGGCGCGAGCATAAGGAATCGGCTCCCAGCCTTCCGCCGATATCTCCTCGATGGCGGGCACATACTGGCGGAATTCCGCACGATACGGCTCCAGGCCACGGTCAGTGTTGCTCAGCTCAAAAATGGTTGGAAAGATGGCATAGGCCAATCCGCGCCGGAAAGCACGACGCACGCTTGCCGGATTCCCTTCATCAAACATATCTTCACCCGTCGGTCCCGTAACCCGCCAGAATCGCCAGGGCTTGGTGTGGTTGATGGCGCGCAGGTAGCGTTCAAAGCGCCCGGGGTGGGCGCGATCCCAATCGTATTCCACCATCGGCAGGTCAACATAAGGCGCGGTGAATACCTGTTCATAACCGTTGGAATTACCGTAGGAAACCACCTGATATTCGTTCGTCAACGGCCACCAGGCTTTGTGGAGGAAATCCCAGATGCCGTTGGAAAGGGCGACCCGGCAGTTCTCCTTGCCGAAGGTCAACGGCACCAACGTTGTGCGGAAATGTTCCCGCTGGTAATCGAGCGCGTTACTGTTGGCGTTGTACCCTTCGATCGAGTCAGCATCGACCATTGCCTCCCATGGGCGGCGGCCCGGCGCGCGGGCATAATCCTCCAACGCCGCGCGAGAGACGTCGCGAACGGTTGGGAACAGGTCGGGGTCCTCGCACAGGCGAAATTCCAACCCCCAGTTATAGCGTGGAGGCTGGCCGGTCGGCGCGGCGTCCGGTTTGTAAAGCTGGGTGTAGCAGATTTGTCCGGCGTCGCCATACACGATCTTTTTCAACAACTCGGTCGTCGGCAGCCACCAGGCGTCTTTCCCCATCCTTTTCAGCAGCTCGCTCGCTGGCATCCGGCTTTCCGGCGAGTCGTCGACCAACGAACGCAGTGTCCCGATGAAAGCGAGCACCTGCGCGTCAGAAGGCAAGGCCGGGTCCGTGGTGAGCATCGTTTTCGACGGATAATAGCACCCGTGGATGTGAAACAGGAAGCGGTAACCTTCACCGAAATCACTGGCATCCGGCACGGATTTCGTGCCGCAAACCAACTGATGGGTCGCCGGATCGAACCGTTCCCAGTTGACATAGTTCAGATAAGCTTCACAATCAGGTCGCTTGATGAAGCTCTCCGGGAAAAAGCGGTAGTAACGATCGAGGGCCGCGCGCATGCCCCAGGCGGCATCATGCCGGTAGAGGATGAAGGAGAAGGGCGCGCGCGAGGGATGCGCGCCCGACGCGCGGGACAATCCGACGAAAAAGGTCACCGATAGCTCCGGCGCATGCTGGTCATGCTGGATGATGAAGACGCGCGGCCCCTGGGACAGCGGAAGGGCCAGCGACAGGCCGCCCTGCGGACCGCTCACCGCTGACCAGGGGTAAATGGAACATTCGCCGATGCCTGACTGGCAGCTATAGGTATTGCGATAGAGATTGTCCCCGCCGATCTCGCGATTTTCTTCGGTATCGTCGTACCAGCGCCAGCCACGCAGGTTGGCAGGTAAGGCAAATTTGACTCCCACCGCGCGGTCTGTGCCGGTCGTATCGCTGACCACCCCGTCCACGCGCAGATACTCTCCGGTGCTGCGCATGGTGGCGTCCAGGGACAGCCCCGCGTCGGGCAGCGCGCCCCGAAAGGCAATTCCACCCTCGGCAGGCTCGATCGTGCCGGCGACCGGCCGGTAAGGCACCGGTGGTATCTCATGGATGACGAAATCGTCTACCCAGATGGCGCCGGTCGCGCGGAAGATATCCGCGCGCAGAGACAGTCGGGTCGTCCGGTCCGTGGTGACGATATCCCAGGTCAGGGGGAACCAGGTGCGTTCGATATCAGACATCGGGGCGACGATCTGAGTTTTAAGCCCGGTGAACTGGTTCTGGTCATTGCGCTCCGAACTATACGCCCCCGCTACACCGACATTGTCACGTCGCATCCATAGTCCAACACGATATCGTGTATTTGGTTTGACCGGGATTACTATCTCCGTGTTTGTTGTCGCGGTCGGCGCAGGCGAGGACAACCGAAGCGATGTCGTGCCCGAATGGAAGATAGCTGTATCAAGCCGGCAATCTCCGCTCAGCCGCCAGGAGGTTGTGCCCTCCTCGAAACCCGGATTCGGCGCCAGGTTGGCGGGATTCCGCATCGGAAGATATTCCGCCAGCGAAAATCCCCCCTGGCCGACGAACGGCACGCTCGCGTCGCCCAGGCGCAGTCCGGTCACCCGGCCGGTATCGGCAATATCCAGTGCCAGATCGTCCTTCGTGCTGACGTCGACCGCGCATAACCGGCCGGCAGCCAGCAGGCCCAACACCAGCAAGAGCACTGAACCGCCATGGAACCGCATTGCAGGGGAGAGCAACAAGGGTTTTCCACCTCTGGAATAGGCTTACGGCCTATTATACTACCAGGAATCGGCTGTACCTTCAGGTATTATCATCTTTTCATTCGGTGCGCTGACCGTTCCCCGCCATCCTTGACAGAGTAAGCAATGGGCAATACAATGGCGATGCACTCGTGTGCATACCTTTCGCCAACTACATGCTAACACCCACGGGAAGAGGAGATCACCATGAAACAGTTGATCTGGTGCCTGGTCCTACTGGGCACGCTGGGAATGTCCGGGCTGTCGCAGGTGCCGCCGTCAGTTGCTCCGCCGGGGACACGGCTCGACTGGTATCACTGGGCGGACGCGCGCGCCGTGCCGTTTATGTTTAACCTGGATGCCCTTACCGATGGGAATCTGTCCTCCGGCACGAGTTTTGCCGGTGGTCCGGAGATCGGCGGCACCATCGAGTTCAATTTCCCCAAGCCGGTGCAGGTGACCGCCCTACGGCTGGTGCAAACGGGATTGCTGGCCTCGAGCTTTGAATTGCGGGCGGACACCGCCGGCAAGCGTGCCTTCGATACGGTAATCACCGTGCGAAAGGATCAGCAAGCGATCGGCGACCAGTGGATCACCTTTCCGGTCAATCGCGCGGTCACCGGCCTGCGCCTGGCCGCGGTGACCGGCACCCCGGGGTATCGCCAGCCATACCCGCAGTATGCCGAAATCGAGATCTACACCAGAGAGACCGTCGCCGTGCCGGCCCGCCCGGCGGAAAAAGCAGGCAGCGAGCTGACCGCCGGCAAGGTGGCGCCGATGCCCATCATGCTCATCCGGAACATCAAGTGGACCCCCTGCATCGACATCTGGCATGTGGGCTTCGGGTCGAAAGCGACCAATATACCGGATGATATCGAGACGTACCCGGGGTTTCAACAGTTGATCAACCAGTTGCGCGACATCGACGCGGACGGCGTGCGCTTCTTCCTGGAATCGGCCGCCTGGGACGTGAAGCCGTGGAAGACCGCCTACCCGCCGGGCAACGATACGGAACCGTTGAAAAAAGTGATCGATGCCCTGCACAAGCGCGGGTATATCTCCCACATCTTCCTGCATGCCTGGATGCCGCCCATCCAGCGGGAAGGCAAGCAGGCAGCGAATCCATACTGTCGCTGGGATTATCCCTATGAGCAGAGCGACCTGGTACTCAGCAAGAACCTGCGCGACGACAAGGGTAACCCCATCTACACGGAACGCTACCCGTGCATCATCAGTGAAGACGACTTCAAGAATAAGTGGACAGGCATCTTGAAGGAAGTGGTCGAGCGAGGTATCGACGGGGTCTACCTGATGCCTGATGAGTATTATTTCAAAGGGCATAATCTGTTCACCGTGAACTGCCCGGCCTGCGAACGGGACTTCAAGGCGCGCTACGGGTACGACAGCCTGCCTAAGCCTGATAAAAACGTCACTCCGACCGGTACCGTCGCCGTTGGTCCCGACCCGCGGACGCCGATCGACACCGAGCAGTACCGCAAGTGGAAGCTGTTCGAATACGAGCGCATCGCCGAGTTGTTCGACGGCGTGGCGGGCGAACTGAAGAAAGTCAATCCCAACCTGGCGTTGATCTGCTCAGCCAATCCCCATGCCGCCTTTGCCGGCAATATCGGATTGGAACACGGCATCGCCTTCGACATCGTCGGGCGCGGGAAAAATATCAATGCCGTGCAGCTCTATTCCAGCGTTGGCATCCCGTTAGGCGGCGGCACCGCCCTGACCCGGCGCATGCGCGGCGCCTTCCCGAATGCGGTACTGGACTCAAGCACGAATGGATTTCCCATGATGAATGTGCCGACGGATTGGCCGCTGGCATTCTATGGGCAGTTATTTCCCCACATCATGAATGGCGCCACCCGGACGCACTTCTACCGGTTGAACTACATGCAGACCGACAACTGGTGGACAACGGTGCGGAAAGGCATCTACATGATGCGCCTGCTGGAGCAGTGGGATCTGGCCAACAGCGCCACCCCGGCGGACACCTGTCTGCTGATGTCGCGCGCCTCGGAGGACTGGTGGAATGTGAAAGCGCACAGCCTGCTTGGCAAGACGCCGGGCGACAGCAAGCGCAACTTCCTGATGTATTCGGATGAGCATCTCCCCGGCGCGGTCACCACGAGCGAGGACGCGACCGAACGCACCCTCAACTACGAGCGCGTGCGCGGCATGATGGCCAACAAGTGCATGGAGTCGCTGCTGATCGAAAACGGCATCCAGTACGACGTGCACTACACCGAGCGCGAAGAGACGCTGACCGACCTGAAGAAGTACAAGCTGCTGATTTTGCCGTTCAGCTACTCCATGTCGCAGGCTGCCTTCGAGCGCATTCGCGAAGCCGTTGATGCCGGCAGCATCCTGGTGATCTACGATCAACTGGCGCCGACAAACGAATACGGCACCGCCTATCCGCAGCCGCTGTTGCAGAGCCTGCTCGACCGCAAGAACGTGATCTACGTGAAGACCAACCTGGGCGGCGAGGGCATGAGCCTGCCGGTACAGCAGGAGAATCGGCAGTTGCTATACACGCTGCTCAACAACGGCTACTACTTCAACGCCAATGACGCGAGGGTCGAGTACCTGCTGCGCAAGACGCAGAACGGCAGCTTGATCCTCTACCTGGCCAATTATGAGCATCAACAGACGGCTTCACCGGTGATCGGGGTGCCATTGCCGGCGGGCGAGTACCAGGCGACGGTCTGCAGCAGCGTGCAGGAGAACCTGGCCGAGGGGCTGTTCGGCGGCAAACCCACAGCGAGTGACAAAGACCTGGCGAAGTTCACCGTGACGCTCGCGCCGGGCGAAATGAAGCTGCTGCATATTACTCCCGCGCCGAAAAAGTAACGCTTGAATAATCAGCGGCAGTCGATTATCGCGGGCAGTCCGTCAGTCCGCGCCCGGATAATGCCGAAGTGCTCGCGCACCCGTATCAAGGTGCGCGAGCACTTTTGCTTTTTCCGGGTCAGGGGGTTTCCCCGCGTCTCGCGGTATTCCGCAACACGGTTGAATCGAAAACACCATGCCAGAGGATTGCGCAGGTTCGTTTGTATGCGAAGCTGTCGGTGCCGTAGACCACGAGGGGCGCCGCCGATGCGAAGTTCCTCGGTGACGGATCACCGCCAGAATTCAGCTAACCGCTTCCGATAGGCTTCCGTCGAAAACTCCGCCTCGTCCGCCCCCCAATCCTCCGGCAGCAGGCTGCGGTAGGGCTCTTCCAGGAAGCGGTCATCAAGCAGCACCACCACGCCGCGGTCGTCGGGCGTGCGGAAAACGCGGCCGGCGGCCTGCACCACGCGGATGATGCCGGGGACGATGTAGGCGTGGTAGTAGCCTTCGCCGTCCCGCTCGTCGAAATATTCGCGGATCAGCTCCTGCTCCGGGTTGATGGCGGGCAGGGCGGGGCCGGCGATGATCACGCCCACCAGCCGCTCGCCGGGCAGGTCCACCGCTTCGCCGAACAGCCCGCCCATCACCGCCAGCCCCAGGTGGGCGTTGCCGTCAAGGGCGCATACCTCCTGCAGGAAGGCCACCTGCTCGTCGCGGCGCATGTTCGGCTTTTGCGCGTGCACAAACAGGTCGCGCGGCGCCTCCACCATAATCTCCGCCCACACGGCGCCCAGGTAGGCGTAAGAGGGGAAGAAGGCCAGGTAATTGCCAGGGTGGGCGCGGGCGGCGTCCAGCACCACCTTCGCCACCGTGGGCTTCGTCTCCTCGCGCTTTGCATAGCGGGTGGAGACGCCGGGCACGTGCAGGTACAGCCGGTGCTCGGGCGGGAAGGGACTGGGCAGCGCGAGATGATCCGCCCCCTCGCGCGCGCCCAGCAGTTCGCGAAAATATTCCGGCGGCGAGAGGGTGGCGGAGAGGAAGACCGCCGCTGTGCTGTGATTGAAACGCCGGCGTAATTGCTGGCCGGGGTGCGGGCAGAACAGCCGCAGTCGCGCCGCCGACTTCCCCGCCTTCATGACGTAGACCGCGTCGTCCGCGCTCAATCCGGCGGCGATGCGGCTGCAGTGCAGCAGCTCGAAATAGCGCTCCAGCGCCGATGAGCGGGTCGCGCCGCGCGGCAGCATGGGCAGCAGCTCGCCCAGCGCGTTCAGGAAGCCGTCGAGCTCCGGCGGCAGTTCCGCCGGCAATTCCGGCAGGCGTATCGCCTTCGCGCTCTCGAAGGATAAATCGTCCCGCCAGGAGGCGAAGTGCACCAGCAACGGCTCCGCGCATGCCCGCAGCGTCGGGTCCGGCAGCAGGTCGAGGAGGGCCTTCACCTCCGTCTCCTCCAGCGTTGCCGAATACATCTCGCGGGCGCGCGTCACCAAGTTGTGCGCTTCGTCCACGATGAACAGGCTGTCCGCCGGCCGCCCGGGCCAGAAAAAGCGCCGCAGGTAGACGTTGGGATCGAAGACGTAGTTATAGTCGCCCACGATCAGGTCGGCGTGCAGCGACAGCTCCAGCGACAGCTCGAAGGGGCACAACTCCGCCCGCTTCGCCGCCTCCGCGACGAACTCCGGCGTCCACTCCTCCTCTTGCAGCAGTTCAGGCAGCAGTGTCGCCGCCCGCGGGAAGAACTCGACGGCGCACGGACACTCCAGCGCATCGCACTCCGGGCGGCTGTTGGCGGGATATGGGCAAATGCGCTCCTTCGCCGTCAGGTACAGCGCCCGCAGGTGCAGCCCCTGCGCGCGCAACAGGCCGAGGGCGTCGCGCACCACCTCTGCCCCGGAGGTTTTCGCCGTCAGGTAGCAGAGGCGCGCGTAGCCGCAGTCCTCCGCCAGCCCGAGGATCGACGGGAACAGCGCGCCCAGCGTTTTGCCGATGCCGGTGGCCGCCTCCACCAGCAGGTCGTGGTGCCCGTTAATCGCGGTGGAGACCGCCGCCATTAACTCCGCCTGCCCCTCGCGCAGCTCGGGAAAGGGGAAGCGCAGCGCCTGCAGGCTGTCATCCCGCAGTTTCCGCCAACTCCGCGCTTCCGCTTCCGCGCGTAGCAGCGTCAGCGCCAGCGCCTCGAAAAATCGGCGCGACTCCTCCGGCGACCACGCCTGCGGGAAGGTCCGCTCCACGCCGGTGGGCACGCACACATAGGTCAGTGCGGCGCCCACTGGCGTAGCCGGATGCCGCGCGCACATGAAATGATGGTAGAGCCGCAATTGCGCCAGGTGATGCGGGTGCTGCTCGGGCCGGATTGTTGCGAGCGGCAGGTAGGTGGTCTTCACCTCCTCCACCAGCAGGTCGTCTCCATCTTCCAACATGCCGTCGATGCGCCCGCGCACGATCAGCCGGTAGTCGCCCCACTGGAAGGTATGCGCGATCCCCACCTCGCGCCGATACCCCGCGGGCCGTCGCAGCGCCACTTCGTTGTGCGCTGCCACTCCCGCCCCCACTCGCCCGCGCGAGACGCCCCCGGCTCCCAACCCGCCCAGCTTCAGCGTCTGCTCCAGAAACTCGAGCACGCCTATTTCGATGACCGGCAAACGGTTGACCTCCGGTCATATAATAACAGATTGTGATAAGTCCAGTCAGTCCAGACAACACCGAGGAAACCGCAACCGGAAGTAAGCGTTACGGTTTTCCTGTCGAATAGCCATATCTCTTGACGATATTATCGCGATAAGATAATATGGTGACATGATTAAGAGCTTCAAGGGCAAAGAAGCCGAAAGGCTATTTGCCGGGCGCTTTTCCGCGAAATTACCGCACACCATCCAGCGGACAGCGGCCATCAAGCTCAATATGCTGCATGCAGCCACGCGGCTAGAAACCTTGCGGATTCCTCCCGGCAACCGGTTGGAGGCGCTGCACGGTGATCGTGAAGGGCAATACAGTATCCGGATCAACGACCAATGGCGCCTCAGTTTCGTCTGGCAGGATGGCGATGCCTATGACGTTGAAATCGTTGATTATCATACATAAGGAAATACCATGACTACACGTGATTTTCCACCGATCCATCCCGGCGAAGTGTTGGTGACGGAATTCCTGGAACCGCTGGGGATCAGTCAGTATCGCCTGGCGAAAGATATTGGCGTTACTCCGCGGCGCATTAACGAAATTGCGCATGGGCGGCGGGCCATTACCGCTGAGACGGCGCTCAGGTTGGCGCGCTTTTTCAAAATGGAAGCAGAATTCTGGTTGAATCTCCAGGCGCATTATGATCTGGAGGTTGCGCTAGAAGCGCTCGACGGGAAGCTCGACCGCGAAGTCCGTCCCTTTACGCAGGCAGCATAAATCGGAGCGTGTTCGGTTCACAGCTCTGGTCTTGTTAGTATATTATGAGGGAAATACAGGTCACGGGTGGGTAATTCGATACACGGTGCTGTGAATTTCCCTCATAAATACGAAGTCCTATAGGGCGGATGCGCTGCAACCAATCACAAATCTGCGCGCAGTGGCAAGAAATCGCGGATTAGTAACATAGAGGCTTACCGCTTCTTCTGCGCCTTCTTCAGCTCCTTCTGAAACTTGCCGATCTGCTTCCAGCGATGCTCGCGCTCTTCACGCAGGCGAGCATCCTCGCGGGAGGACTGGTAGTGCAACTCCCGCTCCATTTTGCGGTAGTTCTCGTAGCGGGCCGGATCAAGGATGCCGTCTTCCAGCGCGGCGCGCACCCGGCAGCCGGGCTCCTGCTGGTGCCGGCAATCGTCGTACCGGCACTGCCGCGCCAGCGCGTCGATCTCGGGGAAGGCGCCGGCCAGCCCTTCGTCGGCGTGCCAGAGCTGCAGCTCGCGCATCCCCGGCGTGTCGATAATCAGCGCCCCGCTCGGCAGCATGAACAACTCGCGGTGGGTGGTGGTGTGCCGGCCGTGATCATCCATGCTGCGCACTTCCTGCACGCGCTGCGCGTCCTCGCCCAGCAGGTGGTTGAGCATCGTAGACTTCCCCACCCCCGATGAACCGAGCAGCGCCAGCGTCCGCCCCGGTTGAAGGTATTGCTCCAGCTCCTCCAATCCTTGCCCGGCCTGCACGCTAAG
>Ga0172369_10005034_pt1 | contig 16452 bp, 12 predicted proteins | sample LakKiv25m_FD_114539 | JGI IMG/M metagenome (GOLD analysis project Ga0172369, IMG submission 114539) | Freshwater microbial communities from Kabuno Bay, South-Kivu, Congo - kab_022012_11.25m | ecosystem: Environmental > Aquatic > Freshwater > Lake | place: Democratic Republic of the Congo...
CCTAAAACAGAAGTCAAAACTGTGTTGGCTGGTATTGACATTGGTGTGTCAGAAGTTTTATTGGCCTCTAGATACAAGAAAGAGGAGAAAAAATTGATTTGGTGTTAGGTCATCATCCAATTGGCAAATCTTTATCTGAATTGCATGAAGTAATGGACTTACAAGCTGACACTTTGGCTCAAAATGGAGTGCCAATTCATATTGCAGAAAATTTAATGCAAGAAAGAATTAATGAGGTTGGTAGGGGGGTTCATCCAATTAATCATTACAGAGAAGTTGATGCCGCCCGTTTATTAAATGTTAATTTAATGAATATTCATACTTTAACAGATAATTTGGTAGATAAATTTATACAAGATTATTTAAAAAGAAAAGATCCGGAAAATGTTGGAGAGGTTGTGAAATATTTATTAGAATTACCAGAATACGCCGAATCAAAAATGCGCGGCGCTGGTCCACGTATTACGGCTGGTCGTCCAGAAAACCGCGTGGGTAAAATAATGACAGAAATGACCGGCGGCACTAATGCCTCAGATAAGGTGTATCAAGAGGTTTCTAAGGCCGGCGTGAGTACAATAGTTAGTATGCATATGGGTGATAAAGGCTTTAATGAGGCTAAAGGATCTTATTTGAACATTGTTATTGCTGGGCATATGGCTTCTGATTCACTTGGTATGAATTTATTTTTGGATGAATTAGAAAAAGTTGGAGTAAAAATCCTGCCATGTTCTGGTTTAATTAGAGTAAGTCGCGTTGAGAAAAAGAAAAAATAATTATGATCGCGTATTTGGAGGGGATAATAATTGCAAAGGATAAAAGTTCTGTTGTTTTGGCGACAAAAAACGGAGTTGGTTATGAGGTACGCGTATCTGCCACATTATTTTTGCAATTAATAATTGGCAAAGAAGCAAAATTGTTTACTTATTTTCATGTGCGTGAAGATGCTCAAGAATTATTTGGAGTTACAAGTGCAGAAGAATTAAGTTTCTTTAAAATTTTAGTAGGGGTAAGTGGGGTAGGACCACGTAGTGTGTTAAATATTTTATCATTGGGGCCAATTACAGAAATCCAAGCGGCTATTGCTAAAGGAGACGTGAGTTTCTTAACGCGTGTTTCTGGTATTGGTAAAAAAATAGCTGAAAGAATGGTTGTTGAATTAAAAAGCAAGGTTTCTAAGGGTGTTGATGGGTCTGATGACGATGAAAAAGGTGGATTATGGGGTGATGTGGTTGATGCCTTATCTGGTATGGGTTATAGAGCTAGCGAAGCAAGAAATGCTTTAAGAGAAATAAAAAGTGAAGGGCAAAATACATCGGAGTTGCTAAAAGCAGCTTTGAAAATTTTGAACAAAAAGTAAAATGGATTTTAAAATTGTAGACAATCAGGCTGTTTGGGATAAATTTGTGGCGGAGCAAGATAATGCTTTGTTTTTGCAGTCCTATGCTTGGGGAGAATTTCAAAAAAAAGTCGGCAAACGTGTGTGGCGTGTAGGGATGTATGAGAATGGACTACAAATCAGCACTGCTCAAGTAATTGAACATTATTTAGGGTTGGGTTGGGGTTATTTGTATTGCCCAAAAGGTCCAATATTTAAAAATGGCGTAGAAAATATAGAATTTAAAATTAATGAGTGGGTGGAGTTTATCAAAAAAAATATTGCTAACTATGGAGATATTTTTATTAAAATAGAGCCATTAAGTGGTGAATTTACTTTTATTAGAACTAATTCAGTTCAGCCAGCTAATTTGTGGTTAACTAATTTGCAAAAAACAGAAGATGAAATTTTGCAGGCAATGCATCAAAAAACAAGATACAATATTCGCTTGGCTGAAAAAAAGAATTTGAAATTTAGTTTCTTAAATGCGGTAGAAAAAATTTCAACTAAAGAATTTGAAGATTTGTGGTCCTTAATTTGTCAAACTTCTAAAAGAGATAAAATTAAATCCCATTCAAAAAAGTATTATCAAAAGATGTTAGAAATTCCTAATTCTTTTGTAGGTATGGTTTATTTTGAAAATAAGCCTTTGGCCGCTGGAATTTTTTTAGGTTTTAATGCTACATTTACCTATGCGCATGGCGCCTCTTCAAATGAATATCGTGATTTAATGGCGCCTTATTTATTACATTGGGAAATGATTAGATATGCCAATTCTAGAGGGTATGATAAATATGATTGGGGTGGAATTAATCCAGAAGAGGTAACAGATTTTAATTATAAAAAAAGTTGGGGGGGGATTTCTAGGTTTAAAAAGGGCTTTGGTGGTACTTTATTAAAAACATCAGGAACATTTGATGTAGTACTAAATAGCAGGGCTTATAAAGTATTCCAGTTTATTAAAAAGTTAAAAAATATAATATAAATTAACTTTTTGGTTTAGAAGGCTTAAGGCGGCGGGTTAATTTTCTTAAGATTAAAAAAGCTTACTGTATAAACAGTAAGCTTTTTTAAATAATCTAGTTATAAAACAGTTAAGACTGGATCCTTAAATAAAAGCATGTTTTCATTAGTTACTTTATCAGTGGCTTCTATTCTAGTTTTTTCTAAAAGCGCTGCGCCTGTTCCTGTGTCTGATTCGTTTGATTTTATTCCGATATCAAAATTTATTGTAATTTTATTAGCTGTTTGTGGCAGGCGATTGAGCTTCCAAGATACTTGTTTAGTTGTTTCATCATAAGTAATGTCTCCTGCGCTATTGGCTGAATTTTTTTCCCAATCCACATTTTCTGGTAGAGTGGCTGTAATTTTTAAATCTGTTAACTCATGTAAACTATTAGTAACTGTCCAGTTAATATTATAGACACTTTTTGTATCATACGTTTTACCCACAGAAATTGGCAAATTTTTGGTATCTTTTAAAGTTGCTTGGGTTGATAGGTTTAAATCGGAATTTAAGACTAAAGAAATATTGTTGCTTTGTAATGCTGATTCAGTTATATCGGTTATAGCCTCTACATAAATTGTGGTGATTGCTTGGTTCAATTTTGTGGCATCTAGTGTTGTCTTATTTTTTAGGGGGATAGTAAGCTCTATTGTCTTTTTGCTCTGAGGCTTAATTTCAGCCAAGGCTGGAATTTCTTTTTTAGTCCAAGTAATAATTCCGCGACGCATATCTGGAGTTTTGGTTACGCCTGTTATTGCGCCATCAGCTGCGTCTTGAATATTTGGCCAATCTAGTAAGCTTTTGCCTTCTAACGCTGGCGCGTCTGCTATTAAGCGTAAGATTACATTTTTTAAAGCTAAATCACCAGTGTTTTCATAACTAATAGTAATGTTAACATTGTCGCCAAAATTTACAGCTTGTTTTTCGGTTGCTCCATTGGCGGCGATTTGCAAAAGTAAATTTGGTTTTGTGATTTTAATATTTTTCTCTAATGATTTTTGCAAATATGTTTTATTATTTTGTTCTGCATTCAACGCTACTTTTAATATTTGCTCTCCTGGCAATAAATCAGAAGCGGCAACAATGATTAATTCAAGTGTGGTGGAAGATTTGGTATTTAAGGTATCTATTTTCCAAAGCATTGGATCATTTGTAGGTTTTAAATTACTAGATGCTATTTTTAAACCAACAGGAAGGTTGATATTAATATTTGTGTTATTTATCTTTTGTTCTCCATTGTTTAAGGCGGAAATTGTAAATTTAGATTGCGTCCCAGCAATTAGTTCATCTGGTCCCTCAATCACCAAATCGATTGGTAGGGCTTCTAGATGTGTTATATAATTAGTTATTTTTTGAAAATTAGAATTAAAGTTAGCTGGTTTGTAATCTAAAAAAGTGCGTAATGTTACATCTGAATTAGCTTCGCCAAAAACTTGTCCGGAGATTTCAATGATTCCACTTTTGCTGCCCTCTAGTGTACCAATATCCCAGGAGCGATTATCTTTGCTAGACGGAGTAGGGGTGGCTGAAATAAATTTAAACTCATCGGGGTAGCGTACAGAAATAGAAGAAGCTCCAAGTGGTAAACTATTAGTATTTTTATAGTTAATTTTGTAAGTGATAATGTCTGAGCTAGATATCTTGTTTGGAGCTTCAATTAGAAGTTGAATTTTTTCATCTGAAAATGAATTTTTTTGACCTATCAAAAATGTATAACCAGCCCAACCACTAATTCCTATAAATACAGCTAAGAATAAAAACCAAGTAAAAAATTTTACAAAGCTGTGTTTCTTAATTTGTACACTAATATGAGGGTCATTTTGAACCTCTGAATATATTTTTTCTAATTTAATTTTTAGTTTGTCGTTTTTTATTTTTTTTGATTCAGTATCTGAAATAACAGGGTGCGACGAAAAATCAGGAATAAAGTTTGTATTAGGAGGTGTCTGGTCTGGAGTTTCCTTGATGCGCCTAGGCATAAGTTTAGTTATGATTTTCAAAAATCAAGCCCAAGAAACGATCTTCTTGCAGATCTGTTTTATAAGTTGAAATATTGTTTTCCCATGAAACATTATCTGGGTTTGTCCAAAGCAACTGCCATGATTCAGGCCAAATTGTTTGTTGAGTAAAGCTATTTGCAATAGTGCCTGCTTGTTTTTGAATTAGTAGAGAATAGGAAAGTAAATCTTGTTTTTCTTTGAAGATTTTTTGTAGCCAATCTTGCCACTCTGCTTTTTGTGGCGGTGTTAACTGAAATGGCAGACGATAAGTTATAGTGACTGATGAGGTTTCACCTGGCTTTGTTAAAATCCAATTGCCAAAAACTGTTTTGCTAGATTCTTTTGTTATAACCGTTCCACTTGCAGAATCAATAATTTGAGTTTTGCTAATTTTTTCTAAGTCTTCATCAATTTTGTACCACTTTTCTGGAACTTTAAATAATGACTCATTTGGCCATTCAAATCCTTGAGCAGATAATAGTTCACTGCCTAATGGAACAAAAAAGCGAATATAATCTTTATTTTGCAAATCTGTGTAAGAGTCTAGTGTGGCTCCTTTGTGAGTACGATTAACAGTGACTGTATTAATTATAGAGCCGTCTTCTAGAATTCTGGTTTTTTGGTCTACTGTTTGGGTAATTACGCCATCTGTTTTATCGGCTCCAACATTTGAATTTACAACCATTAAGAAATCTCCTTCTTGATTATTTTTAACCTCGCCGCCCCAGCCTTGGGCAATAATATTTTGTTCCAGAGTTTTATCAGTTAAGTAAAATTGTATGTGTCTTTGAGTAAGATTTTTGTTTAAACTAGTTAAGAGGGGTAAGAGTAATGTTTTATCGGTTAAAAATTTATTTAATAAAAGCGGGGCTAGATCTGAAATAATTTGTTTTGGCTGATTTTTAACCTTATCATAATCTATTTCCACTTCTTGTTGTATTTTTGAAATTGCATTTTCTGCTGTTAGCGATGCCTGATATTGAGGAAGCTCAAATGAACCACCTAAAGTTAATAAATCAGTTAAAACTTGGGTATCTAGGGCAATCACACCATCCACTGTTGGTCCACCGCTTTTTTCATAGAACCAGGAAATTTTTTTGGCTGATGTTGGAAAATCAGCAAACCAGTTAGAATCTTGGAATTCCCATTTTCTTTTAAGAAATTGTATAGGAGCTGGTGGTAAAACAGCTACTTTTAAGTTGCCAGCTAGTTTATATGAGCCCTCGCCTGGAATATCTAATTTAACAATTTTGCCGTCTTTAATCTTTAGTTCAGCAAAGCTTCCCATAAAACCGCCAGTTGGTCTTAGTTCGTTGTTGTTTTGGAATATAATTAAATACGTTTTTGTTTCGTTAGCGCCTAAAATACCATCTAAATTCTTAATTAACGAATCCATCTTTTTTAGGTCTGCGCTAAGAAGAAAAATTGTTTGACGAACTTTTTGAAAGTTATCACGCTTATCTTCTGGAATAAAATTTGGATCAATGGCCATTAAATACTGATTTGTTTGTTCTATACGAGGAATAATTTCATTTAAGGTTGTTTTTATTTTTTCTAGAGAAATTTCGGCATCTTGATTATTAAACAAGTAAACTAATGGTAATCCAGCCAAGGTTAAATTGCTGCCAGCTAGCATTAAACGTTCACCATTTTTTACTTTTTCTCCAACAACTGGCATTACAGAAAGCAGACTACGCCAAACAGGGTTAATGCTATTTAATTCATTTTGAGCTTTAGTGAAGATGCTTAAAGATTGTTGTAATTCATTAGTGGCAGCGGTTAAATCACCATTTTGCAAGGCGTCCTTTCCTAAGGTTAGGTGGCTAAACGCTTCTGTGCCTGTAAAAATTAAATCATTTTGCGTATTTTTTAAATTGTAATAAGCAGAGTAAGCTTTAAAAGGTAAAATAAAAATAATTGCCAATGCGGCAAAACCAGCCAAAGCTTTGTGCCAGGCTGGGATAAGGTGAGAGTAGGAAACTGGTTCTAATTTAGTAAATTGCGAAAATTCTGGTAATTTAAGTGACGGTAAATTAATTTTTGGTAATTTTAGGCGCCATTCAGGAAAAGAAAACTTAGGTAAACTAAATTTAGGCCAAACAAAATGTTTAGTTTTTTTGTTTTTCTTTGGTATGTTAATAGTAGAAACGCGGTGTTGAAAGCTAGAATTAAGGCTAAAAGATGGTAAAATAACCTTAGGTAGCTCTATTTGAGAGTCTTTTTTAGCTGGTTTTAATTCTTTAAGTGGTTCACTTAGTAACGCTTGTAATGGAGTTGGTTGCCATAAATCTTCTGGCTGCGCCGGCTGCATTTTTTCTTGTAAATTTAAAATGTGAGGCGAATTAACTAATTCTTTGACAAAAGAAATATTAACCACCTTAGGTAGTTTTTGAGTTGGTTGAAGATCAATTTTTTTCCTCCCCCGGGGCATGGTATTTTTTTAAAGTATTGAGCTTGGTAATTGCTACAATTTCAACCGTTATTTAAGCTATACTGAATACTTTAATTATACACTATTTTTGTAGGCTTGTAAGGTAAGTTGTGCACAGTTTTCCCAAGAGTATTTTTGAATTTGTTTAAATCCTTTTTCAATCAATGTTTGACGTAGAATATTATCTGATGTGATGTTAAAAATGGCAGTAGTTGCTGATTCAATATCAGTTGGATTAAAATACAGCGCCGCATCACCTAAAATTTCTGGTAAGCAAGAAGCATTAGAAGCTAAAACTGGCGTACCATAGGACATAGCTTCTAGTGGGGGAAGGCCAAAACCCTCATAAAGGCTTGGATAAATTAATGCTGTGGCATTTTGGTATATTGCTGGCAACTCCGAGTCAGGTATAAAGTCTGTTAAAATTGTATTGCTGTTTTTTTCCTTTTTTAGTAGAGATGAAATTTTATTGTAAAAGTAGTTTTTTTTGCCCACTAAAATTAATTGATAGTTTTTTGAATATTTAGTGACAAAATTATTAAAATAAGTAATTAAGCCTTGAATGTTTTTATGTGGATAAGCCACACCCACATAAAGCAAGTATGGTTTATTAATTTTGTATCTTTTTAAAATTTCTTCAGTATTATTTTGTATTGTTTTGCTATGTTTTGTAATGCCTTCATTAGTTACTAATATTTTGTTTTCTTGTACATGTAGAGTATTTATTAAATCTTTTTTTACAAATTCAGAGGGTACTAATATGGTGTTGGCTGCTGTTAAGGCATGTTGCAGAATTTTTTTAAAACTCCAATATTTAAGCTTATAAATCAATCTTCCATGAGTAGAATTTTGACGATTAGGAAAATGTATTAGTATCAAATCGTGGATTGTAATTATAAATGGCTTGTTATAAAAAAAAGGCACATTCCAATGTGGAAAATGCATCAGATCTATTTTTTCTTTAGTGATTATCTTTTTAAATTTTATTTGTTCGGCTAATCCGTACCAAGAAAAATCAGCTAATACTTTACTAAGGTTTTTTTGTTGATCGTCAAAATTTTGCCAATTTTCTTTACGTAAAAAAATAACATATTGGTTAGTCTTATCTATTTTTTCAAGGTGAATAATCAGTTCTTCTATGTATCTACCTAATCCGCCCTGAGCTGAACCTAACATTCTGGCGTCGATACCAATTTTCATATAACAAATTATTTTTTTGTAACTTTTTCTAGAAAGTTACGGTAGGCTTTTTCATCACCAAATGGTAAATAATCTTTTTGGTGTTTTTGCAACAGAAATTTTTCTTTTTTTTCATGCATGATACCGCACCAATATTTTTCTGAGGCGCTAGCTATGGCTGACGCATAGTTAAATAAGCCGTTAGCATAACCGCAATAGGCACAGTTTATTTTTTCCCAAGGATTTAAATATGATAATTTTATTCGATCTAAGCTGATGTAATTCCTGCGATTTAGTTTTGGAATTTTACATAGTGGAAAACAAATTTGGTGATAAATTTCCATTGATAAATCTAAAAAAATAATTGGAATTATCATTGCATAAATAAAAGGCATAACTGTAAGGTGTTGTAGCCATCGCTCGTTGTGACGCTTAAATTCCATATAATAAATTTAGTAATTAGATTTTTTGCCTTTTAACTTTTATTAATATCTTGCAGTTTTGTTACGTATGAATTAATTTTATTTTTAAAATTATCTAAACTAAATTGCTCAGCATATTCTCTAATTTTTTGAGAATCAAATTTGGCTTGGTCAAAATTTAGGAAAGTTTCTAGTAATGATTCCCAAGATTGTTCGTTGAAAAAAGTGCCTGTCAAACCTTCTTTCACAGTTTCTAACGCCCCGCCATCTTTATAGGCAATTACTGGTCTGCCTGCTGCCATAGATTCAATTGGCGTAATGCCTAAATCTTCTGTTTGTGGATGAATAAAGGCGATTGCTTTAGCATAAAGTTGAGCTTTTTCTTCATCGTTAACAGCGCCAATAAATTGAATATTTGATTTAGCTAGCATTTGGAGTTTTTCCATTTCTGGCCCAGTGCCAAAAATTTTTAATGGCCAACCTAACCGGTTAAAAACTTTTATTGTTAAATCAAATTTTTTGTAGGGCACTAGGCGGCCGCCAGTTAAATAATAATCTCCAATTTTTTCTGACAATTTAAAAAATTTAATATCTACTGGCGGATAAATAACTTCAGAATCGCGGTGGTAGAATTTTTGAATACGACGTTGCACATTTTCTGAATTGGCAATAAAATAATCTACACGGCTAGCTGCAATTTGATCAAACATGCGTAAGCGGTGAAGAATTGGTGGTAAAATTGCCTTAATAAACCAATTGTATTTACCTTCTATAATATAGCTATGTGTATCTGTCCAGAGGTAACGAGTAGGGGTGTGACAATAGGAAATATGTAAGGCTTTTGGATTTGTTATTATACCTTTGCCAAAGGCGCTGGATGAGGAAATAACTAAATCATAATCATCTAAATTTAAATGTTCTATCGCCAAAGGCATTATAGGAAGATAAATTCTATAATGATTTTTAATAAAAGGCATGTATTGTAAGAAGCTAGTTTTAATTATACCTTTTAGTAAACGAGCTGGAATTTTATTTTTGTCATAAAACATTACAAAAGTTGGCGCTTGAGGATAAAGTTCTTGCAAAGCTTCTAAAACTTTTTCCGCGCCGCCATACTGAGACAGATATTCATGAACTAATGCAATCTTCATAAAGCTTTTCTTGATTTGAATAGAATAAAAGGTGTTTTATGTAAGATAATTAAATCCATTAAAATAGACCAGTGTTCAATATAAAATGTGTCTAAACGAACTTCATCTTCAAATTCTAAATCACTGCGGCCAGAAATTTGAGCTAAACCAGTAATTCCTGGCTTAATGTTTAAGACTTTGCGATGATGGTTGGTATATTTTTCTACCTCACGAGGTTGGTGAGGACGTGGCCCTACTAAGCTCATACTGCCACCTAAAACATTAAAAAATTGTGGTAGTTCATCTAAACTTAAGCGGCGTATAATTTTACCAACCTTGGTTACGCGTGGGTCATTTTTAATTTTATAAACCGGACCTCCTTTAGTATTTGATTCTTCAATTAATTTTTGCTCATAAGCTAAAACTTCTGGTTGATTGGTAAATTGAGATCCAACACAAAACTTTTGAAACATTGAACGAAATTTTAAAGTATAAAATTTTTGATTATTAAATCCTACGCGTTCATTTTTGTAAATGATAGGGTTGCCAGTTTCTAAATAAACTGCGAGCGCAGTAATAATTAAAAAAGGACTGGTAATAATAATTAAAATTAAGGCGCCAATAATGTCTATGATTCTTTTTACTACGCGTCCCCAAGCTTGTAATCTAGTTTTTTGCAGTTCTACAATTGGCACGCCGCCAATTGTATAGATATCCATATTACTAATGTAAGTAGAAAAAAGATCAGCTGAGTATTTAAAATCTAAGTGATATTCCTCGCAAAAATCTATTAAGGAAAGAGCTTCTGTTTCATTGCTTTTTGGATTGGTTAAAAGAATGGCGTCTACTTTTTTTTGCTCTACTAATTTTTTAATTTCTAATTTTGTTGTTTCATCAAATTGATTAAAGCTGCTAATTATTTTATAACCAAAACCCTTGCGGTTGGTTAAGGTTTCTTGCAAAATATCATTAATGTGTCCCGAGCCGATAATAACAGTTTTTTGCACACCAACCCCAGAGGCGTAAAGGCCTCTTTTTATTAAACGCAGTAAGCCTCTTTCTAAACTAATATAAATTATGGCTAATATCCAGCCAATTAAAACAATAAAACGAGAATTGAATAGTTCACCGCGAAAAAAAATATAAATTGTAATAGCGGCTAAACCAGTAGAACAAGCAAAAAAGACTCTGGAAACTTCATTTACGAAACGACGATTAGGTTTAAAACTGTAAAGGCCAGATATGATAAACAAAAACATCCAGCCAAGCGCAACTATAAGCATGGCAGGGAAGTATTGTGTAAATGTCATGTTAAAAATTACTGGCTTAATAACAGTAAAGAATTTACTAAAACGTAGAAAATACGCTGTAGTACCTGCTAAAATCAGCATCAGAAAATCTAAAGGTAGGGAAATGGTAGTTAAAATTAACGCAGATTTCTTCATAATTATTGAAAAAAAGATGATATTAGTCCTTTTATATTAGCCTAAAAAAGTGAGAAAGTCAAACAAAAAAGAAACGGTTTAAGGTTTCTTTTTTGGTGTTGCAAGATTTAATTGTAAGCCGAATTTTGTATCCTTTTTCAAAGGATGACAGCCATCTCTCTAGGCTTTGCCTCACGACAAAGCTCAAGCTCCATTTAAGGATTGCACCAGGTAGGGTTTTCCACTTATGACTGTTGCCAGCCTAAAAGAGGTGTAGTATCCAACGCTTTTTTGACCTTTAGAGTCTCAAGGCGACAGTACATCTCCTCACTTTTCACCTTTCTCCCAATTAAGGGATAGTATTGTCTCTGTGGCACTATTCCGTCAGTCAGGTTTATTATCTTGCGATAATTTATCCTGCCAAGTTGCCCACCCGTTAGGTGGTACCGCTTTGTTCAATAAATTGAACAGGTGTTCGGACTTTCCTCCTAACTCCGCTAGGGAATAAGGCGGCTGTCCCTTAAATCTTGCCCACAAATTATATCAAAAAAATCAGTTTTTGTCAAGATTGGGTATTTTTTGAGCTAAACAAAATAGGGAGATTCCAAACGGAAGGTTGGTGTATTTTAAAAATAAACTTTCACTGGCAAATATTTTATACAAAATATCATTTAAAAATGAACCGCCAACTTGGAAATCAATTTTTTGTTGAGGTAAAAATCTATCTAGTAAACGAATTAGGGCAATAAGAGGAAAAAAGAAAAAATTAAAATAGCTTATTCTGATAATTTTAAAATCCGCTGCCTGTAATTTTTTTGTTAGAGCTTGTTTGGTGTAGCGTCTTTTGTGGTGCGCAATTTTATCATTGCTGCCCCATAAAAAATTGTAAGCTGGAACAGTACAAACAAAGTAGCCACCCTTATTTAACATGGAGGATATTTTTTTTAGAATTTGTTCATCATTATCTAAGTGTTCTAATACATCAAAAAAGCTAATTATATCGTATTGTGTAGTGGGTTTAAAGTTTTCAAAAGTAGAATTGGAAATTTCTATTTTTGAATCAAATTTAGTTTGTAAGTATTGTGTAAGTTCTGCATTGGGTTCAATAGCAGTAACCTTGCCAAAATAATTTAAAATGGAAATCATTGATCCGGCGCCGCTGCCAATATCAGCGATTTTAAAATTGTTATTTTTTGAAAATAAATATTTCGATAGTATATTCTTTACAATTGTGCGTCTGCCCATAAACCACCAATGCTTTTCACTATAATCTATATGGGCTTTATAAAGTACTTTATCCATAGTTAGTTAGGTAACAATAGTTGGAAGCCATCAATATATAGAAGTTGATAGTTTTGGTTTATGTTATTTAGGGGTAAGTAATTTTTTACGTCATAAGCAAAAATGTAAATAGTTTTTGGGTTAACTATACCTTGTTTTAAGTCATCTATTTGTTTTTTTACTTGTATTCCTCCACCTTTCATCACTCTAGCAAAGTAGCCTTGATTAAGTGTTAAGTTATTTTTTATCGCAAAAAGATCTAGGGAAACATATTGCTGATGAGCAATGTTAAAGTTTGGAATATAGGATATATGAGTATATTTTTCTGGTAATGTTTGCCAGATTGGAGAAACTAATAAAGAAGTCCAGTTGTTGCTAGAAAATAATTCATGCTTGGCTTTTAAAGCGCCAGATATATCAAAAATTTGTAAAGCAAGAAATAAGATAAGTAAAATTAGACAATATTTTGTTTTTAAATAACGTAGTCCATAAAGCGCCAAAAAGATAATAAAATAATACACCGGCCAAAAAATTCTACCCGAAGCCCTTACAATTCCCAAGATTTCTTTTAGTACTAGGGGTAAATCTAATTCTATTACCTTATAATTGCCAAAATATATTTTATTAGTAATTGCAACTAATGTGAGTAGTAATAAGGCAAATAGTAATGGAAACCATTTTGAAAAATTTATCCGCAGAATTTTATTTTTTTGTTTTATAATAATAAACACAGACGTAAAAAATAAGGCTATTACTCCTACTCCTAAATAATTAAAAGCATCATCTTGCTGACGTTGTTGAAGCAAGTTTGGTAAAATTTTAGAATAATTTTGGGGGCTGAAAACAGAATTTAGGTTTAATGAAAAGGCCCCATAGCCTTCACCGGCGGCCGCTCCAATATAAAATAATCCAATTGCGTAGGCAACTATAATTATTATAAAAATAATTATAAAATTTTGGTATATTATTTTTTGCGTTGTGGCTTTTTTATCTTTGAGTAAGATAAATAAATCAGCTAGCCATAATGGGCCAATCATAAACAAAAAATATGGGTGAATTAGTAAGGCTAAACACATAATTATTCCCCAATGCCAAGATTGTAATGCTTGGTGTGGCCTTATTACAAGATAAAGACTGGCTAAAATTAGAAAATGACTTGTTAAAGAAGTGTGTATGCCAGTTCTGTAAAGCATTATTGGGCTGACAATAAAAAATATACTAGCTATAATACTGGTAATTTTGTTTTTAAAAATTAATTTAGAAAGTAAGTAACCAAAAACGCCTTGTAGAATATAACTAAGCAGAATCCATAAACCTAAATATTGAAATGTTTGGGGTAGCCAATTTCTAATTAATTTAAAAGGAATGGCTAATAAGGGAATTGAATCTGTGTAGGTAATTGGTATGCCAATTGGGTAGCCTAAATTGGAAATAATACCAATAGGGAATACCCAGGGTGAGGCGCGAAAAAATTCCCACCCAATGTGGTGCGCAAAAGTATCGGCATTATCTACATAATCCTGATAAATCCAATTAATATTGTTATAGTCTATTATATTTGAAAAAAGTATAAAGCAAAAAATTGCGCCTAATAGGCCAGAGATAATCATTGCTAAATAATTCTTGTTCAGTTTCATAGTGGCTATATTGTATCAACAAATACGAGGTATATCAAAAAACATCCTTGTTGGGTAAGGATGTTTTTTAAAAGTTTTAGACTTCTATGATTACTGGTAAAACCATAGGACGTTTTTTGGTGTGAGTATAAAGAAAATCACCTAGATCATTGCGAATTTTATTTTTAATGTATTCTTCAAAAGCAGGGGATTTAGGATCTGAATCATGAAGTAATTTTTTTGCTCTTTGACGAGTGCGTTCAATAAGTTCTTTATTTTCTTTTAAATAAATAAAGCCGCGTGAAATAATATCAGGATTACCAATTAATCGTCCAGTTTTTTGTTCTATTGTAGCAATAATAACAAAGATACCATCTTCGGCTAACATGCGGCGATCGCGTAAAACAACTTGAGAGGTGTCGCCATCTCCTAAGCCGTCTATCATTACGTGATCTGTAACAACTTTTTGTTTTGTTAAATGGCCGCCGTGTTTATCAATTTCAATAATTTGGCCATTATCAGCCACAAAGATATTTTCTTTTTGTATACCAATGGATAAAGCTAATTCTGCATGCGCTTGAAGTAAAAAGCGATTACCATGTACAGGCATAAAGAAACGAGGTTTTACAAGACGCATCATCAATTTTAAATCTTCTTGTTTGGCATGGCCACCAGCGTGAACGTCCATCATTTGGTAATGAATAACGCGGGCGCCAGAGCGGACAATGACATCTTTAAGGCTTTGAACAGTGCGTTCATTACCAGGAATAACTGATGAGGAAAAAACAACAGTGTCGTTTTCTTTAAGGTGGATAAAACGGTGGTCTTTGTTAGCAATACGCATCAAAGATGCATTTTTTTCACCTTGAGCGCCAGTACAAACTACTATAATTTTATTATCTGGATATTTGCGAAAATCACTTTCTTCGATAATTGTTGTGGGTTTAAATTTTAAATAACCTAAACTATGGGTTAGTTCCACATTGTTTTTCATGGAACGTCCGTCAAAATATATTTTGCGATCCAATTTTTCCGCAATTGCTAAAATTTGTTGAGCACGGGTTAAAAGAGAGGCAAAAGTGCCAATAATAACGCGGCCAGTAGCTTTGGCAATAATTCTTTCTAGTTCATCGCCAACTACTTTTTCAGAAATTTGATGACCTGGACTTTCAGCGTTGGTAGAATCTGATAAAAGGGCTAAGACACCGCGTGTGCCAAAAGAGGCAATGCGATGTAAATCAGCTGGTTCGTCATTAACAGGAGTATAGTCAAATTTAAAGTCACCAGTGTGAATTACAATACCATATGGTGTAGTTAAGGCTACGCCAAAGGCATCAAAGATGTTATGGTTGTCATGAAATGGTTCAAAAACAAAATTCTTGCCAAGTGGTAAGCGGGTTTTATCATTGATTAAAACAATACGTAGTGGTGGAGCGTCATGATATTCTTCTTGGCGTTTTTTAATAATACCAGCTGTTAAGGCAGCGGTGTAGATTATTGGATTGCCAAGTTTGCCCATTAAGTGGGGAACGGCGCCAATGTGGTCATAGTGACCATGGGTAATAATAACACCGCGAATATTTTTTTCTTTGCCTTTTAAGCAAGCCACATTTGGAATAATATAATCAATCCCTGGCATGCCTTCTTCTGGAAATTGCAAACCCATGTCTACTAATACAATGTCTTCACCGCATTCAAAAACTGTCATATTGCGGCCGATTTCTTCTAATCCTCCCAAAGCATAAATTTTAAGCTTTAAGGTATCTGGTAAATTTGCTTGATTTGGCAAAATCAATTCCGCAGTCTGGATTGTTTTAGGTTCTTCTTTACGCAAAATAGAGCCAACGCGAGGCGCGACTTTACTTGCGGCTGCTGGTCGATATCTACTAGGATAGCGACGAGCGTTTACATTTAGGGTCATAAAATAAAATTAGTCTCATCCTGAGGAGGCTAATTGTGGTTCCATATTAAGAGAGTGAAACACACAAAAGGTTTTTTCCCAATGTGGTGGGGAAAAAAATGAGAGGTTAAGTATAGGCTGAATACATTAAATATGCAATCTATAACTAAACTCTGAATACATTATATTATAGATTATTTTTTTTGTCAAGTTTAGGTGAATAAATCAAAAATCCCTGCGGGTTAGCGCAAGGATTTGGTGGTTGCTTAAATTAAGTATAAGAATGAGGAGAAGTTTGTTCTAAATCAAAATTGAATGCGCGGTTTCTCTCTTGCTTGGTTTTTGGCCAATTCTCAATAATATCCCTTATCATATCAATGGCCGTCCAAGGATTCATGGTAGAAGGATAGATATCAAAATTTGCCAGGCGGTCATTATCAGAACCTTTTAGGACGATCATGTAATCATTGCTGTGTGTGGTAGACATCCTGCAAAGAGTGATGTTTACATAGCCTAAAATTACAATACTGGCAATTTGTGTCTGACCAAAATAGCCAACCTTTCTAAGCGAGGGGGCTAGCATTATTGCGTCATAGAGTTCGCCAGCCTGGTAAACATCGGTAATAAAAAGCTTAAAGATGCTTTCAAACAACATATTTTCCACGTGAAAGTTGGTTTTTCTATCACG
>Ga0172369_10005039_pt1 | contig 16440 bp, 15 predicted proteins | sample LakKiv25m_FD_114539 | JGI IMG/M metagenome (GOLD analysis project Ga0172369, IMG submission 114539) | Freshwater microbial communities from Kabuno Bay, South-Kivu, Congo - kab_022012_11.25m | ecosystem: Environmental > Aquatic > Freshwater > Lake | place: Democratic Republic of the Congo...
GACGGTGATCGCGGCCGCGTACCCCATGGCGCCGATCAGCGGGACCTGCGCGACGAGAAGCGCCAGCAGGGCGATGATCACCGTGATGCCGGCGAAGACGACGGCGCTCCCGGAGGTGGCCATGGCGCGCGCGACCGCCTCTCGAACATCCGTCCCTCCGTGCAGTTCGTCTCTGTACCGGAACACGATGAACAGGGCGTAATCGATGCCGACACCCAGGCCGAGCATGGTCGCCAGGGTCGGCGCGACCACAGGGATCTCGGCCACGTGCCCGAGAAGTCCGACCAGGCCCAGACCCGTGACCAGCCCGACGATGGCGGTGAGGATGGGCATTCCGGCGGCGGCCAGCGCCCCGAAGGTGAACGCGAGGATGATGATCCCGGCGCCGATGCCGATGATCTCGCTACGCCGCGAGCTTTCCTCCGACAGCCTCACGCCGAGCACACCGCCGGCCTCGACCTGCACACCGGCGGCGGCGGCCGGCCCAGTGGCGGCCATGACCTCACGCGCCAGGTGCCGCGTCACGTCACCGCCGTCCACATCGAGCAGCACCTGCGCGACGGCGGTGCGCTCGTCGTCGCTCAGCAGCATGTCGCGCGCCCGCGAGTAGGGACCCGTCACACTGGTGACGTGCGGCACCGCCCGCATGCGCCGCAGAGAAGACTGCACGGCGCGCCTGACCTCGGGGTCGGTGAGCGCACCGCTCCTGACGTGAAAGACCATGGAGCTCTGCCCGTTCTGCTGCGGAGGGAACTCCTCGGCGAGGAAGTCGGTGGCTCTCTGCGTCTCGGTGCCGGGCAGACGGATGTCGTTGGACGTGCGCGCGCCGATCAGCAGCCAGCCAGAGGCGACCGCCACGACGACGATCGCCCACGCCAGCAGGACCAGCCGTGGCCGTCGCGCGCAGCAGGCGCCGAGACGATAGAGCACACCGGACATGCAGATACAGCTCCTGTGGACGAGCCCCCACGATAGGCGGGCGGGAGAAATGTGTCAACTCTGTCATTTGGCATGCCTGCCATGATATGATGCCGGCGTCGTGGAGAAAGACACATGGGCCTGAGAGAACGCAAGAAGGCTGCGACCCGCGAGGCGCTGCACGAGGTCGCTCTCCGGTTGTTCGGGGAGCGCGGCTACCAGGCGACCACCGTCGCCGAGATCGCCGCGGCAGCCAACGTCTCGGAGCGTACGTTCTTCCGCTACTTCCGCTCCAAAGAGGATGTGGCGCTGCAGGACGCCACCCGCTACCTGCCTCGGTTCGAGGCGGCCATTCGTGAGCGACCGCCCGAAGAGCCACCGCTGCGGGCGCTGCTCGGCGCGTTCCTCACGGTGGTCACCAGCGACGCGTCACCCCAGCTCGCGCTGCTCTACAGCGGACCGCCGGTCACGTGGTCGACGACGCCGCTCCGCTCCGGTGTGCGCCTGCTGCAGGGCCTGGAGACGGCCGCCGCGGCAGCCCTCTTCGCGCGCCCCGGCGCCGACACCGAGAGCGCCGGCGAGCGGCGATACCGTTGCGAGCTCGCCGCCCGCGCCGGCGTCGCCGCGTTCCGCTCGGCGCTGCTCCGCTACCACGAGCTCGGCGGCGTTTCAGAGCTCCCGCCACGGCGCTTCGTCGATCTTGTGCGGGAGGCCTTCGCCCTCCTCGAGAGCGGGTGCGCGCCGCCGGCATCGGCGCCGTAATGCGTCCGGCGCGGCGGCTCGCGGCGTCGCAGCGCTTTGCCGCCTCCTCGCCGTACGCTCACCCGCCACTGGTAGCATGTCTGGCCAGGCAGGGTGAGGACGAAGGAGAAGCACGTGGCTGAGATGACGAGTCGGGACGCCGCCGGCGCGGCGCGAAGCAAGCCGGCCTGCCGGGGCGCGTCGTCGGACGCGCGGACGGACACTGCCAAGCCCCGGCGCACGAAGATCGTCGCGACGCTGGGGCCGGCCAGCCGCGATGACTCCGTGCTCGCCGGGCTCATCGCGGCCGGCATGGACGTGGCGCGCATCAACCTCTCGCACGGCACGACCGGGGAGCACGCCGCGTCCATCGCGAGGGTGCGGCGTGCAGCCGCAGAGCACGGCGCGCCCCTCGCCGTCCTCATCGACCTGCCCGGACCCAAGCTGCGGCTCGGCGACCTGCCCGAGCCGCTCCCGGTCGCGACCGGCGACAAGGTCTCGCTCGGAGCACCGCCCGCCGCCCGGCTGCCGGTCAACTTCCCCGAGCTTCTACCTCACTTCGCGCCGGGTGAGCTGGTGCTGGTCGACGACGGTGCGGTCGCTCTACGGGTGGACTCCGTGTCGCCATCCGCGGTCCTGCTCGAAGTGCTCAACGACGGCGTCATCGAGTCGCGCAAGGGCGTGAACCTGCCCGACACGCGGCTCCCGATCGGTGCGCTGACGGCCGCCGATCGCGACCTTCTCGCCTGGGGACTCCACCAGGACGTCGACTACGTCGCGCTCTCGTTCGTGCGCGCCGCCCGGGACGTCCACGAATTGAGGGAGCTCATCCGTGCGGCCGGCGGCGACCAGCTGGTGGTCGCCAAGATCGAGAAGAAGGAAGCCCTCGAGGTCTACGAAGAGATCGTCGTCGCGGCCGACGCCGTCATGGTGGCCCGCGGCGACCTCGGCGTGGAGATCGACCCCGCGATGGTCCCGATCTGGCAGAAGCGGATCATCCACGCGGCCGTCGTCGCCGGGAAGCCGGTGATCACGGCGACACAGATGCTGCAATCGATGGTCGACTCCCCGCGCCCGACGCGCGCCGAGGCGAGCGACGTCGCCAACGCGATCTACGACGCCACCAGCGCCGTCATGCTCTCAGGCGAGACCGCCATCGGTGAGTACCCGGTGGAGGCGGTCCGCACGATGGCGGAGATAGCCCGCGCCGTGGAGGAGGACATCGAACTCGCAGGCCGGGCCCCACAGCCCTGGACGGGCGGGCGCACCGGAGTCTCCAACGCGATCAGCCACGGCGCCTGCGAGGTCGCGCACCGCGTCGAGGCGGCGGCGATAGTCACCGCCACGTTCTCGGGCGCCACGGCTCGAGCCGTGGCCCGCAACCTCCCGGCCCAGCCCATCGTGGCGGTGAGCCCCAACCAGCGCGTGGTCAACCAGCTCGCGCTCTGCTGGGGCGTCTTCCCACTGCTCGGCGAGCGGCGCGGGAGCTTCGAGGAGATCGTGGGCGAGGTCAACGGCCTCCTGCTCGCCGGCGGCGTCGGGCAGCCCGGCGAGGTCGTCGTCATCACCGCCGGACTGCAGACGAACGAATCGGGCAAGACCAACCTCATCAAGGCCCATGTGCTCGGCTGAAGCATCCGGAGCGTGAAGCCGGCGGGCCTGCTGCGCAACGAACAGGGTGAGCCGGTCGCCGGTCCCGCATGTCTCCGCGCAGACCCGGCGCCCGTCTAGGGCCGGGGCCGGAGAGTCGCAGCGACGTCACGCCTCGCAGCGCCATCGTGGACCGAGCAGTAGGGCGAGGGGTTGTACGTCGAGAGCAGGGTGTCGCAGCCCGGCATGGCGCAGACGCGCCCGCGCCCGAACGCCGGGATCCTGTCGCTGCGCTTGCCCGCGCTCGAGGAGATGAAGGCGCCCGCCGTGCGCGACTTCATGAGTGGGTCGGAGTGACGCTGAAGCAGCCCATCGGTGGACCTTCCCGTCGACCACCTCATTCTACGCCTATTTTCGTAGAATGGACACCCGATCGGTCGCGGCAGGGCGACGGAGCGCCGCTACGCGGCCGACGGAAGCAGTTCGCGCACCCCTGAGAGCTCCGTCATGAGATCGCCGACGGAGAGGATCCGGTCGACCCGCGCCGCGGTGGTGCCGGCCGTGTAGAGCGGCTCCTCGGTCCCGACGTCGTAGCCGGCGGCGCTGCAGAGGCCGTTGCAGATGCAGAAGGAGTGCTCGTTGTCCTGCCTCGCGGAGCAGACCGTGTAGCGCCCCTGGGCGTCCTTGCCGAGCACGTAGCCCTTGTCGCACCTGGGCGGCCGCCGGCGTGCGAGCGCGGACTGGTACATGGGCGATCCGCGGAGCACGCGGAACGGCAGGCCACAGGGCGAGCCCGGGTCGTTGGCGACCAGGATGTCCTCGGGGCGTGCCCGTAGGACCGCCTGCTTGTACTCGCTGGAGGCGCTGCTCTCGTGCGTGGCCAGGAAGCGGGTACCCATCTGCACGCCGTCTGCGCCGAGAGCGAGGAACCGGTGGATGTCCGCGTGCGTGAAGATGCCGCCCGCGACGATCACCGGGAAGTCGCCGTGCGCCCGCGCGACCTCCTTGACCGGGGGCAGCAGCCGCTCGAGGGCGTTCTCCGCAAGGTCGACCTGGCCGGCGTGGAACCCGAGATGCCCGCCCGCAAGCGGTCCCTCGAGGACGACGGCGTCGGGGCGGTAATGAAGCCGCTCCCAGCGCCGGCAGATGAGCTCGAGAGCCCGGCCGGACGAGACGATGGGGATGAGCGCGGTGTCGCCCGGCGGCTTGATCGCCGGAAGGGCGAGCGGCAGGCCGGCGCCCGAGACGATCGCGTCGGCGCCGGCGTCGATGGCGGCCTTCACGGTGGCTTCGTAGTCCCGCTGCAGCGCGACCATGACGTTGATGCCCGCGTGGCCGCCGCCCGCGCGGGCCAGGGCGACTTCGCGCTGCACGGCCTCGGCGGTGCCCACCTTGGTCCCGATGCGTTCGCCGACGATCCGGTCCAGGCAGGCGCTCGAGACCAAGCCGAGGCCCCCGGCGACGGCCACGGCGCAGGCCAGAGGATAGAGGGAGACGCCCACGCCCATGCCACCCTGCACGATCGGCAGAGGGATGCGCATACCTTTGATTCGCAGCGAGGGGAGCGGGGGGATCGCGACCAGGGGAGACAACCTCCTGCGGGAAGTGTACTCGCAACCGGACCACCGCGCGACCGGGCAGGACCCGCACGAGTCATGCAGAAGGTCGTCCGGGACCCCGGGCACGACCGCACGAGGACGACCCGGGATCGGCCCCGCCGATCGGTCGGCCCGCCGAGGGAGACGGCGCGTTCCCGGCGCCGTGAGGCCGGGTACGGTGCACGATGAGACACCACGTGCACGAGATGCGGTCCGGCGGGCGTGGCGCGAGGGCAAGCGGGGGCCGGGGAGGGAAGTGCGGTGCAGCCGTCCGGACACAGGCTGGCGGAACTCATCGATCTCGAGCGGTTGCAGCGCCTGTGCGACAGCCTCGCCGCCTCGTTCGACATCGTGCTCGCGGTCCTCGACCCGGACGGCACCGTGCTCATCGCTTCGGGCTGGCAGGACATCTGCACGATGTTCCACCGCGCCGATGCGGAGACGGCCAGGGGCTGCCGGGAGAGCGACCTGCGGATCAACCAGCGCCTGCGCGACGGTCTCGGTCCGTCGGAGCACTACGCGTACAAGTGCGCCAACGGTCTCTGGGACGTCGCTTTTCCGCTAATCGTCTCCGGCGAGCACGTGGCCAACATCTTCACCGGGCAGTTCCTCTTCGACGACGACGTCGTCGACGTCGACGCCTTCGCCGAACGGGCGCGTCGTCTCGGCTTCGACGAGGAAGCCTATCTCGATGCGCTCGCTCGCGTGCCGGTGATCTCGCACGAGTGCCTCGAGAAGAGAGTCCGCTTCCTCTCGGACCTGGCCGGAATGCTCGGTGAGATGGGTCTCAGTGCGCTGCTGCGGGAGCAGAAGCAGATTCAGCTCCAAGAGAGCGAGAGGAGGTACCGCCACCTCTTCGACAACGCGACCGACGGCCTGCTCGTCTTCCGCGTGGAGCAGGACGGCGACGGCGTCGTCCGGGACATCATGGTCGCGGACCTGAACCCCATCCAGACCGCGCGGACCGGAGCGCACCGTGACCGGATCGTCGGACGGCGGATGAGTGATTGCGACGAGAGCGAAGAGCGGCTGCACGCCTACTTCGACGTCGTCGCCGGCGCGATCGCCTCCGGAGAGCCCGCCCGCCGCGAGGTGCACCTGCCCGCCTCGGGCGCGCACGAGATACTCTCGGCGTACCCGGCGGGGACCGGGCTCTGGGCCGTCTCGGCGACGGACGTCACCGACATCCGCGAGGCCGAGCAGGCGCTGCGGAAGCAGCAGGAGAGTATCCGCCGGGCCTACGTCGACGTGCTCGACGCGGTGACCGGCGGCAAGCTGATCCTGCTCACCGGGGACGCCGTGGCCGGCGAACTCGGCGTTCCGCTGGGCGAGATCATGTCGATCAGCTCGCCGGCGCAACTGGCCGACGCCCGGCGTCTCGTCGTCGGCGCTGCCGAGGATCGCTTCCCCGGGCGGATACGGCACACCGACCTGCTCAGCACGGTGTGCGAGGCCCTGGACAACGCCCTGAAACACGCGCACGGCGGCACCTACCAGGTCTTCGCGAAGGACGAGTGTCTCCAGGTGGCGATCACGGACGAGGGCCCCGGCATCGATTTCCGGACGCTGCCGAAGGCGACGCTGGTCCCCGGCTTCTCCACCGCCGCCAGCCTCGGCATGGGATTCACGATCATGCTCCAGCTCTGCGAACGCGTGCTCCTCTGCACCCGCCCGGGACGCACAGAGGTGGTCCTCGAGTTCGCGCTTTCCCGCGAGACCATGCTCCACAACTGAGCTCCGGGCCGAGATAGGATGGACGCCACGCCATGGTGATCCGTCCCGACCTCATCTACCTCGACAATGCAGCCACCACGTGGCCGAAGCCGCCGCAGGTGGCGGCGGCCATGACGGCGTTCCTCGCCGAGGTCGGCGCCAATCCCGGCCGCTCCGGACACCGGCTCTCGGTCGAGGCGTCCCGCGTCGTCTATGGCGCCCGCGAGGCGGTCGCCGCCCTGGCCGGTGTCTCAGACCCCCTGCGCGTGGTGTTCTGCGCCAACGCCACCGAGGCGCTCAACCTTGCCCTCGGCGGGCTCCTGGAGCCGGGACGACACGTGGTCACCACGAGCATGGAGCACAACTCCGTCATGCGGCCGCTGCGCGCCCTCGAAGCGGAGGGAGTGAGCGTCACAGTGGTGCCGTGCTCGCCCGAAGGCGTCCTCGATCCCGCGGCCGTGGCTCAGGCCGTGAGGCCCGAGACGGCCATGATCGTGATGAACCACGCCTCGAACGTCGTCGGCACGCTGCTCCCCGTGAGCGAAGTCTCGGCGATCGCCCGTGAACACGGCGTGCTGCTCCTCGTGGACGGGGCGCAATCCGTGGGCTCCGTGCCGATCACCCTGGACGGACTCGGCGCCGACCTGCTCGCGTTCACGGGGCACAAGTCGCTCTACGGGTCCACCGGCACCGGAGGTCTCGTCATCGGCGATCGTGTGGACATCGACCGGCTCCGGCCGCTCACCCGGGGCGGCACAGGGAGCCGGTCGGAATCCGAGCTTCACCCTGAGTTCCTCCCGGACAAGTACGAGAGCGGCACACCCAACGCAGTAGGGCTGGCCGGCCTCACAGCGGGCGTGCGGTGGCTCCTCGAACACGGCGTCGAGGAGGTGAGCGACCGGGAGCGCAGACTCACCGGCGCGCTCCTCGCCGGCCTGCGGCGGATCGCCGGCGTCACGGTGTACGGCCCGCTGGATGCCCGGCGGCAGCTACCGACCGTATCGTTCACCATCGAGGGCCTGGAGCCCGGCCACGCGGGACGCCGCCTCGACGAGGAGTTCGGGATCCTCGCCCGCGTCGGACTCCACTGCAGTCCCGCCGCTCACCGGACCATCGGGACGTACCCCGTCGGCAGCGTGAGGTTCTCACTGGGCGCCTTCACGACCGAGCAGGATGTCGCTCTCGCGGTGGAAGCCGTCGCGACGCTGGCACGAGAGTCACGGGAATGAGGACCGCAGCGTGACGACCCGCTCCTCCCTGTGCACCCTGTTCCTCGTACCGTCCGCGAACCACGCGGTGAAGGGAGAGCAGGCCCTCCTCCGGAACGGCATCCCGTGCCGGCTCATCCCGGTCCCACGCCACCTGAGTTCGCAGTGCGGCGTCTGCCTCGAGGTGGATCAGACCGAGAGAACGAGGGCGGAGGAGGTGCTGCGGGCGGCGGGAACGCTGATCGACGGCACGCACGACGTGCAGATGCCGCCCCCTCGAGTGACCGGCGCAACGATCAGCCCGACCGACGAAGGAGCGCGGGCTGCCAGGAAAGGAGCGGCAGATGACGACGCAGCACCCTCATGACGAGGCCGTCCGGGGCGACCGCTTGGCGGACGGACCACTCGTGGTCGCGCTGTCGAGCGACACGATGGGACGGGGGGACGACGAGCTGGGCGGAGTCCTCATGCGCAGCTTCCTGCACACACTCGGCGAAGTCACGCCGAGGCCGCAGACGCTGATCTGCTTCAACGGCGCCGTCAAGCTCGCCGTGCACGGCTCGGCAGCCCTCGAAGACCTGCGGGCACTCGAGTCCGGGGGCGTCCGGATTCTCCTGTGTGGCACCTGCCTCGGCCACTTCGGGCTCAAGGACGACGTCGCGGTCGGACAGATCTCCAACATGTACGCCATCGCCGAGACGATGCTGCGCGCCGCGAAGGTCGTGAACCTCTAGACGGATGTTCCCCGTGTGACCGCCGTGATGTGGCCGACACTAGGTAGCAGAGACTCGGATCACCCAGTGAACGGAGACGGACGTGAGCACGCGACAGTTGCGAGAGGCGCCGCAGAGCCCCGGCAGACACGGCATGCCCGTCACCCGATCACGCGCGCGTCTCTCGATCGAGGAGGTCCGCGAGAGCGGCCTGCCCGCGTACTTCTTCGACCACGGCGAGCACCTCCTCTACCTCGACGGCGAGCTCTACGACCTCGAGGAGCGGGATGCGGCGTTGCGGGCCGGCTCCCAGCCGCGGCCGCTTCCCCACCAGATCCTCGAGGACGGCGTCGGCGTCGAATACGGCTGGCGGCACGCCGCCGGCTGCGTGTGTCCCCACTGCTGGAACCACGTTCACGACGAGGGGGCGCACGCGCACGTCGCGTAGCGGCCTCTCGTCGAGCCGATCCCGGTCCGGCTAGGCGGATGTCCCAGGGAGCCATCGGAAGTGCGGGGCACAGTGGAGATGACGGCGCACGCCAGCGACCTGGCCGGGAGGGTTCCAGTGTCTCGACATCGCCCACAGCACCAGGGCTTCACGTTGATCGAGTTGCTGATCGTGATCATCGTGATCGGCATCCTCGCGGCGATCGCCGTCCCCATGTACCTCGGCCAGCGCAACAAGGCCAAGGACGCGGCCACCAAGGAGAACGTCCACACTCTCGAAGTCGGCGTGCAGAGCTACGCCCTCGCCTCCAACGACACGTACCCGTCCACGGGCGACCTCGACGAAGCCGTCGGCGGCTACGTCGACGCCTGGCCCGAGAACCCGTTCACCGGCTCGCCCATGGGGAGCAGTCCCTCCGTCGGTGACTACTCGTACACCAACAACGACGACGGATCGTTCTCCCTGGCAGGCCACCTCTCCACCGACTCCGACTTCGCCGTGGGCGTCTCCAACGGATCGGTCACGTCCATCTTCACGACGACCAGCGATTATCTGATCGGGCTGCTCCTGGACTACTACGAGGAGTACGGCAAATGGCCGCGCACCTGGGGCGACTACGTCTACACGGACCTCGGTCTTGACCCCGAGGAGTACGGCGCCCCCATCGATCACGTGATCTTCACGCCCCACGGCTCACAGCTGTACGCGGAGCCGGAGGACGGCTACGAGATGACCGTCACCGGCACCGACGGAGTGACGCGCGTCCTGGACAGCGACCTCCACTGGAACCTCGTGTACGACGCGGTCGGCGGGCAGTGGTACTACCACAGGGTCGAACCGGCCAATCAGATCGACATCTCCACGCTGACGACCGCGCCGCAGGGCTGACCGCCGGCCGTCTCAGACCGTCGCCCGGCCTACGCCGGCGTCGTGTGCGTCTCGGCCATCCGCACGTCCAGTTTCTCCCGCATCTCCGCGACCTTGACGGGGTCGTGATGGGGGCTGCCGGGGTCGCCCATGTTGTGCAGTTCGGCAGCGTCGTTCCGGAGATCGTAGAGCTCGAACTGCGGGTCGGCGACACCGGCCGGGTCGAAGTACATCGAGAACTTCCAGTCCTCCTCGCGGACGCAACGGACGTGAGCCGGCTGCTCGATGATGGGATGCGGCAGCCATCGGGAGGGCTTGGTGCCGATGGTCTCGTCGGTCGTGTAGACGACGGAGTCCTGCACGCGACGGGTCGGCCTCCGCGGATGGGCGACGGCGTCCCTGATGATGGGCGTGAGATCGCGCCCCCTGAACGTCCATGCGCCCGGGCGCGGCACGCGGGCGAGCGTGGCGAGCGTCGGCATCAGGTCGACCAGCGAAGCCAGCGCGCCCGTGCTCACCGCGTTGGGGAACAGCACCGGGTTCGAGATCACCAGCGGGACGTGCATCGTCTCTTCGTAGGCGTTGTAGCCCTTCTCGCGCATGCCGCCGTGCGCGAGCCCCATCTCCCCGTGGTCGGAGAGCCGGATGACGATCGTCCTGGCGCTGAGCCCCCGGTTCCCCTCGAGAGCGTCGAGCACGGTCCCCATGTCCTCGTCCGACCGCCGGTGCAGGTAGGCGTAGAAGTTCACGTACTCGTGCATCTTCTCCGGGCTTCGCACCGGGTCGAGACCGGTCGACCACATCTCCGTGGATTGCCACTGGGCATGCGGTTTGTGGTTGGTCCGCAGGATCTCGTTCCAGGTCGACGGCAACGAGATGCCCTGCCTGACGCAGTCGGGGTAGTCGTCGGCGTAGTTGGCCGATCCGCGATACGGCTCGATGTCGCTGTAGCTGGGTTCCATCCACGTCTTGGGGCATCCCATGAGGTCGTGGGGGTTCACCAGCGAGACGATGAGCGCGAACGGCCTGGGTGAGCGGGGGTCCGCTCCCCTGAGGAAGCTCGCCGCCTGACGGGCGGTGAGACGATCGTAGTCGGCGTCGCCGCCGCCGAACATGCTGGACGACTCGTCCCCGCCGGCGTCGGGCGTGAGCCAGCCCTTGAAGCCGTAGCGCTCGAGGTCGCGGCGGCTCTGCACGGCGAGTGTGCCGCTCGGGTCCTTGCTGAGGTGCCACTTGCCGCGGTACTGCACGTCGTAGCCGGCCGACCGGAGCAGTCTCGCCATGTTCTGACGGGACGGGTGCAGCGTCGTCTGGTCCGTCTCGTCCGGGTCGGTGCCGTACTGGAGGACCTCGGTCACACCGTTCTCGGAGGGATACTGGCCGGTGAACAGGGTGGCGCGACTCGGGGAGCACATCGACGCGGCGCAGAAGGCGCGCCGGAAGGTGAGACCATGGCGCGCCAGCCGGCCGCGGTTCGGCAGGTGCTCTCTCGCCCAGCCTGAAGGCCAGTGCTGTGGGTAGCGCTCCTGGTCGGTCATGAGGATGACGATGTTGGGGCGCCGCGACGGCGTGCCGGCGCCCCTCGTCTCCGGCGCGTCCGTCGCATCGGAGAAGCCGGGCAGCGAGGGCAGCGCAAGCCCGCCGAGGAGCGCGGCGGCGCCGCCCAGGAACTGCCGGCGACTGAGGCCGGAGTCCGCGTGTTCGGAGCCGTCGGGCGGATGCGCAGTCACCTGGTCTCCCTTCACATCTGAGCGGACACGCCCCGTGACGCGCACGGGGTGGGTGAGGGGGCGCGACACCCGGGACCCACGCCCCGATTCAACGGCCGGACGACCGGCGAGTCAAGACCCCGGCGACGACGCACTCCGGCCGACCTCGTCGCTCAGAACATGTTCCCCAGCAAGGCGTTCGCCAGCCGGGCACCGAAGTCGGTGGGATCCTCCGGGTAGACCGCGGAGTTCCAGTCGACACGGACCACCGCGTCGCCCTTGAGCGCCACGATGCCGGCGCGTCCATCGGTGAACGTGAGCACATAAGCCTTGTCGCCGACGTCGCCGACGTCCTGGATCGACCCCGGCTCGGCATACGTCTTCGTGTCCTCGAACAGCGCCTCGCCGCCCTGGACGTCCACGCCGAAGAAGACCTTCGAGTCGTCGATGCCGGCGGCCGTGAAGCTGCCCGCCGGCTTGCCCGACTGAGCGGCCGACGACGCCTCGGGGAACGCCTCCATGGTCTTGCCGGTGATCGCTCCCACCTCCTCGGCGCTGATCGCCGCGTCCATCGCCCATCCGTCCGGCAGACTGACGGCGGCAGCGGAGCCGGCATCCGGCGATGACGCCGGCGAGTCGCTCTCCGACGATGAACCGCAGCCGGCCACCGCCAGCGCGAGAAGAAGCACTCCGAGAACGACGATCGCTCGCATCTGCCGCTACCTCCTGTCGAATCCGTGAACCAACGCACGCAGATTATCACCTGAGCGGGCCAGGGCCTCCCCCGCATACCCCAGGGGGTAGTAAGGTAGTCGGGTACACGTCACGGACTCCGAGCAAGGACCACGGGTCCCGGAAGACCCGCGAGGAGGCGCATCATGAAGATCGTCGGCTGCAGCGTCTTTCGCGCCGAGGCGGAGCACGTCCTCGGGGCCGGCACGGAGGTGGACTGGCTCCCGGCCGGGCTGCACGTGAGCGAAGCGCGACTCGGCGAAGCCGTCTCCGAGGCGCTGGGCGGCACGACCGGCGCCGCCTGCCTGTACGGCGCCTGCTTCCCCGACATGGACGACGTGTTGCGGCCCTTCGAAGCCCGCCGTCTGCAGGCGCGCAACTGCGTCGAAGCCTTCCTCTCGCCCGAGGAGCGGGCCGCCTTCGGCGACCGCGCCTACATCATGTCGCCCGGTTACCTGAAGCAGTGGCGCGCCATCTACGTCGACGGCATGGGCTGGGACGAGATCGACGGGCGCATCAACTTCGGCATGTACGACGTCGTCGTGCTGCTCGACTTCGGCCTCGAGCCGATCGACGACCTCGACGTCCTTGAGTTCTTCGACTTCACCCAGACCCCGGTGGACATCGTGCCGGCCACGCTCGACTGGTTCGGCGAACGGGTCGCGGAGGTCCTCGCCGGCGGCTGATCGGTCGCCGAGGAGCGACGACCTCGCGGCGGCCGGCGGCGCTCCGCCGCCGGAGCGCGGTGCGGTAGAGTGTCGCCGACGAACCACGTGAGGAGGCCGGGAAGGTGTACTCGGACGAGCTGCTTCTCCCCTGGTTTCGCAGACTCGCTGAGCGACTGCCGGGCCTGCGGCTCTTCGACGCCCACACCCACCTCGGCGAGCACGACTCGGACGGCTCCCGGCTCGCCCTCCCCGACCTTCTGGATGCTCTCCGCCTCGCCGATGCACGAGGAGTCACGTTCCCCCTGATGGAGCCGGGCGGCTACCGGGAGGCCAACTCGGCGGTCATCGAAGCGGCGGCGACTTCCGGAGGCAGGCTGGTGGCGTTCTGTCGCCTCGACCCCCACGACGACCCCGTGGCGGAGCTGGAGCGCTGCCATGACGCCGGCGCGCGGGGGGTGAAACTGCACCCGCGCGCCGAGCACTTCGACCTGCGCGACGCCGGCGTACACGCGGTGATGGCGGCGGCCGCCGAGCGCAGGCTGCCGGTGGTCGTGCACTCGGGACTGGGGATCCCGTCTCTCGGCCGGGACGCGCTGGCGCTGGCCGGGCGGCACCCCGAGGCACCGCTCGTACTGGCGCACGTCGCGGAGCCCGACCTCGCCTGGATCTGGCGCCGGCTGGACGACCACCCCCGCCTGTTCCTCGACACGGCCTGGTGGAACCCGGCCGACCACGTGGCTTTGTTCGCCTACGTGCCACCCGGTCACATCCTGTTCGGCAGCGACGCGCCCTACGGCACGCCGCTCGCGGCGGCGATCGTCGCCCTGACCACTGCGCTGGGGACCGGCCTCTCACCGGCACAGACGGAGGCGGTCGCCGGCGGTCAGCTCCGCCGTCTGCTGGCCGGCGATGCGGCTCCGGGAGCGCTCGACCTGGGTCCCGCGCCCGGCCCGCCGCCGCCGCGGCCGCCGCTGGTCGAGCGCGTCTTCACGCTGCTCGTGGGGGCCTTGGCGCGGATGCTCGTCCGTGCGGATGCGAGCGACCTGCTCGAGCTGGCGCGGCTGGGCTGCGACGTCGGCGACGACCCGTCGGCGACGGCGCTTGCCGAGGTCGCCGGGCTGCTCCGCCTCCGCGAGCAGTACTCACGGGAGCACACGGTGGACGGTCGCCGCGCCGCCGGCTTTCACCTCGTCCTCGCGGCGGCCGCGTTCGCCGCTTCTCCCGGCGCACTCTCGGACCCGCCCGGCTGACGCATCCCGGGTGCGCCCGAGCACGACCAGCACGGATGCTGCCTGCGGCCGACCGTGGGGACGCACGACGCTCGATGCGGCAGGGAGTCGGTGAGCGTGTGACGGAGACCCCGTCACCGCCGTCGTGACCGCCGGGCCGCTCGGCTCCTCAGCGAAAGCACTCCGGGGCGACGGCCGTGGCGTACTCGAGGATGAGGCGCGCGTTGGGGCGCATCACGTGCAGGGCGTCGTAGAAGGCGCGCGGCCGCCCACCGAACGTGCGGACGTCGGTCAGATCGAGGACCCGGAAGCGGCAGCGGGTCTGCGCGTCGCGCAGGTAGGCGGCGAGCTCGTCCAGATCGCGCTGGAACCCCACCTCCCTGAAAGCCCTGAGCGCCCGCGGCTGCACCGGCATCATGATCACGAGCGGAGTCACGCCGCGGTCGTTGTAGAGTCGCATCGTGGCCTCGAAGTAGGCATGCGGACGCGAGACCGTCGTCGGTCCCGTCCAGCGGTGGTTGTCCAGGAGACGCCGGATCGACACGTCTATCTGACGGCGGAACGAGTACCCCGGCAGCTTGCGGGTAGAGTCGTACCGGTTCCGCCGCAGGGAACCCCTCGCCGAGTAGTGGTTGCCGCCCAGCAGTTCCTTGGTCGCCGGCGATGGGAGTGTGGCCCGCTGCTTCGCGAGCAGCCGGGCCGGGAAAGCCGCGGAGAGCCGCTCGTCGTTGAGGAGCCCCGCCCGCAGATGGTCGGCGCGGAACGTGCGCGCCTGCAGCGCGACGATACAGTGCGGGTCGGCGTCGGGCCACCGGGTGATCAGGTAGCGGCTGAACGCCCAGGCGTCTTCGGGCCGAAAGCACTGGACGGAGCAGTTGAACGCCGAGAGCCCCGTGAGGTCGCTCACGTCGGAGGGCTCGAAGCGCATCGCCCGCGAGCCGCCGAAGAGCACGAGCTCGGGCGCCGCGGGGAGCTCGTCGAGCAGATCGGCCTTGAAGCTCTTGTCGAACCCGGCGCTGCGATAGCTCGTCAGCTGCCAGGTCGGCGTGGGCGCGGCCGTGAAGACGGCCTCGGCCGGCCAGATGGCGAGCGTGCCGGCGAGTGCGACGAGAACGCCGGCGAGCAGAACGGTCCACCAGAGCCACCACGACCGGTCACCGGGGCTCGAGGCAGGAGCGGCCTCGTCCCGTGCCCCGGACCCGTCTGTGTCGGGGAGATGCTTCACGCGGCAATCGTATGACGTCCGGGCCGTGTGAAGCCAGAATCGGCCCGGCCGCTTCCCCGCGCTGGACCCGGAGCCGTAGACTGATCGGGCCGTGAGGCACAAGAACGGACAGAGGCAGAGACGGCGTGGCGCCTGAGACGTGCGAGGCGAGGATCGCGGTCGTCTCCGACACGCACGGGCTGCTGCCGCGGCGCGTGCTGGAGGCGTGCGCCGGCGCGGACCACATCATCCACGCCGGTGACGTCGGCACACGCGCCGTCCTCGACGCACTCGCGGACCTCGCGCCGGTGACCGCCGTGCGCGGCAACCGCGACCGCGACGCCTTCGGCCGGTCGCTGCCGGACGAAGCCTTCGGCGAGGTGGCCGGCCTGCGCTTCGCGGTCGCGCACAAGCGCCGCGACCTCAAGGCCGGCCATCCGGACCCGAGGGCCGAGGGTCTCGGTCTGCTCGTCTACGGCGACTCGCACCGCGCCGAGCTGCGCTATCGCGGGCACGAGCCGGGCGGCATCCCCGTCCTCTGGCTGAACCCGGGGACGGCCAGCGCCCCACTGCCCCACGACCCGCGGCCCAGCATGGCGGTCGTGCGCGTCCGCGACGGCGTGCCGGACGCGCACATCGTCTTCTTCGACTGAGGAGCGCGCGGCCACGGCCGCTCGCCGTTGCGGCGCGGGCGGCGGACCCGGCCTGTCGCTCAGTCCGGCAACGGCCGGGTGTCCCACTCGGACGGCGTGAACGCGGCGCCGGGCTCCGCGCCGACGATGAGCATGGACGTGCCGGCCTCGAGCGCCACCGCGCCGCGGACCACGGTGGGGTCGCTCACGTACAGGAACGTCCCCGCCGGCGCGTCGATCTCCTCGCCGCTCACGCGGTAGACGGCGTGGCCCGAGACGATGAGGAAGAGCTCCTCGTGGTTCGCCTTCACCTCGTCGTGGTCGTGCGTCAGGACGTCCCCCGCCTCGGTGGCGCGGGCCAGGTTGGTGCCGAACGAGCCGATACCGAAGAAGCGCCGGATGGGCTTCCACTCGGTGCCCGGCGATGAGCCCTCTTCGAACGGGATGTCGTCGATGTGCGCCGCCGTGTA
>Ga0172369_10005044_pt1 | contig 16435 bp, 14 predicted proteins | sample LakKiv25m_FD_114539 | JGI IMG/M metagenome (GOLD analysis project Ga0172369, IMG submission 114539) | Freshwater microbial communities from Kabuno Bay, South-Kivu, Congo - kab_022012_11.25m | ecosystem: Environmental > Aquatic > Freshwater > Lake | place: Democratic Republic of the Congo...
CCATTCGACGCCCTGGTCGGCGGCCTCGCCGGCACGCCGGGTGCGCACCGTCACCTTATCGGCGACGATGAACGAGGAATAAAAGCCGACGCCGAACTGGCCGATCAGGTTTGCGTCCTTCTGCTGATCGCCGGTCAGCTGCGAGAAGAACTCGCGCGTGCCGGACTTGGCGATGGTGCCGAGATTACTGATCACCTCGTCGCGGTTCATGCCGATGCCGTTATCGCTCACGGTCAGCGTGCGGGCATCCTTGTCGTAGCCGATGCGGATCCTGATCTCCTCGCCGCCCTCCATCAGGGCCGCGTTGTGCAGCGATTCGAAGCGCAGCTTGTCGCAGGCGTCGGAAGCGTTGGAAACCAGCTCGCGCAGGAAGATTTCGCGGTTGCTGTAGAGGGAATGAATCATGAGGTGCAGCAGCTGCTTCACCTCGGTCTGGAAACCCAGGGTTTCCTTTTCGGCGTTGGCGGTCGTCATGCGGGAAAACTCCTCGAAAAAGACCCCGCTGAAATGGTGGCCAAGCGACGGCTTTTCAAGAGCCGTAGGCAATCTCGATGATCTCGATCTCGCGCAGGCCCGCAGGGCTTTGAAATTTCACGATATCGCCGGTACGCGCCTTCAGGAGCGCGCGCGCCAGCGGCGAGATCCAGCTGATTTTTCCCGTCGCCGGGTCGGCCTCGTCGATGCCGACGATCCGGTAGCAGACCGCCTCGGCGCCGGCGTCGTCGCAATCAATCGCCGTGACGCAAGCACCGAAGAACACCTGCTCCAGATTCTGCTGCCGCGCCGGATCGACGACCTCGGCGTTGTCGAGCCGCTTGGCAAGATAGCGGATGCGCCGGTCCATCTCGCGCAGCTTCTTCTTGCCGTAGATGTAATCGCCGTTCTCGGAACGATCGCCGTTCGAGGCAGCCCAAGCCACAACTTGCGTGAGATGCGGCCGCTCGACCTTGATCAGCCGTTCGAACTCCTCACGCAGCGTGCGATGGCCGGCCGGCGTCATGTAGTTCTTGGTGCCCGCGGGCAGCGACGACTGACCGGAGAGGTCGTCGTCCTCGTCGTCAGCTTCGGTTTCCTTGACGAACGCCCGGCTCATGTCGGAGCTCCTCCTTCAGTGGTTTCCTTGCGCGGCCTGGCACGGGCCTGTTCGATCGCCAGCAGCGCCTGGTTGCGCAGTATCTTCACCAGCGTCAACACGCCTGCGGAAAGGCGGATCGACCCGGCTGTGGCATTGTCGCAGTAGATGAGGCCCATCGTGTGGCCCTGCAAGACCAGCGGCAGCAACAGACAGCTGCCCGCTGCGAAATTGCTGCGATACCACTCTGGCAGCCGCTCGGCAAGCGCGGGCGTGCCGAGATCGGCAACCAGCAAATCGGCGGAGTGTGCGCAGGCGAACTGGAACAGGTCTTGCGGGGAGTTTTCTGGCTCGGTCGCCACGGTGAATGCCTTGAGCGCCTGTGGCGCCCCGGGTCCGAAACCGCAACGCGCGGTCAGACGATCGGTTGCATTCTCGAACAGGGCCAGCAGCGCGCAGCGGAAACCGAGCGCCCGGTAGAGGATCTCGGGCACCATGCAGAGCACGTCCCCCGCCGGCCGGTGGGCAAGCAGCGCCGCGCTGACCTCCTGGACGCCATCCGCCAGCACCGCCTCGGCGGCTTCCTGACCGGGCTCCCCGGCCGCCGCGCGCGGCGCGGCATCGAGCGCACAGCCCCCCCAGGGATCAGCCGGTGCACCTTCTGTTTCAGGCGGCAAGGGAGCATCCGGCGCCAGAAAATCAGTGAGACGGCGCACGAAGTCGCTGTGCTTGACATTGACCTGCAGCACACCCGCCAGCGCGACGAGTTCAGTCGAACTTTGTTCAAGCAGCTCGTGCAGCCCGGCCGTGTCGAATGACAAAACCGCGCCGAAGCGCTGCAGAAGCGGATCGAGGCGCTGGTCGAGCGTTGCATTGGGGGACGCAGCCATGGCTCGGTCGGCGCATTCATTTGCAAATCCCGCTACCAGGTGCAGCCCCTGCTCGGCGGTCTCCGGCACCGCGAGATCGTCCGCCGGCAAGGGCCGCATGCTGGCGACGATCGCCCCTGGAAAGCCCCAGCTCGCGGCAATGCTGCGCCCCAGGTCGGCCAGCCCGATGCCGAGCACCTGGCGTGCAGCGGCCTCCTCGGCCAGCCGGTGCAGCGCGACCAGCTTGTCGATTTCGGCACGCTCCTCGGGGAAGTAATACAGCGTCAGCAGGCGACCGAGATCGTGAAACAGCGCACAGATGAACGCCTCTTCGGCATGGCGCACCAGCAGCGGCAGGCGGCAGCTACGCCGCGCCAGCAGCGCCGCCCAGTAGGCGCGCAGGAAGGCCTCCTTGAGCTCCCTGACGTTGGCCTTGTCCTGCAGGTGCTCGAACAGCAGCAGGGTGATCGCCAGATTGCGGATGGCATCGAAGCCGAGCACCACCACCGCGCGCGAGACGGTGCTGATCTTGCCGCCGGCGGCCTGCCGGTAGTAGGCCGAATTGACCAAGCGCAGGATCTTGTTGGTCAGCGCGTAATCCTTGAGGATCACCGCCGCCAGGGAGCGGGCGTCCTCGTTGCCGGCAGCGGCGAACTTGTTGATGGCCGCCACCGAGCCGGCCAGCGCGGGGAAGTCCGACTTGTGGCGCATGCGGCGCAACAGGAACTCGAGCGTCGCGTGCTGGCCGGCGGCGGCGGGCGCGACTTCGGCCGGACGCAAGCTGGTGCCGAGCCAGTCGGTCAGCGCTGCTCCCAGCTCGGCGGCATTGGCATAGCGTTTTGCCGGATCGAAGGCGCAGGCGCGCAGGATGATGGCACCGAGCGGCGGATCGATCGGCGGCGTCTCCGGCAGCGTGACCGGCTCGGTCGCCACGCGCTGCAGCGTCATGCCGGCCGTCGGGGAAGCGAAGACGCGCCGCCCGGTCAGCAGTTCGAGGAGGATCAGCCCGCAAGCGTACACGTCATTTTGCGGGCCGATGCGTTTCTGGGTGACGTATTCCGGTGCGAGATAGGCCGGCGTGCCGGAGAGTCCGGCCGGGTCGTCGTCGCGCGCAGCGGCCGCCGCCGCAAGGCGCGTGGCGATGCCGAAATCCATCACGCGCGCCGCCCCGTCACGAACATCGACGAGGATATTCGACGGCTTGAGGTCGCGATGCACGATACCCTGGGCATGCGCTTCGCCCAGCGCATCGGCAACCTGGCGCAGCAGCGCCACCGCCTTGCCGGCGGGCCAGGGCGTGCCGGCAGTGCACAGTTCGGCCAGGCTGCGGCCGACCACCCGTTCGAAGACGAGATAGGGGTCGCCGTCCTGCTCGCCGGCGTCGAAGATCGGCACGACGTGGGGATGGCGGAACAGGCCTGCGGTACGGGCCTCCTGCAACAAGGCGGCATTGCGCGCCGGATCGCGGCGCGCGAAATGCAGGGTCTTGATGGCAACCTCGCGTTGCAACTGCGGATCCCAGCCGAGATAGACGACGCTTTGCCGACCGCGGCCAAGTTCGCCGCGGATCGCATAACGGCCGATGCGCTTTTCGCTCATGGAAAAATTTTACCGCCGGCCCGGCATTGCCAAGCACGGGGATGACGGCCTAAGATGATGCGCATGAACCTGCCCGACGACCCCAAGGCCCTGCAGGCGCTGCTGACGGAACTGCGGGACGAGCACCACGATCTCGACGCGAGCATCGCCCGGCTGGACGATAACCCGCCGCACGACGAGTTGCTGATGCGCCGACTCAAGAAGCGCAAGTTGCAGCTCAAGGATCGCATCGCGGCTGTCGAACGCCTGCTCGGCCCCGACCTGATCGCCTGAGTGCCACCGGCCCCAACTGCCATGCTGCTGGAAGTGCACGGCCGGCTCGCATTCGTCGCCACCGGCGACCGGTCCTTCGAAGCGGCGCACCCGACGCTCGTCTTCATCCACGGCGCCCAGCACGATCATTTCGTCTGGCAGCGGCTCGTCGCGCGTTTCGCCGCCCCAGGCCGCAACATCCTGGCCGTCGATCTGCCCGGCCACGGACGCAGCGCCGGGCCGGCCCTGACAAGCATCGAGGCCCTCGCCGAGTGGCTGCTGGCCCTGCTCGAAAAAGTCGGCGCCGGCGGGACGGCGCCCTGCCTGCTCGCCGGCCACAGCATGGGCTCGTTGATTGCCCTCGAGACCGCGGCCCGTCTCGGGCCGCAGGTGCGACACCTCTATCTGCTCGGCACCGCGCTGCCGATGGCGGTCGCCCCGGCGCTGCTCGCCGCCGCGCGCGATGATCTCCCGCGCGCCCTGGCGCTGATCAACCGCTGGTCGCATTCCCCGCTGGCCGAACGCGGCGCGGCAGGCAACCTCGGGCTGTGGCTGCCGGCGCTCAACCTGCGCCTCATGGAACGTCAACCGCCCGCCTCGCTGCATACCGACCTGAGCGCCTGCGCCAACTACCCGGGCGGCCCGGCAGCGCTGCGGCGACTGGCCTGCCCGGTGACGATCGTCGCCGGCGCGTCCGATCGCATGACCTCGCCGCGCGCCGCCGCTCGCCTTGCCGCACAGCTGCCTGCCGCCCGCCTGATCCTCCTTCCCGCAGTGGGCCACGCCATGCTATCCGAAGCCCCGCAGGCGGTCGGCGACGTGCTCGCCGCCACATTTACGACGCAGCCCCCACTACCCGTCTGACAGTACAAAGGATCCACCATGCCCCTAGATTCCGCCGCGCTCGACCTGCTGTTCCGCTCTGCCCGCACGCACAACGCCTGGCAGCCGCGGCCGGTTCCCAACAGCCTGCTGCACGAATTGCACGAACTCATGAAATGGGGCCCGACCAGCGCCAACTGCTGGCCGCTGCGCATCGTCTACGCGAACTCGCCGGCCGCCAAGGCCCGGCTCGTGCCGCTGATGCTGGAGGGCAATCGCGCCAAGACGCAGGCCGCGCCCGTCACGGCGATCCTCGGCATGGACATGGCCTTCCACGAACAACTGCCGAAACTGTTCCCGCATGCCGACGCGAAATCCTGGTTCGTCGGCAACCCGGCGCTGATCGAGGCCACCGCCTTCCGCAACAGCAGCCTGCAGAGCGCCTATTTCATGCTCGCCGCGCGCGCGCTCGGACTCGACTGCGGTCCGATGTCGGGTTTCGACGCCGCCGCGGTCGACACCGAATTCTTCGCCGGCACGACGATCCGGACGAATTTCATCTGCAACCTCGGCTACGGCGACCCGGCCGGCGTGTTTCCGCGCAGCCCGCGCCCGGGTTTCGACGAAGTCGCGCGCATTTTGTAGAAGGCTGGCAAATGGGGCGATTCCGGCTATAGACAAAGAATCGCCCCCGCGGCAGGCCGACCGGAAGAGGGAGAGAGCGATTCGCCTTTTTCGTCAACCCCCGATCCGATACCTGTTTGTTGCAACGCAGCAGAACACGGGTTGTCAGCAGGCATCACCAAGGCGCACAACAGACTGTTTTTTTGCGTCCTTTTGTCCGCGCCGGACCTACTATATCTAGTGCTATAAATTTAGCGAACCACTAGATAAATTATCAACTCATTGATTATACGCGTGAAAATATTTTTCTCTTTTCAGGGCTTTTGCGTATCGCTATGCTTCGCACCTCTTTGATGACTCGCCCCGACTGACCCCCTCGTTCATCCATTGCCAACTCACCCGACCATGACAACGGAACCCGCCAGCGCCCCCACACAGATCGTTGAGGAACAACAACATACCGGCCAGCTCGGCCTGCCATTGCCACAGGACATTTCTGGCGAGGTACTCCTCGAGAAATACGCCAAGGGCAACGAACACAACGTGCACGACGTACGCGCCCGCGTTGCCCACGCCCTGGCCGGCATCGAGCCGGAAAACCAGCGGACGGTCCTCGAGACCCGCTTCCTCGAAGCCCAGGAAAATGGCTTCGTGCCGGCCGGCCGCATCAACTCGGCAGCGGGCACCGAACTGTGCGCCACGTTGATCAACTGTTTCGTGCAACCGGTCGGCGACTCGATCTCCGAGATCGTCGATGGTCGTCCCGGCATTTACACGGCACTGCTGCAGGCCGCCGAAACGATGCGCCGCGGCGGCGGCGTCGGCTACGACTTTTCCAGCATCCGGCCGGTCGGCGCGCGCGTCAAGGGCACCCAGTCGCGGGCCTCGGGGCCGGTGTCCTACATGCGCGTCTTCGACCGTTCCTGCGAGACGGTGGAGTCCGCCGGCTCGCGGCGCGGCGCCCAGATGGGCGTATTGCGTTGCGACCACCCCGACATCGAGTCCTTTATCCATGCCAAGGACAAAGGCGACCTGACCAACTTCAACATCTCTGTCGGCGTCACCGACGGTTTCATGCGGGCGGTCGAGGACGGCCGCGACGTGGAACTGGTGCATCGCGCCGAACCCTCCGCCGACCTCCGGCAGGCCGGCGCCTACCAGCGCGAGGACGGCCTGTGGGTCTATCGCAAGGTGGCCGCGCGTGAGCTGTGGGAGCAGATCATGCGCTCGACTTACGACCACGCCGAGCCGGGCATCCTGTTCATCGACCGCATGAACAAGGACAACAACCTCAACTACTGCGAGACCATCGAGGCCACCAACCCCTGCGCCGAACAACCGCTGCCGCCCTACGGCTGCTGCTGCCTCGGCTCGATCAACCTGACCCTGTTCGTCAAAAATTCCTTCAGCGCCGCGGCCGACTTCGACTATGCCGCCTTCGGCAAAATCATCGACGTCGCCGTGCGCATGCTCGACAACGTACTCGACGTCACGCACTGGCCCCTGCCACAGCAGCAGGCGGAAGCCGCCGCCAAGCGCCGCGTCGGCCTCGGCTTCACCGGTCTCGGCGACGCGCTGATCATGCTCGGCCAGCGCTACGACACCGAAGCCGCCCGCCAGTCGGCGGCCAAGATCGCCGAATATATGCGCGACCGCGCCTATGTCGCCTCGGTCGAACTGGCCAAGGAGCGCGGTGCCTTCCCGCTGTTCAACGCCGACCTCTATCTCACCGGCGGCAACTTCGCCTCGCGCCTGCCGCAGCATATCAAGGACGCGATCCGCAAGCACGGCATCCGCAACTCGCACCTGTTGTCGATCGCTCCGACCGGCACGATCTCGCTGGCTTTTGCCGACAACGCCAGCAACGGCATCGAACCGCCATTCTCCTGGACCTACTCGCGCAAAAAGCGCATGGCCGACGGCACGCACAAGGAATACGCGGTCGAAGACTATGCCTGGCGCCTGTTCAAACATCAGGGTGGCGATACGTCGAAGCTGCCCGACTACTTCGTCACGGCGCTGGAGATTTCCGCCCAGGCCCACGAGCAGATGGTCGCCGCCGTCGCGCCCTACGTCGACACCTCGATCTCCAAGACCGTCAATGTCCCGGCGGACTACCCCTACGCCGAGTTCGAGGGTCTCTACATGGTCGCCTGGAAGTCGGGCCTCAAGGGTCTGGCTACCTACCGTCCCAACGCGGTCCTCGGTAGCGTGCTCTCCGTCGAGCCACCGGCGAGCCAGCAGACCCAGCAGCAAAAGCAGCCGCAGGACGTCACCATCGACTACGCCAACCGCCGCATGTCGATTGGCTCGCTGCCCGCACCGGTACTCGCAAGCTTGCGCTGGCCCGGCCGGCCGCGGCTGACCGAGGGCAACACCGCGTGGACCTACATGATTGAGACGCCGCACGGCGAGTTCGCCCTCTTCGTCGGCCAGATCGAGAACGACAGGCACCGCTCGGTGCCATTCGAAATCTGGGTGAACGGCACCGAACAGCCGCGCGGTCTGGGCGCCGTCGCCAAGACCCTGTCGATGGACATGCGCGCCAACGACCCCGCCTGGCTCAAGCTCAAGCTCGACGTACTGGCCAGCACCGTTGGCGACGAACCGTTCGACATGCCGATGCCGCCGCACGGTGAACTCAAGCGTATGCCCGGTTCCGTCGCCGCGATGGCGCTGGTGATCCGCTATCGCTGCGAACAGCTCGGCGCGCTCGACACCGACGGCGCGACCCCGGTGCTCGACTGCATGTTCAGCCGCGACGAGCCGAAAACCGGCACCGACGGGACGCTGTCCTGGACCGTCGACATCGTCAACCCTGCCTCGCGCGAGGATTTCGTGCTCGGCCTCAAGGAAATTACCCTGCCCGACGGCGTGACCCGGCCCTACTCCTGCTGGCTGTCGGGCAACTATCCACGTGCCCTTGACGGCCTGACCAAGCTGCTGTCGCTCGACATGCGCGTGATGGACCCAGCCTGGATCGGCATGAAACTGCGCAAGTTGCTCAACTACCCCGAGCCACTCGGCGATTTCATGGCGCGCGTGCCCGGTTCCAACAAGCAGCAGAACTGGCCCTCGACGGTGGCTTACATCGCGCGGCTGATCATGCACCGCTATGCGATGCTCGGCATCCTCGACGAACACGGCTTTCCGACACGCGAAATGGGCATCCTCGAAACGCCGCGCGAGAAAGGCCAACTCAAGCCGACGCGCGGCGCACTGTGCGGGGAATGCGGCAATCAGACGGTTATCAAGAAGGACGGCTGCGATTTCTGCACCGCCTGCGGCGCCGTCGGCAGCTGCGGCTGACCTCGCCCGGCATCCTGTCGCAGCGCGTTTTCTGGTAAATTGGCGCCTGTGCGCATTTTGGACAGTCGCATTCCTGACCGTCGCTTTCCCGCACATGCAGCCCAAAGCTGCGCCGACGGCCGCCCAGGCGGTCATCGGCGGCGAGTCCGCAGGTCGTCTCGCCAGCCCAACGACGCATCGCCGACCCCGCGCCACCCAAGGTCAATGAAACACAAAGGGGGAGGTCGGCATGCAAGGTGTTTCACGTAATTTGCTAAATTCTTGATCGGGACCCCCTTGGAAAACGAAGAACTTCCCGTTCCCGCCCCTGCACCGGCCGCGGCTGCTCCCGCCACGCCGCCCGAGCCGGTCACGCCGCCGTTCGATCCGCGCCGCCGCATCCGTGAGTTGCAGTCGATCCCGGAACGCGATCGCACCGACGCCGAGTGGGATGAACTCAACGAGCTCGAAATCCAGACCGCCCCCGGCAACCGCATGGGTACTGCTCCCACGCCGCTCGGCCATGGCGGAAGCAAGACCGGATTCCATGGCAAGAACCGCATGAAAGGCAAAGGCGGCCGCCCCGGTGGACCTGGCGGCCCCGGCGGTCCCGGTGGCCCCGGGGGTAGTTCGGGCGGACGCCCGCAGGGCGGCAAGCCATACACGCACAACAAGCCCCGGCCGGCCTGACCTTACCTGCCCCTGCGGCCACCCGCCGACAGCGACCCGATGACGCAACTGGTTGTCGAACAGCTTCTCAACGGGCTGCAGTTCGGCCTGATGCTGTTCCTGATCGCCTCTGGGCTGACCCTCGTGTTCGGCATCATGGACATGATCAATCTGGCGCACGGCTCGCTCTACATGGGCGGGGCCTATCTCGGGGCCGCGGCCGCGCAGGCCTCGGGATCCTTCGTCATCGGCCTGATCGCCGCCGCGCTCGGCATGGCGGCGCTCGGCGCCCTGCTCGAAGTCCTGCTGCTGCGGAAGCTCTACCGGCGCGATCCGCTCATCCAGGTGCTCGCCACTTTCGCGCTGATCCTGGTCAGTAACGATCTCGTGCGCCTGATCTGGGGCCCCCAGCCACTTCAGCTCGATCCGCCCACAGCCCTGGCCGGACCGTTCGAACTGTTCGGTCTGAGTTATCCGGCCTACCGACTGCTGATCATCGCGGTCGGCTTGGCGCTCGCGCTCGCGCTGTATGCACTGGTCGGCCATACGCGGATCGGCATGCGGGTGCGCGCCGGCGCCGCCAACCGCTCCATGGCCGAAGCGCTTGGTGTCAATGTGCGCTGGCTATTCACCGGCCTGTTCGCGCTAGGCGCGGCGCTCGCCGCGGTGGCCGGCACCCTGCTCGGCCCCCTGCTGGCAGTCGAGGTCGGCATGGGCGAGAACATTCTGATCCTCGCTTTCGTGGTGATTGTCATCGGCGGCATCGGCTCGATGCGCGGCGCATTGGTCGGCAGCCTGCTGGTCGGCTGCGTCGACACGCTCGGTCGGGCGCTCCTCCCGAGCCTGCTGCGTATAGTGAGCCCGCCGGAGGTCGCCGCGCACCTCGGGCCGGCGCTCGCCTCGGTGACGATCTACCTGCTGATGGCCGCGGTGCTGTTCTGGCGCCCGCAGGGTCTGTTCCCCGCGCGGGTATGATGCGGGGCGGCGGACACACCGGGGGGCTGCCGGAAATTTTCGCGCTGGTGGTAGCTGTATTGCTGCCGCCGGTTCTGCAGGCGACCGGTCAGGACTATTACATCGGCTTCGCGACGCGCGTGCTGATCTTCGCCCTGGCGGCCACCAGCCTGAACTTCGTCGTCGGCAGCGGCGGCATGGTGAGCTTCGGTCACGCCGCCTTTTTCGGCGGCGGTGCCTATGTCGTCGCCTTCCTGATGCAGGCCGGCATCGTCTCGGGCTGGCTGGCCTGGCCGCTGGCCGCGCTGGCCGCCGCCGTGGCGGGCACGGCGATCGGCGCGCTTTCGCTGCGCACGCACGGGGTGTATTTCATCATGATCACGCTGGCCTTCGCCCAGATGGTCTATTACTCGATCGTCTCGCTACAGGTGGCGGGTGGCGACGACGGCCTGTCGCTCGCCCAACGCTCCGCTCTCGCGCCATTCGACCTGGCCGACGATGCAACGCTGTACTGGGTGACGCTTGCCGTGCTGGCGGCCTGCCTGGGATTGCTCAGACGCCTCGAACGCGCCCCCTTCGGCCGGGTGCTCGCCGGTTTGCGCGACAACGAGTTGCGCATGGCCGCCCTCGGCTATCCAGTGGAACGCATCAAGCTCGTCTGCTTCGTCGCCGGTGCGGCCGTGGCCGGACTCGCCGGGGCCCTGCTGGTGAACCAGAACGGCATGGCCAGTCCCGCACAGCTCTACTGGACGCAATCGGGCATGTTGCTGGTGATGGCAATCCTCGGCGGGGTCGGCCAGCGCTACGGGGCGATCGTCGGCGCCAGCGTCCTGCTCGGCCTCGAAGAAATGCTCGGTCAGTGGAGCGAATATCCGCATCTACTGATCGGTCTGATCCTCCTCGGTGTGGCGCTCTGGGTGCCACACGGACTGGCAGGACTGGGACAGCGCCGGTCATGACCGACAGCCTGCTTTCGGTCGATGGACTGAGTTGCCGCTTCGGCGGTGTCTGGGCGGCCAACGGCATTGACCTGAGCGTCGCCGAGGGAGATCTCCACGCCCTCATCGGTCCGAACGGCGCCGGCAAGAGCACGCTGATCCAGCTGATCTGCGGCAGTTTGCGACCCCTCGCCGGCAGCCTGCGTTTTGACGGCGAAGACCTGACCCACCTCGACCTGGCACAGCGCGTTGCGCGCGGCATCACCCGCTCCTTCCAGGTCACACAGATTCTTCCGCAGCTGAGTGCGCTCGAAAACCTGCGCCTGGCGGTATTCTCGCGTCGGCGCGACTGGGGCAGCTGCTTTCGCTTCTGGGGCTCCGCCGGCGCAGACCGGCGGCCGCTCGCCGAAGCCGAGGAATGGCTGGAGCAAGTCGGTCTCGCCGAAGCGGCCGGTCGGCGCGCTGGCGAACTGGCGCATGGCGAACAGCGCGTGCTCGAACTGGCCATGGCGCTCGCCACCCGTCCGCGCCTGCTGCTGCTCGACGAACCGCTGGCCGGCATGGGCCCGGAGGAATCGGCGCACATGGCGGCGTTGATCGCTTCCCTGAAAGGCCGGCAGACGATCCTGCTGGTCGAACACGACATGGATATCGTATTCCGCCTCGCCGACCGGATCGCCGTGCTGGTCGCGGGCCGCGTAATCGTCAGCGACACGCCCGAGGCGGTGCGGCGCGATCCCCAGGTGCGCGCCGCCTATCTCGGCGACGCGGAGGTGGCGTGATCGCCCTGCTCGAAGTCAGCCATCTGGCGGCCGCCTACGGTGCCAGCCAGGTGCTGTTCGACATCGACTTTCAACTCCTTGAAGGCGAGGTTGCCACGCTGCTCGGTCGCAACGGCATGGGCAAGACTTCGACCGTACGTGCCATTTGCGGCCTGCTACCGATCCGCGCCGGCGACGTCCGCTACGCCGGGCAAAGCATCGCCGGCCTGAGACCAGACCGCATCGCACGCCAAGGCATCGCACTGGTCCCCGAAGGTCGCCAGCTATTTCCCAACCTGACGGTCGACGAGCATCTGGTCGCCTTCGCCGCCAATCGGCACGGCAAGCGCGATCCCTGGACGCCGGCCAAGGTCTACGACTTCTTTCCGCAACTGGCGGCACGCCGTCACCATCTCGGCCACCGCCTTTCCGGCGGCGAGCAGCAGATGCTGGCGATCGGCCGCGCGCTGACCACCAATCCGCGCCTGCTGATCCTCGACGAAGCCACCGAGGGGCTGGCGCCGCTGATCCGCGCCGAAATCTGGCGCTGTCTGGCCGCGCTGCGCGCCGTCGGCGAAACCCTGTTGATCATCGACAAGAACGTCGACCGCCTGACCGCGCTGGCCGACCGCCACAGCATCGTCGAGAAAGGGCGTATCGTCTGGCAGGGCCGTTCGGCCGAACTCGCCGCCGATCGCGGCCTCTGGCAACGCTACCTCGGGGTCTGAATGGAGCCGCACGCCGTCCCGCCGTCGCCGACTTTTGCTTCGCCTGGATCGCGTCAGTCGATTCGCGACGCCGGCCATGTCTGGTGGTGGCTGCCGCGCTATTCCTTCCTGCTGTTCATCGCCGCCCTGATCGCCCTGTTCTGGTTCATCGAGCGCAGCGAGCGGGAAGACCAGCGTGCCACCCTGATCAGCGACATGCTGTGGCTGGAACAGAACCTGCGTTTCGTCCTCGACCACAACGAGGAAGTGCTCGCCCGCCTCGACCCTCAGCGCATCGAGCGCGCCGCCGAATTCGACGCCCACGCCGCGGCCCTGATCGGCAGCAAGACCGGCATCGTCCAGGTGGTCTGGCTTGACCCTGCCGGCCAGCCGAGGCATGCGCTGCCGGCTCTGTCCGCCGCGACGCCGGCGCAGGGCACCACACCTGCCAGCACGCAACAACTGGCGCGCTCCCTCGGGCACGCCGTCTATGGCGCCGCCTACCCGGTAGCTGGCGGCGACTGGCAGTTCGAAATCCATGTGCCGATCTTCCGTGACGACCAGCTGGCGGGGATCGCAGTCGGCATCCATTCGGTGCGCCGCCTGCTCGCCGATGCCGTGCCATGGTGGCTCGGCGAACGCTACCGCATCGCGATCGTCGATCAGGCCAACCAGTTGCTCGGCCAGCGCTCCAGCATCGGCAGCGTCGAGCCGGACAACGATTACCAGATGGCCTTCGACCCGCCCGGCCACGGACTCCTGCTGCGCGCGAGCCCGTATCAGGTGCCCACTTCGCTGGCCGGCCGATTGATCATGGCCGGACTGGTATTGCTCGCTGGTCTCGTGCTGTTCAGTTTGTGGACCCTGCGCCGCCATGTGCAGCGGCGTCTGGCGGCCGAATCTGCCCTGCAGAACGAAGTCGCCTTCCGCACGGCAATGGAAAATTCGGTGCAAACGGGGCTGCGCGCACGCGCGCTCGACGGCACGATCACCTATGTCAATCCGGCCTTTTGCCGCATGGTCGGCTGGTCGGCCGATGAACTGGTCGGCTGCCGGCCACCGATGCCCTACTGGGAGCCCGAATACCTCGACGAGACGCGCCGCATGCACGCCAAGGTGCTCGCTGGTCAGGCACCGCGCACCGGCTTCGAGATCAAGCTGCGCCGGCGCAGCGGCGAGATCTTCGATGCGCTGATCATCGAGGCACCGCTGATCGACAGTCAGGGCCGGCAGACCGGCTGGATGGGCTCGGTGGTCGATATCACCGAACGCAAGCGCAGCGCCGAACTGGCCCGCCAGCAGGAGGAGCGCCTGCAGGCCAGCGCGCGCCTGATCACGATGGGCGAGATGGCCTCGAGCCTGGCCCATGAACTCAATCAGCCGCTGGCGGCGATCTCGAGCTATGCCGCCGGCTGTCGCAACCTGATCGCCGCCGGCGCCGGCCAGGCCGACATCGCCGAAGCCCTCGCCAAGTGCCAGGAACAGGCCCAGCGCGCCGGCCGCATCATCCGGCGCATCTACGAATTCGCGCGCCGCCACGAGGCGAAAACAGAACCCTGCGACGTTGAAGCCCTGCTCGGCGATCTGATCGCCCTGCTTGAAGCCGATGCCCGGCGCCAGAACATCCGCATCGAGCGGGACATCGCCACCGGCCTGCCCCTGGTGCAGGCCGACCGGATCCTGCTCGGCCAGGCGATCCTCAACCTGATGAAAAATGGCCTGGAATCGATGCGCCAGACCGACGCCGCCCGACGCATCCTGACCGTGAAGGCGTCGAGCGACGCGACGCAGATCGAGATCGAAATCGGCGACCACGGCTGCGGCATCACTTCGGAAACCGCGGCGCAACTGTTCGAACCCTTCTTCACCACCAAACACGAGGGACTCGGCGTCGGTCTCAACATCTGCCGCTCGGTCGTCGAGGCCCACCAGGGCCGCCTGTGGCACACTGCCGCCCCCGCGGGCGGTACTATTTTTCATATTTCCCTGCCGCTCGTCACGGCCAGCGCCGCGCCCGACTGAACCACTCATGGGACTAGCCTATCTCGTCGATGACGATGCCGCGATTCGCGATGCGCTCGCCTGGCTGCTGCGCTCGCGTGGCATCGAGTGCCGCGCCTGGCCGTCGGCGGAAGCCTTTCTGGCCGACTATCGCACCGACATGAGCGGTTGCCTGATCCTCGATCTGCGCATGACCGGCATGACCGGCAGCGAGCTTTTCGACCGGCTGCTGGCGCTCGGCTGCGCGATGCCGGTGATCTTCCTTACCGGGCACGGCGATGTGCCGCTGGCGGTGCACACGCTCAAGCGTGGCGCCTTCGACTTCATCGAGAAGCCCTTCAACGACAACGAACTCGCCGACCGCGTCTTGGCGGCTCTTGCCCACGAGGAAAGTCGGCGCCGGCGGGACGGCGCCCGGGCGGAAATCGAGGAGTGCCTGGCAACATTGACCGAACGCGAGCGCGAGGTGATGGAGCGCATTCTCGCCGGCAAGCTCAACAAGGTGATCGCCGACGAACTGCACATTGCCATGCGCACCGTCGAGGTTCATCGCGCCCACATTTTCGCCAAGATGGGCGTGCGCTCGGCGGTGGAACTCGCTCAACGCCTGGCCGGATCGTCCGCCTCGAGATAGACGCTGTCGCGCTGCCGAACCAGGCGGAACGCGCCGAAGCCAACGGCAGGATGGCGATCGACGGCCGCCCCGGTCAATTGCCGGACGGCCTCGCGCAGCCGCGCCGCCGTCGGGATCGGCACCTCGTGTCGCGCCAGCAGATAGCGCAGCAGGTTGCGCGCGCGCGCTTCGGCCACGCCCCGCAGCCTTTCGACCGGCAGCGGGAAGTCGTCGATTTCACCCAGATCGCAGCGCGCCAGCGCATCAAGCAGTTCGAGCGCCTCGGCAAAATGTCCTGTGGCGGCGGCCAGCACGCGCGGCGCGGCGGGGAAACGTTCACGCAGCGGCGCCAGCACGCGATGACGCAGGAAGTTTCGCGTGTGTCGCAGATCGGCGTTGCTCTCGTCTTCGATCCAGGTCAGCCCCTGCAGTCGGGCATAGCGCTCGATTGCCTCCCGCCCCACGCCCAGCAGCGGCCGCAGCAGGCGCCCGTTGCGCTCGCGCATCGCCGCCGCACCGGCGAGCCCGCAACCACGCAATAAATTGAACAACAACGTCTCGGCCTGATCGTCCTGCTGGTGCGCGAGCACGATCCAGTCGGCATCGCTTTGGGCCAAGGCGGCATGGCGGGCGCGCCGCGCCGCGCCTTCAAGCCCGTCGCGCGAGCCGCGCTCGACCGTTACCTTGGCAATGCGACACGGCACGCCAAGCCGCGATGCCGTCTGCATGGCGGCGGTAGCCCACGTCGAGGCATGCGGACTGAGACCATGATCGACATGCACAGCTGCAAGCGAAAAGGGAACGGGGATGGCACTTTGGCGCAGCGTCGCCAGGACATGGAGCAGCACCACGGAATCGACACCGCCGGAAAACCCTACCGCCAGCCGCGCACCCGGCTGCACATGGCGCTCCAACACGGCGGCAACCACCGCGCTGAACTGCGCCGCCGACTCAATCGGTGGCGAGTTCCTTGAACTTGCCATAACTCATCAAGCGTTCGTAGCGACGCTCGACGAGTTCGTCGGCGGACAAACCCTGCAGGGTGCGCAACGAATCCTGCAAGGCTTTCCTGAGACTCGCCGCAGCGGCCTTCGGATCGCGATGGGCGCCGCCGGGCGGTTCAGTCACCACACGATCGACCAGACCGAGGGTTTTCAGCCGGTTGGCTGTGATGCCGAGAGTTTCTGCCGCGTCGGCGGCGCGCTCGGCGCTTTTCCAGAGGATCGACGCGCAACCCTCCGGCGAAATCACCGAATAGGTCGCATA
>Ga0172369_10005046_pt1 | contig 16433 bp, 9 predicted proteins | sample LakKiv25m_FD_114539 | JGI IMG/M metagenome (GOLD analysis project Ga0172369, IMG submission 114539) | Freshwater microbial communities from Kabuno Bay, South-Kivu, Congo - kab_022012_11.25m | ecosystem: Environmental > Aquatic > Freshwater > Lake | place: Democratic Republic of the Congo...
CTTCTTCTGTTTCTACTACCGATGACTGAAATGCTATACCGCCTTTATCCAATGCATGTTTTGCAAGTTCAACATCGCTCGGTGTATCTTCAAGAAATAATATTTTCAACTTCTCTGTCATCCGTTCTTCAATTACTGCTCATAAAATATTCAGATAATTTTTTTTAATTTTGAAATCAGTCAGTGCGCTTAATAAAATTCCGGTAATTGGTTGATGGTTAGCCAATAGGTTCCTATCACGTTTATTGCCTGGATAAAATCATTAAAATTGAGTGGCTTTTGAAAGTAACTATTTACGCCAAGTTGATAACTTGAAATGATGTCAACATCTCTTCGCGAGGAAGTAAGTACAACTATGGGAATAATTTTTTTTTCATGATCATTTTTAAGTGTGCGTAAAACTTCTAACCCGTCAATTTTCGGAAGTTTCAAATCAAGAAGAATTAACTTCGGCAGATGAGCTTCCGATCGTTCGCAATATTTGTTTTTACAATAGATAAAATCAAGCGCTTCTTCACCATCATTTACTACAAAAATATTTTTTGAAAAAGTATTTTTTTCAAAAGCCCGCAATGTAAGTTCAACATCAGTCGGGTTATCTTCAACAAGTAAAATATCAACTTTTGCGTAATTCATAATATTGTCGTTTTTACGGCGGTAATATCGCAAAATGGAGTTACAAAAAAAACACCCTCACGTAAAGGCACTCATTAAACTTGAATTAGAGATTTTAATTTCGCATTGATAGATAAATCGCAAAATTGAAATCAAGTCGCTACCGTATTTCATCTGTACCGGATAATTATTTTATTTAGTTTCAGTTTTGTATTTTGGGCAAAAGATAATGAAACGGGTTTTTAGTACCTGATTATTTTTCACCTCAACAATGTTTTTAAGGGAATGATACTTAAAGAATTCAAGAGACCGTTAAGTGTATTACCGCTTTTTGCTTCCGGATTTTATTTCGGAATTCTTCAGGCGGCGATCTATTTTTCAATTGAAGTTTTTGTTACGGCAACTTTTGCAGGCTATTTTCTCTTGATTCTTACCTGGTTATGCGGTGTCGTCTTTGCAATGAAGACAAAATATTTAAAAGAATTCTCATACAATGGAATCGTTTCCCTTATAACATTTTATCTCTTTCTTCTCATGGTTATGTACGTTCCATTCCAAAGTGAAATGTATGTTTTAATTGCGCTACCAATCTTTGTCTCGGCTTTTCCCGCTGGAAAATTTTTCAAAGTTTTTGCGGAGACAATTTCACCGGATACTCTTTTCTTTCACGAAAATAACGGATTTGTTGCCGGGACAATTTTTGGATTACTGCTCTTCGTAAAATTTGGCGTCATGTTTATTTATCTGGCTCCTTTTGCTGCAATGTTGGTAATGGTTCTTTCCTTTTATGAAAAAGAAAAAGTAATCGTTTTAATCTTATCGCTTATAGCCATTTTCTTTTTTGTGAAATCATATTGGATTGGCATTGTTTGTACATTGGTATTAATCCCATTAATAATCTGGTTCTCTACTATTTTGCCAAAGCCGGTTATACCCGCCAATGATGCCCTTCAGCCGGATGCGAAAGTTTTGCCGTTCACAAAACTGAAGAGCGTGTTATTTATAGCGGGATTTAACTTAATTATTTTACAATATTTCATTGTGCGTGAATTTTCAACAATCATTTCGGCAAACGAGTTAAGTATTTTAGTTGTGAATGCCGCGTACTTAACTGGGTTTTCTTTCGGTTATGCTTTCTCTATGCGAATGAAATTTTCGTCTCTCAAAATGATTAGTCTCATAACTTTTATCATTCATATCGCAATCTTTTGCGGAATTAAATTTTTTGCATCTTATCTTTTGTCAAATGGATTTTCAATCGAAACTCTGCTGCTGCTTCTTTTTATTTCATCATTTTTAACGTCTTCATTTTATTCAATCTTTCTTCCAAAAATTATTCACGAAAACGGAGGAAACAAATTATCGGATTTCTACACGGTAGAGCTGCTAGGAGCCGGAAGCGGAGTTTTGTTTTTTCTTTTAGCGCTCAAATATATTTCATTCTTCCTTTTACCGGCTTATTTTTTTCTCTTCGTTATTTTGATTTTGCTTCTCTTTGAAAAAAGCGTTTGGAAACATTCGATCTTTGCAATGGGAATATTTTTTACAACCGTATTCACCATTCACCAGGATAAACTCTTTTTGAATGGGAATGAAGATTATTATCAGTCGCTTGGCTTTCATAATCCTAAGCTTTTGTTCTCCGGGAATTCATTTTATCATACTGTTGACGTTCTTGAAACATACCGCGATAAAGCTCAATCAATTAAAACGAGTAAAGTTTCTTTCATCAACGGACAAAAATATTTTGATTACTCCTACCCGATTTTCAATACACCGGTTGATGAATCATCATTAAGTGAATTTACCTATTTTTTAGCGAGCGTACCGACGCAGCATAAATTTCATAAATCAAAAACAAAACAGAGAATCTTGATTCTCGGCGGCGGTTCTCTCTACTCCATAAACAGAGTTGCGCCTTATTCTTCAAAAACTACGATTGTTGAAATTGATCCGGTGGTGGTAGAATCTTCAAAAAAGTTGTGGAAAGAATTTAACAGGTATGATCAATACAAGAATTATGAAATAGTTATTGATGATGCCAAACGATATCTGCGAACATCGGATGAGAAGTTTGATATTATCGTGATGGATATTTCCGCCCCATATTATCTTGGTTCTGCGCTTCTTCACAATAGCGATTTTTTTAGACTTGTGAAAAGTAAATTGAAACCAGATGGAATATTTTCTGAATCAACTCAAGGCAGACCGGATCCTTATTATCCCGAAGGGACTGCGATGAAAATATTCAAAGCGGTGGATGAAGTTTTTCCGAATTATCTTTTTATCGATTGTTTCGGCGCGCCGAGAGGAAAGCGTGGATTTGTTATGGCTTCAAATGATAATGCCGCAACTCCTGCGGATGTAACACCTATTTTGAAGAAAGACAATAAATTAACCGGCACATCGTTGTTTACGAAAAAGGAAAATCATTTTACTTTCCAGGGAGTGCGTGCGCTTTCTCTTTACTCAATGGAAAACCTTTGGGATGGAAATCTAAACAGAATAAAAAAACGGCTTAACCAATCTGAAATACAAAATCACCATGTTGAATATCATTTTATCAACTATCTTAAAAAGCAATTTCTGAATTATTCATTCGCTGTAATCTGTTTGCTCTTTAGTTTGGCATCAATCTCCCTTCGATTTTTCCTTCCAAAAAAAGATCACACAATTCTGCCGGTAGATAAAGTTGATTAAATAACTGAAGTTACGCACGTTGTGACTTCTTGGTGTCTTTTTGACTTGGTGGCAACAGAAAATAAAAGAAATTGAGCCACAACGGCACTAAGTCACCAAGTTTCAATAAGAAATATTCATAAAATTCAACTCATGCGTAACTTCAGTTAAACAAAATATCTTCTTCTTAAAATCTATTTTAATAAAATCATCTTTTTAATTGAAGAAAAATTGCGACTTCCATTTATAGACGCAGCTTGCAACTGATAAATGTATATTCCGCTTGCTAGCGATTTTGCCAACGAAGAACCGCCAAACTTTTTAGCGTAACTTCCGGCCGGCAACAATTCGTTCACTACTACGGCAACTTCATTCCCGAGTACGTCAAATACTTTTAATGTTACAAAACTATTTTCGGCAAGTTGAAAACTGATTATTGTTTCCGGATTGAATGGATTTGGATAATTCTGCGATAACAAAAACTCTGCCGGTACGGAATTGCTTTTCCCGGATTCAACACCGGTAATAAATTTTGAGTTTTTTTCACCAGGCGTTCCGTGCCCAATTGACGCGCTCCAATTGATGCCGAAAGCGTTTTCACGATTTGGATTAACAAGTTCGAGCGATGAACCGCCGCCATCGGCTTCTGTTGGCCAGGGCGCTTTGTCATCGTAGGTGAGTGAATCAACGAGTTGTCCCGAAGTATTATAAAGAAAGAGCGCTTCCCCGCTGCCGCTAAAACCGGAAGTCATATTACCAAAAATATTTTTTGCGTTCGGAAATTTTGAAATAAATAACGTCTGATCTAAACTAATAACAAGATACGAATCGGTGTTGAGCAGCGTTCCTGCCGGAAAAACAAATGAAGGCGTTCTGTTTTCGTCCATAAACACCCAGTTCGATAAATCAATTTGCTTCGCTGTTGTGTTGTATAACTCAATCCAGTCACCGGAATCAAATGCAACGGCGGAATTATAATTTATTTCATTGATCACAACAACCGGTTCTGAAATACCGGCATACGTAAATGCACCAAGGTCAACAATAGAGCCGTCGCCATCTACCGAACTTTGCGGATCGCCGCCATTGATACAAACCGAATTTGTCTGCAAATGAAAATTTGTTCCTTGCGGATTAACTAATAACGGTTCGCCGAATAAATTTCCAACGCCTGACAGCGTATCGGTATTTGACAAAGAATAATTTACCGTGATCTTAGAAAAATTATCGGAGGTTATTGAAGCGGTCTTCATATCGGCAAAAATCGAATTACGTATATCAGCTGTTCCGCCGCCGCGATTTAAAACTTTTTCAAAACACGAAACGCCAACATCATTTGAGTAAAAAGTTGAGTTTGTAATTTCGGCGTATGAATTACTATCTTTCACTCCAACACCAAGCGTACAATTTGAAATTGCATTTCTGAACAAAACGGCTTTAGAACCTTGACCGATGGAAATACCTTTGTCGCCGCAATTCGTAATAATATTTCCGGAGATCAAAACGTTCAGTGAAGCATCTCCAAGGTCTATTCCGTCGCTGTTGCTTCCCGTAAAATCTTTAATAATATTATTTTCAATATTTGTAATTCCGGTATTAAAACCGAGATCGATCGCGTCCATATCCGAAATAGCGTTTCCTTTAAAAAGAGAATTGACAACCGTAATATTACCGCCGTTGCAGTTTAAATAATCGCCAACTTTGGTAACATTTTCAAACACGCAAGAACTTATAGTCATATCGCTCCACTGCGAAGATACGGGAAGCGTTACCATATTAAAATGAACGTTCGTAAGTTTAACCGTTGAGTATAAGCTTGATAACGCAGCAAAAAAGTTAACCGAATCAACGCCGTTTGTTGCGTTGGAAATATCAACGTGAGTTAGTTCCGAAATTCCCATGCTGTTATTAAAACAAATCGCTCCCCATTTTTCAGAAGGATAGTATGACGTAAGTGTTATAGACTCGGCGGCTGAGCCATGCATCAGCAATTGTCCCTTTACCATAATTCCTTTTCCGGATAAAAAGTAAATTGTTACGCCGGGATCAACGGTAACAATTCCATTTTGTTCAATCGTTACATCATTTGAAACAAAGTAAGGAGAATTAATTTTTGAAAGAGTTATCGGCTCATTGATTACTTGTGCAAGTTCACTCGAACTGACTTTTTCAAATTCCGCAATAATTTCAGTATCATCGGTGAGAGAATAATTAATTATCTGATTTGTTCCGATGACATTTTCAACGGTGGATTGTTGATTGAGTACCGCACTCAGATTACAATCAAAACTAACATCGGAGCTTGTTGCATTGCATTGATGAACTTCAACGGCAAGTACGTTTACACCCGCAACAAGAAATGAATTATTAACTGTAAATTCAAAAAATGTTGTTTCTTCAGCGTCGCCAACAACAGCAGAAGAGTAAGTTGAATTTGAGATTGTTCCGGTAGGCATATTTGAGCGGACAATTTCATTTCCATTTAGATAAACAACTGCGCCGTCATCGCGCAGTAACCGCAATTTTAATTCTTTTATATCGGTTGGATTTGTTAGTTGAAAAGTTTGCCGATAATAAGAAGTAACATATTTTTTCTGCGAATCAGATCCGTAACTGATAATGGTTTTTTCATCGCCATCACCGTATCCAAATTGTGCGTTGCCGGATTTCCAGGCTGCATCAGCAAAATCTTTATTTTCCCATTCTGCTGCGGGCGCTGTTCCGCCATCGTAATATTTCCAGGCAGAGCCTTGTAAAATCAATCCAAGATTGGAAGATTGAACAATTTCTTTCCATTGTTTAAATCCGTATCCCGGCGGCGGAAAGGCTTCAATTTTTAACGGAATATTTTTGAAGTATAAATTATTTTCACCAAGATTTTCAAAATTGCCATAGATGGAAACTTTTCCTTCATTTTGAAGTGTTGAAGAAATTTTCAGATTCGCTCTTCCCGTAAGCCCGAATTTATTGCTTAGTATTTGAGTTGCGTACGGCGTTCTCTGCAAAGCATAATCTCTTAACTTCTGTACTTCCGATTCCCAAAACGGAAGCGAACTTACTCCGGCAGCTTGTCCCCAAAGATCAATGGAAAGTGAATCAATGTATGTTCCCCATTTTGCGATATGCCGCGGCATCTCACCCATCAGCAGAGATTTTACACTATCAATTTTATTAATAACTCTTGCAGGGGCAAACGTATGATTCATACGCTCGGAATATCTTTGAATGAATTCATTTTTAAAATCATTGTTCAAACACATCTTCGCGAACAATCCGAAATTTGTAAAAATATCGTCAAGCTGATTTACGCTTATTCTGTTTGAATAAAAACCCCGGTCGATGTCAACTAAAATCCATTGCCAAAGTTTTTGATCTTTTCTATCGCGCCACATCTCACGGTTGTGTCCCCAGCTTGGATTAGCAACGTAATCTTGCACAATCACAAAATCCATTAGGCTGTGAATATCAACTTTGGAAGAGACGAACGCATAGTTTGCGGAATCACTTAAATCATTATTGCTTGCAAACGTTAATAGATTTACATAGTCGGTTGAATCACCGGTGATCACTCTATTCAAATCATCAATGTGGTCAAGATTTGCGGGATCAACGCCGTAATGAAGCAGAAAATATTGGTCATCCATTTTTTCTCTTATATCATGAATGCCCCAATACTTCCCATTTAAATAAAGTACGGAAGGTTTATACGCCATCATCGGATTGGCGATTTGATTTTCGAGAACAGTTTTAAACACGCCGTCTCTAATAAACGATTCCGACCAATCACTTCCTCCGTTTCTGATATAGATTTGCTTGAACTCGTTGTATGGTAGTTCATCAAACATTTTATAGTAGATATGGGAGCTGCCGTAATCTGATCGAGCATATATGTTAAAAGGTTTCTGTGCAAACCGGAAAATATTTTCGCCGCCTATTTTTGCGCCTACATCCTGGGAGAATGCACGCGTACTATTCGCTGGAAAATATTCAAGACTAACGGGAATTTCTCTATCCTTGTATGGAGTAATATAAATGCCGAGCTGCTTATCCCACAAAAAAGTTGGATCGGTTACAAATGATATTGCCGGTAAATTTCTCACTTCATTTATAAAATATGAATTGGTGATAACTCTTCCCGGAATTTTTCCGGCTTCAAATAAACGGGCGCGGAGAACCGTGTTTTTAGCAACTTGAATTGCACTGGAATATTGCGGCGATGAACTGATTGGTTTTGAACCGTCTATCGTGTATCGGATTATCGCACCGGTATTAGAAGAAAGCGATACTTGAATAGCGTTGGAATAAAATCCTCCTTCATAAGAAAATTGAACGTCGCCCGAAATAGTTGGTGAAGATAAACCCGGAGTTGCATTTGTTTTTAGCGGAGTTGGTTCGCCGAAATAAACTAAATTATTATTACCGTCAGATTGCCTTCCGAAAGAAACATCCGTTGTTTGATTTGGAAATGAAAGAGAATCAACCAATACTCCGGCAGCATTAAATAAGCCTAGAACGTCTCCTCCTTTATTCAATTTGAAATTTGTATGACACCATTTTGTAGTGAATTGAACCGTATTAGGCCACCAATTTCTGATGTAGGTTTTACCGGGACTATCATTAAAACCGTCTGCCCAAAGTAAATAAAAACCTTTAGCCGGAATTACAATGTTCGCCGGTATTTGCCATTTTGTCGGAAGCGTGAAATCATCGGAAAGATAAAAACCGCCGATGTTTACATCAACAGTTTCATCATTATAAAGCTCGATCCAGTCGGAGAAATCACCAAAGTCAACCATGTCAGGATTTGTAGAAAGATTGGAGGCAAGAATTTCGTTTATAAAAATATGAGGATTTACCTGCGCCGAAGTTAGACAAGTAATTGAGACGCCGAAGAGAAAAATAATAATGCGTTGTCTAAAAATCTTCAACAGATAAGAGTTCTTGATCAAATAGTTCATTTGGTAGTTCCATCAAAAATATTGTTGTTCCAAACTTACTAAAATTATTATTGCGAAATGTACGCTTAAAATTGGTGATGAATCAACGTCACAACCGGTAAACGTAAATTGAACGAATGGATTAAAAAGGAAAACAATTTTGAGGAGGCACAAAATCTCTTTAAAGAAATAATTCGTTTAACTCAAGTGATATAAAACTAAAAATGGGCGATTCAATGAATCGCCCGATCGCTTTCATCAATTATTTGTCGAAACGGAGTTTCGACGTACATAATGCATAAGCCTTATTTTTTTTCTTCCGCGGTGTTGGAAACATCGGGGACAATTTCATCTTCGATAAATATTAACTGATCGGTTTTCTCAACGTGCTTGGCAATTATTTTACTGCCTTCTTTAAAAGTACCGCGTAGAATTTCTTCCGCCAGCGGGTCTTCAATATATTGCTGAATGGCTCTCCTCAAAGGTCGTGCGCCATATTTTTGATCCCATCCTTTTTCTGCAATAAATTCTTTGGCGGAATCTTCCAACGCAATTTCCATTTTATTGTCGTGGATGTTGTTCAGCAAATCTTTTATTTCAATATCGATAATTTTCAAAATGTCTTCTTTCTCAAGACTTCTAAAGACGATCGTTTCATCTAAACGATTGAGAAACTCCGGATTAAATAATTTTTTCATCGCTTCTTCAACGGTATTTTTCATAGAAGAATATTGATTCTCTCCTCCCGGTAGATTTGAAAAACCGAAAGAGCCGATGGATTTAATATCGCGCGCGCCGATGTTCGAAGTCATAATGATGATCGTGTTTTTGAAATCAACTTTACGCCCGAGGCTATCGGTTAAAACGCCTTCATCAAGCACTTGAAGAAGAATTGAAAAAATATCGGGATGCGCTTTTTCTATTTCATCAAAAAGAACTACCGAGTAAGGTTTTCTTCTAACTTTTTCAGAAAGCTGACCACCTTCTTCGTATCCAACATATCCGGGAGGCGCGCCAACAAGGCGTGAGACCGCAAACTTTTCCATGTACTCGCTCATATCAATTTTAATGAGCGCGCTTTCGGAATCGAATAAATATTTTGCAAGCACTTTGCACAATTCCGTTTTACCAACGCCGGTTGGTCCGAGAAAAATAAAACTACCGATAGGACGTTTCGGATTTTTCAATCCGGCTCTTGCACGGCGGATAGATTTTGTAAGTTTGGAAACAGCTTCGTCCTGACCAACGATCATCCCTTTGAGAGATTCTTCCATGTTGAGCAGTTTGTCGGATTCGGTCTGCGCCACACGTGTAACCGGAATGCCCGTCATCATTGCTACAACCGTAGCAATATCTTCTTCGGAAACATCATAAATGATGTCTTTTGTTTTTGCTTCCCATTCGCGTTTGGCAACTTCCAGATCAGATTGAATGCGGCGTTCTTTATCGCGAAGTTTTGCAGCTTCTTCATAATCTTGTTTCTTCACAACAGAAGATTTTTCCAGCCGCACTTTTGCAATTTCATCTTCAAGCGTTAAGATTTCCTGCGGCACTTCAAAATTTCCCATGTGCACTCGCGAGCCCGCTTCGTCAAGCACATCAATTGCTTTATCGGGTAAATGGCGATCAGTGATGTAGCGTTCACTCAATCGTACTGCGGCTTCAATCCCTTGGTCGCTATACCGGACGTGATGATGCTCTTCATATTTAAATTTTATATTGAAAAGAATTTGAATTGTTTGTTCCGGAGATGGCGGCTCAACCATAATTTTTTGGAAACGTCGATCAAGCGCGCCGTCGGTTTCGATATATTTTCGATATTCGTCCAATGTAGTTGCGCCGATGCACTGAATATCGCCGCGCGAAAGAGCGGGTTTAAACATATTTGAAGCGTCAAGTGAACCGGACGCGCCTCCCGCGCCAACGATGGTATGGAGTTCATCAATAAAAAGAATAACTTCTTTCGCCTTTTCAAGTTCATTCATAAGCGCTTTCATTCGCTCTTCAAATTGACCGCGATATTTTGTACCGGCGACAAGTCCGGCTAAATCTAACGTTACCACACGCTTGTCTTGCAAAGTTCTCGGCACTTTTTTCTGAACGATACGGAGTGCGAGTCCTTCGGCAATAGCTGTTTTACCAACGCCGGGTTCACCAATCAATACGGGATTATTTTTTTTCCGGCGGCTTAAAATTTGCGCAACGCGTTCAATCTCTTTTTCTCTTCCAACAACCGGGTCCAATTTATCTTCGTTGGCAAGTTTTGTTAAATCTCTTCCAAAATTATCAAGCACCGGAGTTTTTGTTTTTTCAATTTTCTTTTCAGCCGGTGGCGGCGTACCTCTAAATTGATCTTTCGGTTCTTTGGATGATAACATTTCATTCAATTCAGCGCGGGTAACATCGTACGTAATATTGTATTGATGGAGAATTTGCGTGGCGATGTTTTCTTCATCTCTTAAAAGAGAAAGGAGCAAATGCTCGGTTCCAATTACATCGGCTTTGTAAATTTTCGCTTCAATTTGCGTTATCTTTAAAACTTTTTCCGCTTGCTTTGTTAAAGGGATATTCCCGATAGTAAGCGTTCCGCCGGCAGTACGCACGGTATCTTCAACTGATTTTTTTAGTCTGACTAAATCGCAGTCGAGGTTGCGTAAAATACGAATAGCGACGCCTTGCCCTTCGCGAATAATGCCGAGGAGTAAATGTTCCGTACCAATATAATCATGACCGAGCCGAAGCGCTTCTTCACGGCTTAACCGGATTACATCTTGAAGTCTATCTGAAAAATTTCCGTCCATATTCCTATTTCCTTGTTTTATAGTAGAACAATTTTAATTGTAAAATTGTTTCATGCCCAATATATTAATTGAAAATTCTTCAATCAAGTTAGAAAGAGGATGAATAAATGAAATTTTATCGCTTCTCTTGAAAAACACCAAAAATTATTGTAAATAGGTTGAGGAAAAAAAATATATTTAGGAGTACACATGGAAGCATTAGCCGGCTTATCAATAATCCTTATTATTGTAGCCATCATTATTCTCTTCATCATTCTCTATTTCGTACCTATCGGCTTGTTCGTAACGGCATTCTTTTCCGGAGTAAAAGTTAGAATATTTAAAGACTTAGTTGGAATGCGATTACGTAAAGTTCCGCCGCACATAATTGTACGCGCAATGATCACCGCGACCAAAGCGGGAATAGCCCTCGATATCGGTAAGTTGGAAGCCCACTATCTTGCCGGTGGAAATGTTGAACGAGTTATTAACGCACTTATTTCTGCAGATAAAGCAAATCTCGGTCTATCCTTTGAACGCGCAACTGCAATTGATCTCGCCGGTCGTGATGTTCTGGAAGCCGTCAAAATGTCGGTTCTTCCAAAAGTTATTGAAACGCCGTTAGTTGCTGCGATGGCAAAAAATGGAATTCAACTTAAAGCGATTGCAAGAATTACCATTCGAACCAATATTGATAGACTTGTGGGCGGCGCAACCGAAGCGACAATTTTAGCAAGAGTTGGCGAAGGAATCGTTTCAACCATCGGTTCATCCGATACGCATAAACACGTTCTGGAAAATCCCGATTCGATTTCTAAAGTTGTGCTGGCAAAAGGGCTTGATGCCGGAACCGCGTTTGAAATTCTTTCAATTGATATTGCCGATGTTGACGTTGGCGAAAATATTGGAGCGAAGTTGCAAACCGATCAGGCGCAGGCTGATTTACAAATTGCACGCGCACGCGCTGAAGAGCGAAGAGCCGCAGCAGTAGCGCTTGAGCAAGAAATGGTTGCCGAAGTTGCTAAACAAAGAGCGCGCGTAACCGAAGCGGAAGCCGAAATTCCGAAAGCGATTGCCGAAGCTTTCCGCAGCGGACATCTCGGCGTTATGGATTATTACAATCTGAAAAACATTCAAGCCGATACGCAAATGCGTGACTCAATTGCAAAACCGGAAGAGAAAAAAGGATAACATAAATGGATAATTTGATCAACATTCTTGTTGCCGTAATTATTATCTATAGTTTTCTCGCACCGCTTTTTAAACAAAAAAAAGGAAGCGGCTCCAATCCGGATCAAGGTGAACGGAATCCGAATAAACCAAAACAGAAACCTTCATACTCGGGAATGGATTATGATATTCTTACCGAGATTGAAGAAATGATGAACCGCGGAAAACTTCCCCCGCTAAAAACTACGCCGCTTCCCGAAGCTTCACCATCAACTTACTCCGGTGAGCATCAAGCAACGATTTCAGAACATCAAAGTGAGGAAAGCGGAAAGAAAGGAATGTATGATAACCGCAAACTTAAAATATCCGATGCGGACAGACTTTCGCTTGAAAAATCGTTAGAAATACAGTTCACTTCAAAACGGAAGGAATACTACAATCCAATCTTTGCGCGGGTGCGAAGCTCGTTCACAAACAAAGCGGACTTCCGAAACGGATTTATTATTTCTGAAATTTTAGGAAAGCCAAAAGCCCTGAGAAGATGATTCAGAAAAAATATCAACTTAAAAGAGTTAACCAAGCGGGCTTTATTACCAATAACATTAATGAAGCCCGTTTTGTTATTAATTATAAAAGTGAACTTAACCCCGCGCAGTATGAAGCAGCAAGCGCTGTTGACGGCGCATATCTTATTATTGCCGGAGCCGGTTCCGGTAAAACAAGAACGTTAGTTTATAGAGTTGCGCGGCTTATCGAGTTAGGATTTCCGCCGCCGTCAATCCTTCTGCTTACGTTTACGCGCAAAGCCGCAAATGAAATGATGAACCGCGCAGCGATGATACTTGATAACCGCTGTGCAAAAATAAACGGCGGAACATTTCACTCTTTTGCAAATGCTATTTTAAGAAAATATGCAAAGGCGATCGGATTTGAATCTTCATTTACAATCCTTGATCAGGGTGATAGTCAGGATGTTATCAATTTAATTAGAAGCCAATCGGGACTTGCGAAAAAAGAAAAACGCTTCCCGAACAAGCAAACGCTGAATAAAGTTTTTAGTCTCTCCGTTAATACCGAGAAAAAAGTTGGAGATATTATTCTTGACGACTATCCCCACTTTTATGAACAGATTGACCAAATTCTTGATCTCCAAAAAATTTACGCCGGTTACAAAAAGAAAAATAATCTGCTTGATTATGACGACTTGTTGATTTATCTGCGCGATTTTCTTTTTAGTCTCTCCTCTTCCGCAAAATCGCTGCTGCAATCTTTCAACTTTGTTATGGTGGATGAATATCAAGACACGAACAAACTTCAGGCGAGTGTTGTAAGCGCATTAACACAGCTTAAGCAGAACATTATGGTGGTGGGAGACGATTCGCAATCGATCTATGCTTTCCGCGGCGCCAATTTTAAAAACATCATGGATTTTCCGAAGTTATATGAAAATGTGAAGCTCATTAAACTTGAAGAGAACTACCGAAGCACTCCCGAAGTATTAAACTTTGCAAATAAGGTAGTTGAAGAGGCGGTTGAAAAATATCCGAAAGTGCTTTTTTCTCAACGCAGTTCGGGTGAACTTCCGGCGATAGTTGCAACACAGAATGAAAATCTTCAATCAAAATTTATTGTTGATAAAATTCTTGAATTTCATGATGAGGGAATTTCTTTAAAAGATATTGCCGTCCTCTTCCGTTCTTCATATTCATCGTTTGATTTGGAAATTGAATTGACCAAAGCGAACATTCCCTTTGTAAAATTCGGCGGAATGAAGTTTGTTGAGACCGCACATATAAAGGATGTACTCGCCTTTCTGCGGATTTGTCTTAATCCGAAAGATGTTGTTAGCTGGTACAGAATTTTGCTACTTCACGAAGGAGTTGGTCCCAAAACTGCCGAGAGAATTTTAGACGATATCGCATCGGGCAATCTTTCGTTCTCCCAAAATCCGCATCGTGATTCGAAGTCTAAAATTAACGATAAGATATTTCATTTACTCGAAATGCTCTATTCGCTTCATACAAAAGAAGGAACGCCAACGGAAAAAGCGCAGCACACAATCGATTATTATCTTCCGATCTTCAAAGAAAAGTATGACGACTTCAACAAACGAAAAAAAGACCTTGACATCTTTTTGAATATCACGGAAAAATACCGCTCGATGGAGAGCTTACTTTCCGATATGGCAATTGAACCACCGGTTGACAGCGTTGTTGACCTTGAATCGACAACGAAAGAAGATGAATTTGTAACGCTTTCTACAATTCATTCCGCTAAAGGATTGGAATGGCATTCTGTTTTTGTTATTCACGCAATTGACGGTTTCTTTCCGTCATATCGTTCAATGGATAAATTAGAAAATCTTGAAGAAGAGCGGCGGCTTATGTATGTAGCGGTAACACGCGCTAAACAAAATCTTTTTATTTCATATCCGATGAATATTTACGATCGTGAATCTGGGACAACCCTATCAAAACCATCACGCTTTATTGCCGATGTTACGGAAGAATTGGCTGAAGGATGGCTGCTTGAAGAATAAAGTTATATCAATAATTTTTATATTTTACATACGGCTTTACCATTATTTTGTTCGTTGTTAATTAACCAAACTGAAATTAAATATCTTGAGTACTCTTTATGGGAAAAGTGATTGCGGTTGCTGTACCAAAAGGAGGGGTCGGGAAAACTACATCGGTAATTAATTTAGCTGCAAGTTTAGCGGTAGCTGAAAAGAAAACGTTAGTCATCGATTTTGATGCTTCGGGAGCGTGTTCAATTGCGCTGGGGTTTACACCGGAAAAAATTAGCGGAGATATTTTTGACGTATTCAGCTATTCAAAAACGATTGATAAAGTCATTCACAAAACAGAAATTCCTTTTTTAGATTTCATCCCCGCGCTTGTTCCTTCCTATCAATCCGAACAAAGATTGGAAAAACTATCATCCAACATAATGTTTATTGCAAATGTAATCAGGGCGCAAGCCGAGTCCTATGACTTCATCATTATTGATTGCCCTCCGTATTTAAAAGGGATGACGACCAACGCATTGGCAATAGCCGATTCCCTTCTCATTCCAATCCGCGCAGAAAATTTTTCGCTTGATGCACTTCGGAAAATATTCCGCCATGTTGAGTATGTAAAGCAGACGTACAACCACCGCCTAAAAATTGAAGGAATATTTTTTACGATGTTTGAAGCCAATACAAAAGTATCGCTGTTGGCAATGCACGATTTGCAGGATAATTTTAACGGACATCTCCTTAAAACACGCATCCCCAAAAACGTAACCATATCTGAATCTGCATTTAAAGGAATTCCGGCGGTATTATATAAAGCCATCTCAAAAGGTTCACAAGCTTATTTAGATTTAGCTATAGAAATAATGAACAAAAACTGAGAATTTCTCTCTCCGCAATTGATTGAACCACCTAAGTTTCTTATATTTGAGCCGTTCTTTTTAATGAATTATATCATTGATTCTAAATGCCGAAGTGGCGGAATTGGTAGACGCGCTGGACTCAAAATCCAGTATGGCTTAAACCATGTGCCGGTTCGAGTCCGGCCTTCGGTACAAAAAGCTGAACACTTTGTTCAGCTTTTTTAGTTTAATAATGAGGCAAGATGTTTACTGTTTACGCAATAAAAAGTACAACTCACAATTTTATTTATGTCGGAATGACTGAAAATCTTGAGGAAAGATTATTACGACACAACAACGGCTATGTCCAATCCACCAAACACTTCCGCCCTTTCACTCTCATCGATCAAGAACCTGCTATTGATGGAATACAAGCAAGAATTAGAGAAAAATATTTTAAGTCCTCTTCCGGTAAAAGATTTTTACGAAATCTCTGCGGACTTGGTAGATAAACTGGACTCAAAATCAAGTTTACAAACCATAGAATTTGTTTACAAACCAAAGGATTTTTTTTCAAACTTTCTGGTTTGTATGGCTTAAACCATGTGCCGGTTTACCTGGCAAAGACAGGTTCGAGTCCGGTTTATCCGCTTTAGCGGACCTTCGGTACAAAAAGCCAAACATTTAGTTTGGCTTTTTTTATTTAAATCGATAGGAATAATGTTTACTGTTTACGCAATAAAAAGTACAACTCACAATTTTATTGACGTAAATTAAAAGTTAGTTGAAATAAAAAAAAGAAGAGACTCGGTTTTTGATAAAAACATTAAGTTTAATTAACAGAAAAAACTTAAAACAAAAAGGAGTCTCTTATGGAGCAACATACAGAAAA
>Ga0172369_10005058_pt1 | contig 16406 bp, 13 predicted proteins | sample LakKiv25m_FD_114539 | JGI IMG/M metagenome (GOLD analysis project Ga0172369, IMG submission 114539) | Freshwater microbial communities from Kabuno Bay, South-Kivu, Congo - kab_022012_11.25m | ecosystem: Environmental > Aquatic > Freshwater > Lake | place: Democratic Republic of the Congo...
GCCCCTTTCATCCTTCATCCTTCATCCTTCGTTTTTCATCCTTCAGCCCTGCCCTCGCCCCGCCTTCACGCGCAGCCGCTGCATCCGCCGATGCACTCGCGCGTGCCGGGCCGCGATCTTCGCAGGCGACGGCGGGCGGCCCGGCAGGGGCTCCTGCTCTTCGTGGTGCTCGTCGATGTCCCCCGGCGCGACGCCCAGGTCGAACACCGCGATCTCCCGCCGGCCGCGCTCTCCCAGACGCAGCGGCATCACGCTCGACCCGATGCCCGCGCCCACGTAAAGCGCTCCCGTCGCCCCCCGACCCGTCCGCGTCCCGTACAGCCCGTGGATGTAGCGGTGGCCTGCCAGTCGTCCGACCGAGATTTCGTGCAGCCGCGCCCAGGTAACCTGCCCCGCGTGCGTGTGCCCCGCCAGCACCAGCGAGACGCCGCCCGCCCACATCGCCTCGGCCTCCTCCGGAATGTGCGTCAGACCCAGCGACGGCACGCCGCGCCGCAACCCGCGCACCGCGCGCGCCGTGTCCGCATGCCCCGTGTAGGCATCGTCCACGCCCGCGAGCGCCAGCCGCCGCCCTCCCAGCTCCACCTCCGTGCAGGCGTTGTCGAGCACTTCGACACCGCTGCGGGAGAGCACCCGGCGCACCTCCGGCGCTCCCGACCACCAGTCGTGGTTGCCCAGCACGCCCACGGTCGGCGCGCGCAGCCGCCGCAGCACCTCCTCCAGCTCGTCCAGGAACCAGCGGCTGTGGCACACGAAATCGCCCGTGATCACCACGAGATCCGGCTTCTGAGCATTCGCCAGGTCCGCCGCCGCGAACTGCACGCGCATGGGCGTCATGCGCCCGACGTGCAGGTCCGTCAGGTGCACGACACGCAGCGGCCGATCACGGAACGCCTCGAAAACGGCCGGTCCCGCGAATCGGCGCAGTTCGATGCGCGGTCGGTGGAGATCGCCGCCCTCGACCGATTGCTCCGCCCCGTCCGGCCCGCGAAGGCGGAAAAACGGGGCGCGTCTGCGGGGCACCGTCACGGAGGCGAAGTGTAGCGCCGGACGGACCGGCACGCGCGTCTTCCGCAAGCGAACGGACGTTCGACGGCACGCCGCCGCCGTTCCGGGTTGCATGGCGGCGGAAGTGCTATGCAGACATGCCAGCCGCGCGCCCCCCGGCCGCGGCGGCGTCCCGGCGGACGGACGGAGCAGGCCATGGCACAGAAGAAGGTCGGCGTGATTCTCTCGGGGTGCGGGTTCCTGGACGGCTCGGAGATCCACGAGGCCGTGCTGACGCTGCTGGCGCTGGACCGGCGAGGCGCGAAGGCCGTTGCAGCCGCGCCCGACGTGGAGCAGATGCACGTGGTCGACCACCTGCGCTCGCAGCCCGCTGCGGGCGAGCGCCGGCGCGTGCTCGTCGAGGCCGCGCGCATCGTACGCGGCGACATCGTGCCGCTGTCGAAGCTGCACGTCGCAGACCTCGACGCCGTCGTCTTCCCGGGCGGCTACGGCGCGGCGAAGAACCTGTCCACGTTCGCGGTGGACGGGCCCGCGATGAAGATGAACCCCGAGATCGAGATGCTGATTCTGGACACGCGCGCCGCAGGGAAGCCCATGGGCTTCGTGTGCATCGCCCCCATGCTCGCCGCGAAGGTGCTGGGGGCCGAGCACCCGCGCCTCACCATCGGAAACGATCGGGAGACCGCGCAGGTTCTGGAGTCGCTGGGCGCGCAGCACGTCGAGTGCCCGGTCGACGGCTGCGTCGTGGACGATCGGCTGAAGATCGCCTCGACGCCCGCCTGGATGCTCGGACCCTCGATCGCGCCCGTCGAGGCCGGCATCGACCGGATGGTCGAGGCCGTCCTCAGAATGACATAGGAACGCCGCAGGACAACGAAAGGGCTCCCTAAGGAGCCGGGGAGACGGTCATGGAACCGGTCGCGCAGCCGCACGTCATCGTCCGCCACTGCGACAGCTACGACCCGGAGCGCATCCGGGGCATCGTTCGCGAGGGACTGCGCGAGCTGGGCCTGAAGCCGCACGGGCGCGTGCTCGCCAAGCCGAACCTCGTGGCGGCGGGCGAGCTGTTCCCGCACGCGCACACCCGCGCCGAGTTCGCCGAGGGCGTGCTGCGCGCCCTGCAGGACGAGGCAGAGGGCATGACCGAACTCGTGGTGGGAGAGCGCTGCGGCATCACGATGCCGACCCGCCTGAGCTTCGCCGAGAGCGGCTTCGACGCGATGCTGCAGAAGCTGCCCGGCGTGCGCCGAAGCTGCTTCGAGGAGGAGACGCAGGTGGAGGTGCGCTTCACGCACCCGCGGCGCCTGCGCGACTACATCTTCGTGCCCGAGCCGGTGGCGAAGGCGGACTTCTTCGTGAACATGCCGAAATTCAAGGCGCACCCGTGGACGACCGTTACGTTCTCCATGAAGAACTACATCGGCATCCAGGACGACCGCCACCGGCTCATCGACCACGACCACCGGCTCAACGAGAAAGTGGCCGATCTGCAGCACGTGCTGCAGCCGCAGTTCATCGCGATCGACGGCATCGTCGCGGGCCAGGGGCGCATGCTCACGCCCGAGCCGTTCGACCTGGGCCTGATTGTGATGGGCAATTCGCAGCCGGCCTTCGACGCGGTGTGCTGCAGCATCATCGGCGTGGAAGCGCGCGACGTCGAGCACATCCGCCTCGCGGAGGAGCACGGTTTCGGCACGATCGATCTCGCGAAGATCAAGGTGACCGGCGACGTGACGCCGGAGGAGGCGCGCAAGCGCGCGCGCGGTTTCAAGGTGGGCCTCGTGCGCGTCGAAAAGTATTTCGAAGGCTCGCGCATCAGCGCCTACGCGGGCCCGCCGCCGGAGCCCGAGCGCACCGACTACTGCTGGGGCGGGTGTCCCGGAGCGGTGGAGGAGGCCATCGAGATCATCCGCCGCTTCGACACGCAGGCGGACGCGAAGATGCCGCGCCTGCACGTCGTTTTCGGCGCGTACCGGGGCCCGATCCCCGCGAAACCGGGGGAGAAAGTGGTCTTCATCGGCGACTGCGCGGACTGGGAGGGGCGCATCGGCGACAGGGACGTGCGCATCCCGAACGTGTACCGCGACCGCTCCACCTACGACCCGCACGACGCGAAGGCGGAGGACATCTACTACAAGATGGTGAAGGTGAAGCTGGAACTGGCCTCGCGCGAGCCGTGGGTGCGGCTGCGCGGATGCCCCGTGAGCGTCGCCGAGCAGGTGCTGGCCATCGTGTCGCTGGCGGGGCTGAAGAACCCGTACTTCGACCCGCGCGCCGTGGTGAAGTTCAACCGCGGCTACGTGCTGAACAAGGCCGCGACGGGCCTGGCGCGCCTGCGCGGCGTTCCCTACCAGAAGCCCGGCGCGTGCCCGCGCGGCGAGGCCGAGCCGCACGTGGTGCCGCTCGGAACAGGCGGGAAGTAGCGCTGAGGCCCCGGCCGCAGGCCAGACCCGCGCCGTTCCCCGGTCGCGCGCCGCGCGAAGTGGGTGCGCGTCCCCCCAAGCGGGCATATTCCAGCGGTGGAACCTGAACAAACACCTGAACAACGGGTCCGCGGCCGCGGACCTGATCGGTTCTCTAGGAACACAGGGGATTGACGCACCGTGTCATGCCGATGACGCCGTGCGTCAAGGTGCCGGCCGCCGGCAGCACCGGCTTCGGGGCGCGGCGGTTCCGGGACTTGAAGTAGGCGGGGCGGGCAGATCTGCCTATTCCATGTATATATTTAATTTGCGGATTTTAGTCCAGGAGACCCTAGCTGTCAGGTGGGCACGGATGGGCCGTGCCCACGCGGCGCACCAGCGCGACGACATCCCGCCGTCTCCACGTGCTCCGCGCAAGGCAGCAACGCTGCCGATGAGATCGCCACAATGCGAAACATGCACATCGTCTTCGTCATGCCGGGGAAGTACCTCGACGAGCTGCTCGTGCCCGCCGCGCGGAGCGGCGTGCCGAAGTACCTCGACTGGACTGCGCCTCGCACCGCGAGGTCCGGTGACGTGGCGCTGGTCTACGCCGGAGGGGCGCACCGGGGACTGCTCGCGCTGGCAACGGCGACCGAACGGGCCTGGCCGGGCGTTCCCGGCGACTGGACCGACAGCCGAAAGGGCTGGTTCGCCCGGTACGTGGACATCCACATGCTGAGCTTCCCGATTGGCCTCGACGAGATCCGCGAGGCGTTTCCGACGTGGGGACGCTGGTCGATCCTGAAGGGCGTTCGTGTGCACACTGTCCCTGAGCGTTTCCGCCGCGGCCTGTCGACGCTCGTTGCCGGCCAGGATCCCGACGCGTCCCGGTGGCTTCGGCCTTGGCTGAACACCGCCGAGGAACCTCCGGAGGCGCCCGTCGCCGCCCCGGTCCTCGAAGGGGCGCCGTTGGGCGCGAACCGCTACCTCAAGGTCGTCGCGACGGAGAACCCTCTTCCACGGAACGATTCCGGGTACGACTTGGCCGAAGCGCTCGTGGAACGCGGTCGCGGAAGCAGAGTCTCGCAGCAGGAATTCCTGGAAATCGTCGATGCTGTTTTCGAAGTCCCGGCGCGCCGGCGGGCGCGCATCCTGCGTGGGCTCGCCACCGAGATGATCGACGACGGCATATGCAAGCTCGCCTGCGCACGCAGGCTTGCGTGAACGGAGTCCGCGTCGCCGCCGCGTGTCGGATCGTGCGGCGGCGGCGCGGGGGAGCGGATCGGGCGTGGTGGGGAGTGAGGCGCCCATGTCGGTAGCGCCTGCCCGGCGGGTTTGCCGATGCCGTCGACCCGCATGCGACGCCACGACGGAGTACTTGGCGCCGCTCAGCGTGAACCGCCCGCAATCGGCTCCAGCCGGGCAGCAACGGTTTCCGGCGCGAAGTCCTCCTCGTCTGGCCAGCAGAGGACTCCGTGCTGCACCCGCACGCGGGAGAAATAGACGCGGTCCCGCAGCGCTGCGAACACCGGCAGGTGCAGCCACGGAGAGGCGTCAAAGACGCCACGGCGTCCGTCGGACAGCTCGACCAAGAGTCGAGTCGGACCCGCGACGGTCGCCCGCACGACATCCGGAGCCTCGGCCACGGCACTCATCGAAGCGGCTCGATCTTGAAAGGGGGCTGACCTTCGCTCGCGAGTTGCCAGTCCGCCCCCAGTTCCTGTCGGTGAATCTCGATCCACGCGAGCACGAGACGCATCTGCGGCGCAGGGAGCGAACCGCCGAGCACCTCGCCCGTGTCGATGGCCAGCGAAGCTTTGTGCTCGGCGTAGCGGACGTGTACGTGAGGGCGATGATGGCGCTCATCGTCGGAAGCGAACATCTGGACGATGATGCCGTAGAACATGGCGAGAACAGGCATGAAATCCTCCCGGCCCACGCGGCCCGCGGCACGGTGCCGCACCGATCATGCCTGCGGGCCGGCCGGCCGGCAAGGATGCCGGTTCCAGCGGCCTTCGCGGCTGGGGAGTGAGGTGATGAGCGGAATGCAAACCCCACTGTGCCGGCAACCCGTCGGCACGGGAGGGCCCCAAATGGTGTGGGCCATCGACGGCCTGCCTACTTGCCGGGCTTGCGCTTGGGCTCGAACTCGAACACCAGGTGCGCCTTGGCGATCCGCTCGTCCGGGACCGCGTACACCGTGCCGTCCACGTCGATGCGCACGGCATCCGCGTCTCGGCCGACCAGCGTGCCGGTGAAGACCTTTCGACCGCCGGCGCTTTCGAGCGGGCCGAACGTCTTGATCTTGGCCTTCTTCCCGGCGAATCGCTCGTAGTCGGCGGCCTTGCGCAACGGGCGGTCGAGCCCCGGCGAGCTGACCTCCAGCGTGTAGCTGGCGTCGAACGGGTCCTCGACGTCGAGCATGGCGTCGACGGCCTCGCTGACGCTGGCGCAGTCGTCGAGGCTCACGCCGCCTTCCTTGTCGATGAAAAGACGCACCACGGTGCCCGGCCCGACGCCGGCGATCTCCAGGTCCACCAGCTCGTAGCCCTCGTGGGCGAGCAGCGGCTCCACCAGCTTCTCCACCCGCTCGCGAAGATCCCTGCGGCCTCCGCCCGACATGGCGCCTCCCGCCGGCCCGGAGGGGCCGGATCGTCCCCGTCTATCCCGCGCGCGTGCGCGCTGCAACGACCGCGTTCTGCGGTATCATGCCGCGTCCTCCGGAGGGAGGCCGCATGATGCGCATCGCCGTCCTCGCCGCCTTCGCTTTTTCCGCCTGCGGGCATGTCGCCCCGCCGCAGGTCGACGTGCTCGCGCTCCCCGACACGACGGACACCGGGGGGCCGTACGAGCTCACGGTCGCGATCCGCGCGGAGGCGCCGATCGTGCGCGCCGCGGTGTTCCGCTTCATCCAGTCGGACGCCGCGAGGCCCATCGCGCTGGAGCACCGCGACGGCGACCGCTGGAGCGCGCAGCTTCCGGGCGAGCCCGTCGGGACCGAGGTGCGCTACCGCGTCGAAGTGCAGGACGACGAGGGCAACGTCGTGCTGCGCCCGCCGCACGATCAGGGAGACGGCGCCTACCGCTTCATCGTCGTCGCCCCGCGCGGCGGCGGGTGAGCACTGCCGAAGGATGAAGGATGAAAGATGAAGGGTGAAGGGGGCATCGTCCGTACTCCCTCGAAGACGCGTACATCGGCAGCGCTGTCGAGCCACGTCAGCGGTTACTTTCACCAGGCGGGAGTGCTCGTACTGGGCGACTCGCTGGAGGCGGCGCTCGCGGCGACGCTGCTGGTGCGGCGCGGCGTCGAGGTGCTGTGGCCCGGGCCGCCGTCGCCGTCCACGACGAAGCTGGGCGAAGGCCCGGCGCAGACCGCGCCCGCGATCTTCCCTGCGCCCGAGCGCGCCCCGTCGCTGATGCGCGCGCTGGCCGACGCGGGACTGGACAAGGAGGTGCGCCGCCTGCTTCGTCCCGTTCCTCTGCAGCTTCTGGGCGAGCGGATCCGCGTGACGCTGCCCGCCGACGCGCCCGGCATTCCCGGAGCGGTGCAGACCCTCGCGGCCATCGCGCCCCCGCGCCACGACACCCAGCCCATCGCGCCGCCGGAGCAGCCGCGCGACGAGGAACCCTCGTCGAACGCGCTGGGATTCTTCGGCCGGCGCACGCGCGCGGTCTGGGAGAGCCGGCGCCTCGACGCCCTGCCCTCGCCCGCCAGCGTGCTCGGCGAGATTGCGGACGCGTTCGAATCGCTGCTGTTTTCGGGGTTGAACGCGCGCCGCAGCGCCGTGGAACTGCTGGGTGCCCCGTACGTGCTGCCCGGCGGCGTGCCGCATCTCGTCGAGCTCCTGCACCGGCGGTTCCTGGAGATGGGCGGGCGCACGATCGAAAACGCTCTGCAGAAACCTTTCTCCGAGTTCCGTCTGGGATGGCGGGGCGTGCGCTGCCGGCTCGCCACCGGCAGCGATCTCAGTGGTCACGTGCTGGTGACGTCGATGGACGAGGTGGAAATCGGGCGTCTCGCGAACCCGGGCCCCGACCGCGCCGGCTTGCGCACGGAGACAAGACTGCGCGGCGGTGAGTCGCCCTTCACCGACGAACTGGTGCGTATGTCTCTTGCCGTGCGGTCGAAAGGACTGCCGATGCCGCTGGGGCCCGTCGCGATCGTGCGCGCGCCCGCGCCCCTGCTGATGGAGCGGCGCCCGATGGGCGGCGGCGTGGACGAACTGGCCGTCTTCTGGCGGCGGGGGGGGCGTGCGCCGGCCGACGGCGAGGCGTCGGCGATGGCGGCGTTGGGCGCGGTGCTCCCCTTCTTCGAGGGGCACGTCGTCGCGCGCGCGCCGGCGCAGTTCGTGCCGAACACCGGGAGACCGGCTGCAACAGCGCACCCGCGCACCGCGTGGCGCTCGATCGTGGCGCGTCCGAACCTGTGGCCGCTGGGAGGTCCGGACGGGGCGGCGCTGGTCGCGCGGGGCATCGTCGAGATCGCCGCGAGGGCCGCGCCTCGCAAGGCGGCGGCGGAGTAGGAAACCGGCTAAGGGACGGACGTCGCCGCGTTGGCGTTGCCGAACGAATCCGCCAACAATCCGGCTGGAAGCGACACGGCGAACGGCCCGGCCCCTGTCACCGCGAATTCCACACGGAACCCCGGCCCGGCGCCCGGGGCCCACCTGGTTTCGGCCGGAACAGGCCTGTCGATCCAGACGGGCGCCTGTTCCGCCCCATCATCCACCAGGAGCGCTTTCCCTGTCCCCGCGGCCCCCGCGGTCGCCGGAACCCAGTTCGGCGGGAACCGCGGGTCGACCATGCGGAACCCTCCGCGCTGCCAGCCGTGGCTCTCGTCGATGTCCGACCAGCGCGCCGCCTTCGCGGGGTACAGGAGCGTCGCCTCGACGATCAGCTTCCCGTTCTCGACCCTGGAAACCGCCTCGACCTTCATCGTCGCGGGCGACAGCACGAACTCGCGCGAGGCCGCGTCGTACGCGGAGGCGACTCCGCCCTTCTGCGCCCGGCCCCGGGCGTGCAGCCGGTAGGTTCCCTGCGCGAGGTCGATCGGAGGCTCGTAGTGAGCGGTCCAGCGGAAATCGCGCGAGGCCGCCTTCGGCGCCGACGCGAACGTCGGGATGCTCTCGTAGAAGACGGGAACGTCGCCGCCCCGCAGATTGCTCACGGGCAGCCAGCCCCTCTGCAGCACCGTCCCCCAGCTTCCGTCGGCGCTCTTCTTCTCCAGCACCACCTCCGGCGTGCCGAACGCGGGGTCGCCGCCGTGGAACGCGAATTCCACCTCGTCCAGACGCTGCACCGCCTCCGGCACGTCCGCGATAACGCCGGGCTCCGGAACGGAATCGGCGGGTTTCACCGGTTCATACGCTTCGGTCGCGAGGTCGGGCTCCGCGACAGGACGCTTATCGACGGCGGTGCCGGTCTTCAGCTCGCGCAGCACGTCCACGGCCTGCGCCACGACGTAGTCCGCGAAGCGCCATCCCCAGAAGCTGATGGTCGGCTCGTACCCGCCCCGCAGCCAGTCCGGCGCGAACAGGATGTAGCCGTTGTGATCCTGCGCGTACCCCACCGCGATGGCGGCCGCAAACCCCAGTGATTCCGCGTACTTCTGCGCTTCCATCCCGACCGCGGACATCGGCTCGCCGGGCAGCGTCACGAGCGCCAGATCCCCGATTCGCGCCGCCGCGACGGCCGTGGTGTACTTGCCTTGCCTCTCCAGCGCGGCGCCCATGCAGGACACCTGGTCGGGCGTCAGCTCCACCGGAGGGCAGCCCCCGTGCAGGTACTGGCAGAGGATCGCTCCATCGGGCTCGAATTCGCCGTCGCGGTAGCCGAGGCCGTCGAACGTCATCGGCACGCGACGGGCGAGAACCTGGAGCGGAACTTCGCGCCGGGTCTGCGCCGCCTCCCGCGCGCGCACGACGCTCTGGGCGAGGTCCAGCGCCGCGCGGCGCATGGCCTGGCTGCCGTCGAACGGCCCGCCCGAGGGCGCCACGTCGCCCCCGCTGCCCTGCAGGAACATCGCCATCATCGGCGTGTCGAAGCTCTCCTCCACCGCGAACTCCGCGTGTCCGGGCGCGTCCACGCTGAGCGACCGATTATCCTCGCCGTAGATGGTTCCGTGCAGGCCGTAGTGGAACGCGACCGCGATGGGGCGCCCCGACTCGGCCTCGTCGACGCGCAGCACCGTCACGGTCGGGTCGATGAAGTCCGACCCGTAGACGTCGTCGTTCTCGCAGCGCCGGTCGTGGCCGGCGGTGCGGTTCTGCGAGCGCGCGTAGCCGACTTTCGCGGGCCGCAGCGTGTCGACCGCTTCCTTCGCGGCGAGCGCGACGGCGCGCGCGACGCGGTCGGTGGACTCCTGGGAGTAGGTGTCCACTCCATGGGCGAGAGCGTTCTTGCCTCCCTCGGGCTGAGCGCGGGTCATGCTCGCGACGAGTGATCGGCGCGAAAAGCGGCAGCCTGCGTCGTGGGTGTGGGTGGCGTTGAGGATGAGCCGCACGGCGAGGTCGATCCCCGCCTCGTTCTTCGCGAGATCGACGACGCGTTCCAGAAGCTGATCCGTGACGAAGATGGCGTCGATGCGGGCCAGCACGAGCCGGTTGACGCCGTTGTCGAGGACGAGAGCGCGCGCGGTCGGCGGGGACTGCTGGCCGCGTGTGGCCGGGAAAATGCCTGTGAACGCGCTGCCGGGCTCGTCGGCGGGGCGCGGGACGCCCAGCAGCGGGCTCTGCGCGTAGCCGGCGGTCGAGTGACCCGGCGGCAGCTCGAGCTGGCGCAGGCCGGTGCCCGCGCGCAGCGGGCCGGGCTGGTCGCGGAGATCCTTCTTGGCCGTGTCGGAGCACGACAGTCCGACCGTCGCAGTGAGCAGCAGTACACAGGCTCGCATGGCGCCTCCGGGGGCGCAGCTTGCCGCAAGGCGGTGCGAAGCGGAAGTGGCGTGAAAAGAAAGAAAGAACACCGCCAAGACGCCAAGGTCGCCGGGAACGCCAGGAACTGGGGGGCAGAGCCTCGCAGTACCCGAAGAACCTTGGCGTCCTTGGCGCCTTGGCGGTTTGTTTCTGCCGCGGAGCCCTACTCGAGCTTCTGGCGCAGCGTCTCGATCTCGAACATGTCGAGCACGTCGGCCGGCTGGAACTCCGCGAAGTTCTCCACGCCGATGCCGCACTCCATGCCCGCGGGAACCTCGCGCACGTCCTCCTTGAAGCGCTTGAGCGAGGCGACCTTGCCCGAGTGCACGACCTTCTTGTCGCGCACGACGCGCACCTGCGCGCCGCGCAGCGCCTTGCCCTCGGTGACGGACGAGCCCGCGATGACGCCGATCTTCGACAGGTTGAACACCTGGCGCACCTCGGCCTTGCCCAGCGCCTTCTCGCGGTAGATGGGCTCGAGCAGGTCCTCCATCGCCACGCGCACGTCGTCCAGCAGCTCGTAGATGATGCCGTACGTCTTCACCTTGACGCCGGCCTGCTGCGCCACGGCGGCCGCGTTCGCGTCCGGCTTCGAGTTGAAGCCGACGACCAGCGCTCCCGTGGCCGCGGCCTGGTTCACGTCGCTCTCGCTCACCGTGCCGACGCCGCGTGAAAGCACCTTCACCACGACCTTGCGCCCGCTGAGCTTCTCCAGCGCCTCGCTGACGGCCTCGGCCGAGCCCTGCACGTCGGCCTTCACCATCACCAGCAGTTCCTTGGGGGCGTCCGCCGCCGTCTTGCGCACCAGGTCCTCGATGGTGACCTTCGCGCTCTTGACCAGGTCGGCCTCGCGCGACTTGAGCGCCCGGTGGTCGCCGATCTTCTTGGCGACGTTCTCGTCGGTGACCGCGTGGAAGTCGTCGCCCGCCATGGGCGCGCCCGAAAGGCCCACGATCTGCACCGGGTAGCCGGCGGTGACCTCGCGCATGCTGCGGCCGCGGTCGTCGGTCATCGCGCGCACGCGCCCGTAGCACGTGCCGCTGACCACCGCGTCGCCCGAACGCAGCGTGCCGTCCTGCACCAGCACCGTCGCCACCGGCCCGCGGCCGCGCTCGAGGCGCGCCTCGATGATGAGGCCGCTGGCCATCTTCTTCGGGTTGCTCGCGAGTTCCAGCACTTCCGCCTGCAGCAGCACGTTCTCCAGCAGCAGGTCGAGGTTCGTCTTCTGGCGCGCGCTCACCGGCACCATGGGCGTGTCGCCGCCCCAGTCCTCGGGCTGCAGGCCGTTGCTGGCGAGCGCGCCCTTGACCGCGTCGGGGTTGCTGCCCTGCTTGTCGATCTTGTTGATCGCCACGACGATGGCCACTTCCGCGCCCTTCGCGTGCTTGATGGACTCCAGCGTCTGCGGCTGCACGCCGTCGTCCACCGCGACCACCAGCACCACGATGTCCGTGGCCTGCGCGCCGCGCTCGCGCATCGCGGAGAAAGCCTCGTGGCCGGGCGTGTCCAGGAACGTCACGTCGCCCTTGCCGGGCACCGTCACGCTGTAGGCGCCGATGTGCTGCGTGATGCCGCCGGCCTCGCCCGCGGCCACGTCCGCCTGCCGGATCGCGTCCAGAAGCGACGTCTTGCCGTGGTCCACGTGGCCCATCACTGTGACGACCGGCGGGCGCGGCTTCATGTCCTCGGGCTTGTCCTCGACCTTCGGGATGAAGTCCTCGACCTCGAAGCCGCGCTTCTGCACCTCCCAGCCGTACTCGCCCGCGAGCAGCGACGCCGTGTCGAAATCGACCGGCGCGTTGATGGTCACGGGCTTGCCGGTCTGCTGCATGAGCTTGCGGATGAGGTCCGTGGCCTTCACGCCCATGCGCTCGCTCAGCTCGCGCAGCGCGACCGTCTCCTCCACCGCGATGACCTTCTTGCTGGCCTTCATCTCGGTGATTTCGGTGCGCTTGCCCTTCTTCGTGGGGCGCTTCTTGCGCCCGATGACCGGCACGTAAGTGCGCGAGCGCACGAGGTCGATGAGGTCCTGCTTGCTGTAGTTCTCGACCTTCTCGTTGCGGATGCCGGAGGGCTTCTTGCCCTTCTTGAGATCGGTGAGGTCGCGGACCCGGCCGCCCTCGTAGTTCACCTCGACGACGCGCGGCTGGAGCATCCCCGGGCGGATGCCCGGCGCCATGGGGATGGCGTCCTTGTTCACGGGCGCGGGGGTGGCGCGCTTCTCGATGAACACCGGGCGGCTGAGCAGCACCGCCGTGTTGGCGGTGGGGCGTCCCGCGATGGCCTTCTTGACGATGTGCGGCACGCCGTTGACGAGCTTGATCTCCTCGTCGTCGGCGAGCGGCCGGTCGATGCCGGCTATCGGCTGCGGTGCTGCAGGGGGCGGCGCCGTCCGCCCGGGGATGAACGTGGGTGCGGCGCCTCCGCGCGCCTCGACCTGGGCCCGGGTGCGCATCGCCACGCCCGGCGGGGGCGGGCGCGGTGCGGCGCCGGGAGCCTTCGCTGCCGGCACGGCGGTCGGCGCCGCCGGAGCCTTCGCCGCCAGCGGCAGCGGAGCCGTCTCGGGCGCGGGGGCCGGCGCGGCAGGCGCGGGGACGGACTCGGGAACAGGCGCGGGGACCGGCTCGACGGCGGCCGGTGCGGACTCGGCAGCGGGCGCCTCGGGCGCCGGCGCCGCCTCGGCAGGCTCCGACTCGGGCGGCGCAACGGAAACGGGCTCGGCCGGCGGATGCGCGGCCTCGGGCTCCGAGGGAGCGGCGGTCTCGGAGCGCGGCCTGGAGCGCCGGATGACGACTCCGCCGCCGGCGATCTTCGGCGCGGGCCGGCGCTCGGCCGTGACGCGGTCCACGACGGCGCGCGCCTCGTCCTCCTCCAGCGACGACGAATGGGTCTTGATGTCGTAGCCCCACTCGACGAGCTTGGCCACCATGGCCTTGTTGTCGAGGCCCAGCTCCTTCGCCAGTTCGTGAACGCGCTTCTTCGCCATGCGTACTTCCTGCACCCTTTCCGCGCCCGTCCGGTCGCCGGCGACCCCTGCGTGCGCACACGAAGCGGAGCGTCCCTCGCGTCGGGATCGCTCCGCCGCGCGCCGCCGGGTTCCCGGCCGCGCGCTCTTCTAAACCTTCGCCCGCGGCCGGTCAATGCGGGAAAGCGCGTGCGGAGGGGGGCCGCGCGCACGCCGGGCCGGAGTGTCGGACGGCGGGCCTCTCCCTGCGGTTCAGCCCCCGGCGCCGGGCAGCCCGCCGTCCCCGCCGGCCTCCGGTTCGTCGGCGTGGCGCACCGAGCCCAGGGCCTCGGTGCGGCCGGTCACGAGGTCCCACAGCTCGTCGGGCGCGGGCGGCGGCGACGCCAGTCGCAGAGCTTTCGACAGATGCCTGCACGCCCTGCGCACGCACGTCTCGGATACGCACACGTACGCGCCGCGGCCACACAGACGTCCTCTCGCGTCCGCCACGAGCCCGCGGGCATCGACGGTCAGACGTGTCATTTCCGACTGCGCACGCACCGACCGGCACCCCAGGCACGTGCGCTGCCGGATCGGCTGCTCGCGGGGACGACCGCCGCGCGACATGGCCTCGTCCCCTTCCTGCCCTCCGCCGACTGAATGACCGTTCATCGGAGTCTTCGGCGGGGGAACCTCGTGCCGTCGGCCCGGCGCAAGAGCCGACCTGCCACCAAGACACCAAGAGACCTTGTTCTTGGTGTCTTGGTGTCTTGGTGGTGGAAAACAGAGGAGCAACGGCTACGCCTGCGGAGCCGGCGGTGCCGCGGCCGGAGCGGGCGCGGCCGGCGCGGGCGTGCCGGCGAGCTTCGCGTTGCGGGCGCGCTCGGCGTCCAGCTCCGCGCGCAGGCGCGCCTCCTCCATGAGGTACTGCTCGGCGGCGTGCTTGATCTGCTTGCCCTTCTTGACGCCCAGGCCCGTCGCCTCGCCCAGTTTGATGATGTCGGTTTCGCGGCCGATGTCCTCGACCGTCTTGTAGCCGCCGGCCGCCAGCGAGTCGATCATGCGCTCGCCCAGGCCGCGTATGCGCAGCAGGCGCTCGACCTGCGTGAGCTCGTCGGGATGGCGCCGCGCGTCCGCAAGGCGCGCCGCCTCGCGCTCGGCCTCCATGCGCGCCAGGTCCTGCGCGTCGGTCACGGAGCGCTCGCGGGCCTTCTGCAGCACGGTCTCCAGCAGTTCGGCGCCGATGCCCGGCACCTGCACGAGCAGCTCGCGGTTGGCGTCGAGCAGGTCGCGCGCCATGCGGAAGCCGTGGCCGTAGAGGATGTCGACCGCGTTGTCCGACAGGCCGATGGACTTGAAGGATTTCTCGGCGAATTCCTTCATTTCCTTGACGCGGCTCTCGCTGTTGATGTCGAGCTTCCAGCCGGTGAGCTGCGCGGCCAGGCGCACGTTCTGACCCCGCCGTCCGATGGCGAGCGAGAGCTGGTCGTCCGGGACGATGATCTCCATGGTGTGCGTCGCGTCGTCCACGAGCACGCGGCTGACCTCGGCAGGCGCCAGCGCGTTGCACACGAAGCGCGCGGCGTCGTCGTCGAAGGGCACGATGTCGATCTTCTCGCCGCGCAGCTCCTGCACGACGGCCTGCACGCGGCTGCCCTTCATGCCCACGCACGCGCCGACGGGATCGACGTCGCTGTCGCGGCTGGAAACGGCGATCTTGGCGCGGGCGCCGGGCTCGCGGGCGGCCATCTCGATGACGACGGTGTGGTCGGCGATCTCGGGCACCTCCAGCTCGAAGAGCTTCATGAGGAACTCGTTCGCCGTGCGGCTGAGGATGATCTGCGGGCCCTTGGCCTCGCGCAGCACGTCCAGGACCCACGCCTGCACGCGGTCGCCGGGCCGGTAGACCTCGCGCGGAATCTGCTCGCGCACCGGGAGCACCGCCTCGGCGCGCCCCAGGTCCACGATGATGTTGCCGCGCTCGAAGCGGCGCACGATGCCCGTGACGATCTCGCCCTTGCGGCCCTTGTACTCGCCGAAGACGTTCTCGCGCTCGGCGTCGCGCACGCGCTGGATGATGACCTGCTTGGCCGTCTGCGCCGCGATGCGCCCGAAGCCGTGGCGGTAGGTGCGCAGCCCCAGGATGTCGCCGTAGCGCTCGTCCTGGACGCGGGCCTCCTCGGCCTCCTCGTCGCGGTAGAAGATCTGGAACAGCAGCTCGTCGCCCGGCTCGGCCTCGATGCCCTTCTCGCGCGCGGCCGCGAGCGAAATCTGGTTCACGCGCTCGGCGGGATCCTCGCTCGGGGTCTCCACCACCGTGAGCGTCTGGAACACCTCGACGACGCCCTTCTCCTCGTTGTAGCCGGCCTCGATGTTGCGCGTCAGCCCGAAGGTCTTCAGGGCGGCCTGGTGGATGGCGCTCTCGAGCGTCTTGACGAGCACGCTGCGCTCGACGCCCTTGTCCTTGGCCACCTGGTCGAGGATCAGGTTCAGGTTCACGTTCGGCATCGCTGGCTGCATCGGGGCTCCTTGGCCGCCTTCCGCCCGGGGGCGCCCGCGGGGGCGCGGGCAAAAAAAAAGCGGGCACGACTGCCCACTTTCAGCGCCGCCCGGGGACGGCATCCGAAAATGTGCGGCGCCGATAGCACCCTCCGGCACCCGCTGTCAAGACAAAGCGCGCGTTGGCCTCATTCCCTGCGGCGTCGGGGACGCTGCCCCGCGCAAGTGCGCGGATTCACAGGCGATTCGCGACGCGCGCCACGAGCCGGCCGACGCCCTCGGCGAACGTCGGTTCGTCCGGAAGGAGACTCAGCACGACGTGCCCCTCGATCGCGAAGTCGTAGAACCAGCCGGGGTGGACGAGGACGCCGTCGCGCTGCAGAAGCTCCAGCGCCAGGTCCTCGTCGCCGCCCGTGCGGGGCACCCGCAGCACCGCCGTCCACCCGCCGTCCGAGCGCAGCACCGACACCGGCGAGCCCGCACTCCGCCGCGCGAGCAGCGCCCGATTCGCCGCGAGCGGGCCGGAGCCCGGACTGAGCGACGCACTCGAGCGCCTGGAAATCGTCGCCGACACGTATCTGTCGGTGAGCACGCCGGCGCAGCTCGCGCTGCCCGGGCTGCTGGCGAGGCGCTCGGACC
>Ga0172369_10005059_pt1 | contig 16405 bp, 26 predicted proteins | sample LakKiv25m_FD_114539 | JGI IMG/M metagenome (GOLD analysis project Ga0172369, IMG submission 114539) | Freshwater microbial communities from Kabuno Bay, South-Kivu, Congo - kab_022012_11.25m | ecosystem: Environmental > Aquatic > Freshwater > Lake | place: Democratic Republic of the Congo...
ATATGACTCAATTGACAATGCTCCGGAAGAAAAAGCCCGTGGTATTACCATTAATACCGCTCACGTAGAATACGAAAGCGCCAAAAGACACTACGCTCACGTAGACTGTCCTGGACACGCTGACTATATCAAAAACATGATTACCGGTGCCGCTCAAATGGATGGCGCTATCTTGGTAGTATCCGCTGCTGACGGTCCTATGCCTCAGACTCGTGAACACATTTTGTTAGCCCGCCAAGTCGGCGTGCCGTACATTGTGGTTTATATGAACAAGTGCGATATGGTTCAAGACAAAGAATTATTGGACTTGGTTGAAGAAGAAATTCGCGACCTTTTGACTAAATATGAATTCCCTGGCAAAGACACCCCGATTATTCGCGGAAGTGCTCTTAAAGCGACAGAAGGCGACACTTCGGAGCTTGGCGAACCTTCTATTTTGAAATTATTGGAAACTTTAGATACTTATATTCCGGATCCGGTTCGCGAAATTGAAAAGCCGTTCTTAATGCCGATTGAAGACATTTTCTCCATTGAAGGACGCGGTACCGTAGTTACCGGTAGAATTGAACGCGGTCAAGTTAAAATTAACGAAGAAATTGAAATCGTTGGTTTGAAGCCGACCCAAAAGACAGTTGTTACTGGTATTGAAATGTTCAACAAACAACTAGACAGCGGTATGGCAGGGGATAACGCCGGAATTTTGCTTCGCGGTACCAAGAAAGATGAAGTGGAGCGCGGACAAGTTTTGTGCAAACCGGGAAGCATTAATCCGCATACCGAGTTTGAAACCGAAGTCTATATTTTGACCAAAGAAGAAGGCGGAAGACATACCCCGTTCTTTAAGGGATATAAACCGCAATTCTACATTCGCACTACCGATGTTACCGGTGACGTTACCTTGCCGGAAGGCCAGGAAATGGTTATGCCAGGTGACACCGTGAAGTTGGTTGTTAAATTAATAACTCCGGTTGCCTTGGAAGAAAAAGGCAAATTCGCTATTAGAGAAGGCGGACATACCGTAGGCGCTGGTGTCGTCACTAAAATAATTAAGTAGACGACTGTCCGACGAAGCCTTGGCGAAGTTGGATGTTGTTACTAAAATCATCAAGTAGCTGGTCAGCCAATAAGCAAACAAGCTTATAAGCGTATAGAAAAACTCCCTCGGAAGTCCGGGGGAGTTTTGTTTTGACAAAAGATTATTCTGGTTTATAATTAAGGTATTAGAGTATTATAGGCAAATATATGTCCAATGTAACACTTGAAGCAATTGATAAATTGCTAGAATCAAAATTTGATGAAAAACTTGGGCCAATAAACACCAAGCTTGATGCTCTTACCGAGATTGTTTCCGGTCATACTGCCACATTGGACGCTATTGTTAAGCAAACCAAAGACTGGAATGCGGAAATGGCTGTTATGCGTAACAGGATGGAAAGATATGAAAAAGCTTTAAAACAAATGGCTCTCAAACTAAATTTAGATATAGAGCCTTTATTGTATTAGTATTTTGAAATTATTTGTTAAGTCAAATAAATTATTAAATAAAATGAATACAGTGCAGGCCCCGAAAGGTCTGCGCTGCTTGCTTGTGGTGTTGTTACGCGACGGCTCGGTTGGTGATCAACCGCCCGATGCCACGGCCAACCGCGATAATGCCGGCCACGATGGCCGACGCCAGAATGCCGAGTAGCCAGAATCCGTAGACAGCAGACGCTTGAAGCGCCTGCTCTTTAAACGGAAGTGGGATGTCCGGTCCCGAGTCGTAGGTCAAATCGACCATTCCGGTCGCCTGCAGCGACATTACTGCGACCGGAAGAAGCATGGTAATTGCGCGGACAAATCCGCGCCCCAGTCCAGCTTCCCTGTAAGCTACCGGCTTCCGCATCCAGTGCCAGGCATAAATGCCGAGCCCGAATGCGACCAACCAGCAACCCGCCGGCTCCACCCCGGAATATCTGCCGGTCCTACTCTCGCCAGCGCCCAAGACGAGGCCGACGATGCCAAAAAGGACACCGTAGAAAATGAATTCTAGCATCTCCGCAACAAACTTCTTCGTGTTCATGTGTCTGCCTCCTTAAACTTATCTCAAACACATAATTTAAACACTTTTTAAGAACTTAGTCAATAGATTTTATTTAATTTTGTCTTATTTAAGCCATAATAAATATTAAATATATACAAATAAAGCAATAAACCAGAAAATTAGGGTTTTTTGGTGGATAATTCAGTTTTGTAAGTTCAGGTTATTTGTAGAATATTGATTTGACAAAACTCCACGGTTCATATAAAATATTGCAAGTGCTAACAGGGCTTTAAAAACCCATATTTTAAAGGAATATATTAATTAGTTAAGAGTATCTTAACAAATGGACAAGGAAGTTACAGCTCCAAAAATTCGCATAAAGATTAGAGCTTATGACCATAAGCTTATTGACCAGAGCTCTAAGCAAATTGTTGAAACAGCCAAGAGAACCGGAGCAACAATTTCCGGTCCGATTCCACTTCCAACGGAAAAGACCAAGTATACTGTTTTGCGTTCCACTTTTGTGCATAAAGACAGTCGTGAACAGTTTGAAATGCGTGTGCACAAGAGACTGATAGATATTGTTTCCGCTACTCCAAAAACTATTGATGCGTTGACTAACCTTAATTTACCGGCCGGAGTGGATGTGGAAATTAAAATGTCGTAACCGCAGATGCGCAGATAGGCGCGGAGTACACTGATAAAAATATATATTTAGTGAATTAGTTCTGTTTGTCCAAAGCCTTAGTGGCTCAAACAAAGAGAAAACGATTTACCCAGCACCATTTGCAAAAATTGCAATGGTTATGTGGGTACTCAGCATTAGAGGTTCTATCAAGGACAAATGGTGCTGAGTTTACTCACATAAGTAAAAGAAAGTTTTTCTTTCGTTTATTGATGCGGGCAAATCGGCCCGTATTTTTATTTTAAGTTTGTGATTACACTATGAATTTTTTAGTCGGACATAAAATTAATATGACTCAGTATTTTGATAAGGCAACTGGCGAAGTTATTCCGGTTACCGTTGTTAAGGCCGGCTCTATGGTGGTAACTCAAGTTAAGGCCACTAGCAGTAAAGATAAATATAGTGCTGTTCAGATCGGCATCGGCAAAAAGAAAAAAGTATCTAAACCCTTACAAGGACACTTAAAGGATTTAGGTACTTTTAGCGTTTTGTCCGAATTTCGCGTAAATGATGCGGAAAAATATCAACGCGGTCAAAAAGTGGAAATTTCCGGTTTTGTCCCGGGTGAGATTGTAGACGCAATTGGCGTAAGCAAAGGACGCGGTTTTGCCGGCGCGATGAAGCGCCACGGTTTTCACGGTTTTCCCATGAGCCACGGTCATAACAAGCCTCGCAGTGTCGGTTCAATTGGTCAAAGATTTCCTCAGCACGTAAGAAAAGGAATGCGCATGGCCGGCCATATGGGAGTCCAGCAAGTAACAGTAAAAAATTTACAGGTGGTGGAAGTTGATGCCAAGAGAAATTTAATTACAATAAAGGGTGCGGTTCCCGGACACAGGAATGGAATGGTTAAAATAATTTCTACCGGAAAAATAAAGCCTCTTGTTACAGTTGTTGAAGTTAAGGAAGATAAGAAGAAAAAGTAAAGTTAGGTTTCAGGTGCAAGGTGCAAGATTTTTGTACTAGAACCTAGAACCTAGAACCTAAATTATGAAAGTTAATCTTTACAACCAAAAAGGCGAAGTAGTCGGAGACGTTGAACTTAACAACAGGATTTTTGACGTTAAGGCCAAAGGACATTTGTTAGCCGAAGCCGTTCGCATCCACCAAGCAAATTCCCGCCAAGGTTCTTCCCATACTAAAAATCGCGGAGAAGTATCCGGTGGCGGTAAGAAGCCGTGGAAGCAAAAAGGCACCGGTCGCGCCAGAGTCGGCAGTACCCGTAGCCCAATTTGGCGTCATGGTGGCGTGACTTTTGGTCCAAGAAGCAACCGCAATTGGGAATTAAAGCTAAACAAGAAAGCTAAAACCCAAGCGTTGTTTATGTCTTTGTCCGACAAGGTTAAAGAAAATCAGTTTATCGTCCTTGACCAGATTACATTTGATAAAGTTAAAACTAAAGAATTTGTAAAAATTTTGGCAGATTTACACAAAGGCATTAAAACCATCGGTAAAAAACAACTGTTTATTACTCCGAAAAAAGACAGCAAGTTAGCCCGCAGTAGCAGTAACTTGGCTTCGGTTACCGTCGTATTGGCGAACAGTTTGAATTTAGTTGATGTTTTAAAAGCCGACAGTATTGTTGTTTTAAAAGACAGTTTACCGGTCGTAGAAAAGACTTATTTAAAAACTAAAAATCCGATTATCAGCAAGTAGTAAGTTATTTATAATCAAGTAATATGGCTATTTTTTCCAAAAAAACTGAAAGTGTGAAAGAGGATGTTGCTTCGGCGGCACCGGCTGCTTTGGCGGATATAAAAATTCCCAGCGTCCTAGTTCAGCCCAGAATTTCTGAAAAAGCCGGCCATTTAACTTCTTTGAATAAGTATGTATTTAAAGTAAAACCTCAGGCAAATAAGATTGAAGTAAAAAAGGCCATTGAAACTTTTTATAAAGTTAAAGTTTTACAGGTAAATATGATACGAAACCAGGGTAAGAACAGGAATTTTGGCAGGACTTCGGGAAAGACTTCGGGCTTTAAAAAGGCCATTGTTACTTTAAAGAAAGGCGACAAGATTGAAGGACTAACAGACGTGATCTAAATAAGCTCATCAAGTTTATAATGTTATCAAGTCCATCAAGAAAAGCACTAAACTTTATAACTTTACAAACTTTATAACATGATAAACTATTTTATATGGCGGTAAAACTCTACAAACCAACATCTCCCGGACGGCGCATTCATAGTGTGATCGATTATTCGGTATTGAATAAAAAAGTTAAGACTCCTAAGTCTTTGACTTTCGGCAAGACAAAAGCCGCCGGCAGAAATAACAGCGGTAAAATTACCGTTCGCCATCAAGGCGGGGGTTTTAGAAGAGTAATTAGAACCGTAGACTTTTCCCGTAAAGAAAAAATGAACATTCCGGCCGTTGTGCAAACCGTTGAATATGATCCGACCAGAACAGCTTTTATTTCGCTTTTAGCTTACAAAGACGGTGCCAAGCGTTACGTTTTAACTCCGCAAGGGTTGAAAGTTGGCGACAAAATTATGTATAGTGAAACGGCCGAAATTTTACCGGGTAACCGTTTGGCATTAAAAAATATTCCTGTTGGAACTTTTGTTCACGATATCGAAATTGCACCGGGCCAAGGGGGCAGAATTGCCAGAAGCGCCGGAGCATATGCGACCCTGCAAACAGTGGAAGCCGGATACGCTTTGTTAAAACTTCCTTCTGGGGAAATTCGTAAAGTCAGGGAAACCTGTCTTGCAAGCGTGGGTCAGTTGGCTAATGCGGATTGGATGAATGTTCGCATCGGCAAGGCCGGGCGCATGCGCTTAATGGGTTGGCGGCCAAGTGTTCGCGGAAAAGTTATGAACCCGGTAGACCACCCACATGGCGGTGGAGAAGGCCATAACCCGATTGGTATGAAATATCCAAAAACCCCTTGGGGCAAGCATGCATTAGGAATAAAGACCCGCATTAAGAAGAAGTACAGCAATAAAATGATAATTAAACGAAGAAGCAAGTAAAATATTTTAGATTGAAGATTGCAGATTTTAGAATCACTGCAGTAACAAATCTCAAATCCTAAATCATAAATCTTAAATTGTTATGTCTAGATCACTAAAAAAAGGACCATACGTAGACCCGAGAGTGGTAAAGAAAGTTTTAAACGGCAAAGCCGGCAAAGACCAGATTAAAACCTGGTCAAGAGCCTGCACTATTGCTCCGGAATTTGTGGGTTTTACGTTTCTGGTGCATAATGGCCGAGTTCATGTTCCGGTATTTGTTACCGAAAATATGGTTGGCCACAAACTCGGAGAATTTTCCCTTACTCGTAAATTCTTAAGGCACGGCGGAAAAATGGCTAAAGAACAGGAAGCCGCAAAAGCCGAAGCCGAAAAAGCCAAGCTTAATGCCGCGAAAGACGAGCCTAAAAAGTAATTAACCCCCCATTCCCAATTAGTAAGGGGAATTAAAAATTTGTAGAGTTAAATAATCATCAATATTTCAAATGACAGAGCAAGCAACTAAACAGAATAAAGGAAAACTTGTCAGGGCCTCTGCCCGTCATCTTCATGTTTCCCCAAGAAAGATGCGCTTAGTTACCAATTTGATAAAGGGGATGAGTGTGGACGTAGCTTTAGCCCAGCTTCAGCACGCCAATAAGAAGGCTTCGCCGATGCTCATAAAGTTGCTTCAGTCCGCAGTTGCTAATGCGAAAAATAATTTTTCCCTGCAAGCAGATCATCTTTTTGTAAAAGAAGTAACTTGTGATATGGGCAAAATGATGAAACGTTATTTTCCCAGAGCCCGCGGTAGCGCCTTTGTTATCCGCAGAAAAATGTGCCACGTTAATCTGGTGCTGGAAGAAAGAGTTCATTCCAAAGCCGGAAAAACCAAGCTTGGATTCCTAAAGAAAGCGCCGGCGCAGGAAGAAAAGACAGAAAGCGTTGACCAAGAGATTTCTACTAATCAGAAGCCTGTAAAGAGCACGGCCAAAAAGAGTCAGGTCTTTAAAACCGACGAACAGATGAAAATGAATAAGATTGCCAACAAGCGCAGATTATTTAACAGAAAAACCGGAGTATAAAACGAGTTTATAAAGTTATCAAGTTTGTAAAGTTATAAAGTAACGACTTGATAAACTTGATTAACCTGATTAACTTTTAACTAAAATTATGGGCCATAAGATTAACCCCACATCACTAAGAATCAAAATTACCGAAACCTGGAAATCCAAGTGGTTTTCCAAGAGCAATTTTGCCAAACAGCTTCAGGAAGATGTTCGGATTCGGGAATATTTGGAAAAGCATTTAAAAAAAGCGGGGTTAGTGAGAATTGATATTGAACGTTTAAACGACGGAACTATTACCGTAATTATCAAAACCACTAAGCCGGGATTAATTATCGGTAAAGGTGGCGCCGGAATTGAAGAATTAAAAAAGAAGATTAAACAAAAGCTTGGCATTAAGCAGGAGTTAAAGGTTAATATAGAAGAAATACGAGATGTAAATATGCAAGCTCAAGTAATTGCCAATGGGATTGTTGAGCAATTGGAAAAGCGCGTTGCTTTTAGAAAATTAATGAAGCAGTCTTTGGAGCAGATTATGAACGCGGGTGCCAAGGGTGCCAAAGTGGCTATTGGTGGCAGACTTAACGGGGCTGATATTGCCCGTACCGAACATCTTTCTTCCGGAAAAATTCCCCTTCACACTTTGCGCGCCGATATAGATTTTGCCCGCAGTACGGCTTTTACCACTTACGGAACCGTTGGCGTAAAAATTTGGATTTATAAAGGCGATGTATTTGAAGCAAGAAAATCCGAAGCTCTAAACCCTAAATCCTAAACAAGTTCAAATTTCCAAAGGTTTAAAGTTTAAATATTAGAGTTTATTATTTGTTTAGAATTTAGATATTAGAATTTAGCATTTAAATAATTTATGTTCATTCCGAAAAAACTTAAACACCGCAAGCATCATCGCGGCCACACCAAAGGACAGGCTACTGCCGGAGAGAAAATCGCTTTTGGCGCTTTTGCCTTAAAGGCTTTGGAAAGCAGCTGGGTAACCGCCCGTCAGATTGAAGCAGCCAGACGCGCTATGACCCGTTATGTCCAAAGAGGCGGAAAAATTTGGATTCGCGTGTTCGCCGACAAGCCGGTAACCTTGCACGGAAACGAAAGCCCCATGGGTGGCGGTAAAGGCGCGGTTGATCATTTTGTATCGGTTGTTAAGAAGGGCAAAATTTTATTTGAGATGGACGGTGTGACCAAAGAACAGGCACAAGAGGCTATGAGATTGGCCAGTTATAAGCTTCCGGTTAAGAGCAAATTTTTAGTTAAAGAAAAACAAGGATAAATTAGTCATTATAAGACAAAGGTATGAAATTTAAGGAATTAACAACAAAGACAGAAAATGAGATTAACAGTCTGCTTTTGGATTTAAGAACCAAAGCGCATGATTTGGCAGTTAAAATCAGACTAAACCAGCTAAAGAATAATCACGAACTTAAGGTTGTTAAAAAAGATATTGCCAGAATATTGACTTATATGAATCGGAAAGTAGCAAATATTAAATAGCAAGTATTAAGCATATGACAGAATCAAAGAAGCAACAACTTATTGGCATTATAGTTTCGGATAAAATGCAGAAAACTGTAGTGGTTAAGGTTGACGTTCGCAAGCGCCATTTTAAATATAAGAAAGCTTATACTATTTCCAAGAAGTTTAAAGCTCATAACGAGAATAATGAATTCAAAACAGGCGACAAGGTGATAATTGAATCCATTAGGCCCATGAGTAAAGAGAAAAAGTTTAAAGTTGTCAGTAGGATTTAATATCCCTAATCATTTATTATTAATCCTTTACCACTTGAAAATTATCGGTTAGGGATTAAAGATTAAAGATAATAGACAATTTATGTTACAAGTAAGATCCTGGATTAAAATAGCAGACAACACCGGCGCGAAAATCGTCAATGTGTTTTCGGTAAACGGCAAAAACAGCAATCGTTTCGCTCGCATTGGTGATGTAATCGCCGGTTCCGTTAAACAGGTGGCGCCAAATTCTTCGTTAAAAAAAGGCGACAAGGTCTACGCGGTTATTGTCCGTTTGCGTAAAGAGATTCGTAGAAAAGACGGTTCTTATATTCGTTTTGATGAAAATGCCGGGGTGATTGTTGATAAAGAAAAAGGCGAACCCAAGGGCACCCGTATTTTTGGTCCCATCCCCAGAGAAATTCGCGAAAAGGCCAAAGGGAATTTTGAAGACGGATTTAAAAAGATTACATCTTTAGCTCCAGAGGTAATTTAAATTTATGAATAATACAAGATTAAAAATTAAGACAGGCGACACCGTAAAAATAATTTCCGGTAAAGATAAGGGAAAGACCGGCAAAATTATTAAAGTTTTACCAAAGTTGGGTAAAATTACGGTTGAGAATGTTAATACCCATACCAGGTTTGAACGTTCCAAAAAAGCGGGTCAACCGGGAAAGAAAATTAGTTTTTTTGCCCCGTTTCCGGTTTCCAAGGCCATGTTGCTGGACCCAAATTCGGGCGAGCCTTCCAGAGTTGGGTTTACATTTTTGGAAAACGGCAACAAACAGAGGGTTGCTAGGGCAAGTGGGAAAGCAGTTTAGAATATCTAAGTTTATAAAGTTATGGAAAGATTACAAGAACAATATAATAAGCAGATTATCCCGGCTTTAAGAAAGCAATTTGGCTATAAGAATGTTATGGAAGTGCCAAAAATTCTTAAAGTTGTGGTTAACGTTGGCGTCGGTAAAGTAAAAGAAGACAAGAAAAAAATTGACCAATTGGTGGAAGACCTAAAGAAAATTACCGGACAAGCTCCGGTTAGGGCAAAGGCCAGAAAATCCATTGCCGGATTTAAAGTAAGGGAAAATCAGATTGTCGGCGTGGTCTGTACCTTAAGAGGCTATAAGATGTATAGTTTTTTGGATAAACTAATTAATGTCAGCTTAGCCAGAGTACGTGATTTTCAGGGTGTTTCCGCTAATGGTTTTGACGGTCGCGGTAATTATCATTTAGGTTTGAAAGAACATTTGGTATTTCCGGAAATTTCTTCTGAATCCTTGGAAAATATTTTTGGTCTGGAAGTTTCCATAGTTACCAATGCGCGTAAAGATGAACCGGCAAGAGAGTTGTTAAAATTAATGAATTTTCCGTTTAAAAAGTAAAGAATTTAAGAATCCAAATGGCCACACAAGCACAAATCGTAAAATCTTTAAGAAGCCTAAAAAAACCCAAATTTTCAAGCCGGGTAGTTAGGCGTTGCTGGAAATGCGGACGCAAAGCCGGCTATATGAGAGACTTTAATATGTGCAGAATTTGTTTTAGAGAGTTGGCCAGTAAAGGAGAAATCCCCGGAATAGTAAAAGCAAGTTGGTAAATTAATTAACTCATCTATTATCAATTATTAGTTCATATTATGTATACCGATCCAATCGCTGACATGTTAACTCGTATTCGCAACGCAAGCGCGGCTCAAAAAGCCGAGCTGGTTTTACCATATTCCAAGTTCAAAGACAATTTGGCTAAGTTGTTGCTTAAAGAAGGTTTTATTACCGGAGTTCACGAGTTGGACGGACAACATAAAATGTTGCAAATTAACCTAAAATATTCAGAAGACGGAGAGCCGGTGATAGCTGGTATTAAGCGCGTTAGTAAGCCGGGTCAAAGAATTTATTTACCTTCCGACAGATTACCTCGTACCAATAACGGTTATGGTTTAACGGTGGTGTCCACTTCCAAAGGTTTAATGACCGACAAACAGGCCAGGAAAGCTAACGCCGGCGGAGAAGTGGTTTGTCAGGTCTGGTAGGACAACTGACCAAAATTAACTAAAATTGAACATAATTGACCAGAATTAATTAAACATATGTCAAGAATCGGAAAAAAACCAATAGTTATTCCTTCCGGCGTCAAAGCCGAGAAAAAAGATTTAACTTTAACCGTCACCGGTCCAAAGGGCACTTTGACTTTGGTTTTAAATCCGAAAGTGGAAGTCGCGGTAAGCGCTACGGAAATTTTAGTTGACGTCCAGAACAAAAATAACAAAAGTGAAAAAGCTTTGTGGGGTTTGTTTCGGGCTTTAATCCAGAATTTAGTTGACGGTGTTACCAAAGGTTTTGAGAAAAAACTGGAAGTAATTGGTGTTGGTTTTAAGGTTGCAATGCAAGGCACTAAGATTGTAATGTCTTTGGGCTTTTCCCATCCGGTAGAGGTGGAAATTCCGAAAGGTTTAAATGTGACGGTTGATAAAAACACCATTAACATTTCCGGCCCTGATAAGCAACAGGTCGGACAGTTTGCCGCTGAAATCAGGGAATTAAAAAAACCGGAGCCGTATAAGGGTAAAGGAATTAAATACAGCGACGAGGTAGTTATCCGCAAAGCCGGTAAGGTTGTAAAAGTAGTGGGCGGAGGAAAGTAATTTAGTATAAAGTTTACAAAGTTATTAAGTCCATCAAACGGGTCGCAATAACTTTAAAAACTTGATAAGCTTTAAGAACCTGATAAACTCATATTTTATGAATAGACAGAAGCAGAAAAATTTAAAAAGAAGCATTCGTCAAACCCGAGTGCGTAGCAGAATTTCCGGAGAGGCATTACGGCCCCGCTTGGCTGTATTTAAGGCTAACCGCCATATTTACGTCCAATTAATAGACGACGAAGCCGGTAAAACTTTAGCGCAAGCTTCCAGTAAGGATGTTAAGGTTAAAGGAAAAAAATCTGAATTAGCTACAGAAGTGGGGAAAATGCTTGCTACTAAAGCGATTGCCAAGGGACTTAAGTCGGTAAAATTTGACCGCGGCGGATTTGCTTATCACGGGAGAATTAAAGCTTTAGCCGAAGGCGCTAGAGAAGGTGGCTTGGAATTTTAAAGTTTTAAGTTTGTAAGTAAATATCAATTATGGAAAAAAGACGAAGACAATCAAATAGGGGCGGCGAACGTGAAAGAAGCGAATTTGACCAGAAAGTTGTGGAAGTCAAAAGAGTAACTCGCGTGGTTGCCGGCGGAAAAAGAATGCGTTTTCGCGCGCTTGTTGTTATTGGGGATCGTAAAGGCAAAGTTGGTATGGGTCTGAAAAAAGGCGCTGATGTTGCCGAAAGTGTAAACAAGGCTGTTAACGCGGCCAAAAAGAATATGATTACCCTACCGCTTGTTAACGAAACCATTCCTCACAGCTTAAATGTTAAATACAAGTCCTCCAGTTTAATGCTCAAACCAGCCAAGCCGGGTACCGGAGTTATTGCCGGCGGTGCGGTTCGTTCGGTTATGGAATTGTCCGGAGTAAAAAATATTGTTTGCAAAATGTTGGGTTCCAACAATAAAGTTAACAATGTTAAGGCGGTTTTTTCTGCTTTTTCAAAAATGAAGAGCAAAGAAAAACTCGCGTTATTGAGGAAGTAAAAGTTTTTTATTTATATGATCAAATTACATCAACTCAAAAAGAATCCTTCATCTGTTCATCGCCGTAAGGTTGTTGGCCGCGGTTTGGGAAGTGGTAAAGGTACTTATTCCACTCGTGGTGGTAAAGGACAAACAGCAAGAACCGGTCACAGCAAAATGCCTGTGGTTTTTGAAGGCGGGCGACAGCCTCTTGTAAGACAACTGCCGAAGTCCAGGGGTTTTAAAACTTTAAACGACAAAGCGTTTGTTTTGAGCTTGTCCAAGTTGAATATTTTTGCCGATGGTGATATCGTAAACCTAAAGGCTTTAAAAGACAAAGGTCTGGTTGACCCCACTGTCGTTAAAGTCAAAATTTTGAAAGGTGAAATCAAAAAGAAACTAACTTTAAAACTTCTTGCCTCCGCTTCGGTAAAAGAAGCTGTGGAAAAAGCAGGTGGCTCGGTAGCTTAGTTTATTAGCGACGTAGAGCGAGTCCGGCCATTTATGGCTGAGCGAGCCGAGGAGCTAATATAGGTTCAATACCTCGCAAGCTTAAGCTACGAAATGCAGTTAGCTCCTTGGTGTAAACACCTCGGAGTTCTACTCCGAGGAACCTTTATAAAGTTCATCAAGTTGAAGAAAGTCAAAACTTTATTACTTTACAAGCTTATCTATGAACAAACTATCTTTAATTTGGAAAACCAAAGACCTACGCAATAAAATTTTAATAGTGCTGGGTCTTTTGTTATTGACCAGAATTTTGGCCCATGTTCCGATTGCAGGAATTGATGTTAGCGGATTAAAAGATTTGCTTTCTCAAAGCCAATTTTTTAATATGATGGACATTTTTTCCGGTGGCGGTCTGACTAATTTTTCCATTGCCATGTTGGGAGTAGGTCCCTATATTACCGCTTCCATTATTATGCAATTGCTCACAATTGTAATTCCGTCTTTTGCGGAAATGCAAAAAGAAGGCGGGGAAGCCGGCAGAGCGCAAATAAACCAGTATACCCGTTATTTGTCTATTCCTTTGGCTGCGTTGCAAGGTTTTGGCACCATCCGTTTGTTGCAAAGCCAAGGAGGCGCGGCAATTTTAGGAGCCTTTACCCCGTTCCAGTGGTTTTTAACTTTACTTTCTGTTACCGCCGGAACTATGCTAATGATGTGGCTCGGTGAAATTATGTCCGAATTTGATATCGGAAACGGTATTTCTTTAATTATTTTTGCCGGTATTGTGGCTCGCATTCCCGCAAATTTGGGTTTTTTGACTAGCTGGTACGACGCTTCCAAGTTGCCTTTGGTTTTGGCATTTGTCGCCATGATATTAATAGTAATAGCCGGGGTTGTGTTGGTAACCGAAGCACAAAGGAACATCCCAATTGCTTATGCCAAACGAGTGCGAGGCAATAAATTATTTGGCGGGGTTAATACTCATTTGCCTTTGCGTCTTAACCAAGCCGGAGTTATTCCGATTATTTTTGCAATTTCCATTATGCTGTTTCCGGCTATGATTGCCCAATTTTTTGTTGGCGCGAAATCTGCCATGATTGCCGGTTTAGCTACTAAAACTATTGCTTTGTTTAATTCGCAAGGCTTGTTTTATGGAGTTACTTATTTTCTTTTAATTATGGCGTTTACTTATTTTTATACCGCAGTGGTATTTAATCCTCAAGAAATTGCGGAAAATGTCCAAAAAAATGGTGGGTTTGTTCCGGGCCTGAGGCCCGGCGGACAGACTGCGGATTTTTTGAGCATGGTGTTAAATCGGATTACTTTAGCCGGTGCTTTCTTTTTGGCGGTTATTGCCGTGTTACCTTTTATCCTCCAACAGTTTACCGGCACGCAAGCTTTGACTTTTGGCGGTACCGGATTGCTGATCGCCGTTTCTGTGGTTATTGAAGTTATTAAAAAAATCGAAGCTCAGCTAACCATGCACGATTACGAAGGGTTTTAGCATTCGCTGAAGCGAATATCTATTTTCCCTCTCCACGCCAGCAGGCACGGGAGAGGGTGGCCGTCAGACGGCCGGGTGAGGGTTCTCTGATCGTAAAAATTTAGCAAAAATGATACAATAAACCTGTCCCGATGAATCGGGACAGGTTTATTGTCTTAGAGGAAACCTCGGACGGAGGGCAAGTAGAAAGCAAGCGGTGATTATCACGCCAGCCGGAGTCCGAGGATGAATCAAGCCCGGAGCGAAGCGGAGGCGGTAGCGGACGCAGATAATAGGATACTATCAGAAACAGCATGAAGCGACCACCAGAAAAGGAAACCCCGGGTGCAGGCCGATAGGCCGAAACCCGGGGAGGAGGTCATTTAATTGAAAGAGTATGATAAAAGTTATTTTATTTGACTGCGACGGGCCGATAATCAAACGGACAAAATATTTCAGTCAGCGCTTAAAAGAGAAACAGGGGATTGTTGCGGATTCTCAAGATGAGCAATCTTTTTTTAACAATGAATTTTTGTTATGCGAAAAAGGCCACGCGGATTTAAAGGAAGAAATGGACAAAAGGCTGAAAATTTGGGGTTGGACGGGAACCGTGGAAGAATTAATGGATTTTTGGTTTTCCGGTGAAGCGGAAGTTGATTTGGAAATGAGCGCATATATTAAGGAATTAAGAAGCAAAGGGATTAAAACTTATCTTTCTACCAATAACGAAAAGTACCGAGTTGATTATTTGTGGGATGTTGTAGGTTTAAAAAATGTACTTGACGGGAAGCTCCCTTCATGTGAACTTGGACACTTAAAACCCGAAACAAAGTTTTGGGAACAAGCATATAAACGTTTATCAAATATTTCCAAAGACGAAGTGTTGGTATTGGATGATGCACAATCTGCCATAGACTCCGCAAAAGAGTTTGGTTTTAAAGCGGAGTTCTACAAAAATTTTGAGAGTTTTAAAAAAGTTATGGATGAAAAATACCTTAACTAAAGTGACATAAAAAACGCGGCCGCGTTTTTTATGTCACAATTAAATAACCGGATTTATGGATAATCAACAATTTGAAAATTTAATAAACCATGCTGTGGAGGCTTTGCCGGAAAAAATTCGTAATAAACTAAACAATGTGGAAATTACGATGGAAGAAGGGGAGTCCCCGAACAATTCTTTATTTGGGCTGTACCACGGTGTATCGCAACTGCACCGGGGTTCCAGTTATGGAGTGAATCCAACTTTGCCGGATAAAATTACTATTTGGAAAGGCACAATAGAAAAATTTGCGGGGTCAGAATCAGCAGTCCCGGCTTTGGTCCGTCGGGTGGTGTGGCACGAGATTGGGCATCATTTTGGCTTTGACGAGCCGGGGATTAGGCGTTTGGAGCAGAAGTGGCAAAATGACGGCAAGATATAGTCTTTATTGACAAAAAGTCCAAAAAGGTGTATAATTATAGCTTGTATTTATAAGGTTTGTGGTATAATAAAATAGATTTATGTCTGAAGTAAAACCTAGAAATTCTGAAAAATATCAATTAACTCCTGAAGAACAGGCAGAGGCATTGGAGTTGGCTAAAAGAAATAAGAGAATCGCGGTTGAGAAGGCTGAAGCAGGCGGGGTTATAAACAAGGGTGATGTTCAGGCAATGTCAGCGCCAGATAATTATGAATCAGCGACAGCGGACTTATTTGCATTGAATAAGCAAGTTGGAGCATCAACAGACCCAAATTTAAAATCAATTCCGCAAGAAAATGATAATTCAACAGTAGAATCAATCTTCCACGATTCAGTTACGGAGGGTGGCAAGCTAATGGATGAAAAAGGTAATGATATAGGCGCACACGATGCTTTGGCGGCCTTACTGAATAAATTGCAGAAGTAATATAAAATATTTACAAAACAAAAATAAATGCCCGTTGAACTAGATACAATTACAATTACGGTATTGGTGTTGCTAGGATTGATAGCCGTTTTTGCGGCTGTCTTTTTTTATTACTATAAGCGACATGTTTACCATACCAAACATGTAGTCCCAAGAATAGAGTCTTGGGTTTTTTTGGAAATTTTAATGCCCAAAGAAGGGGCAAAAGAAAATGAAGACCAGCGGCCGAAAAGCGAAGAAGAAAAAAAGTTAATGATCGCTGTAGGAGAACAGTTATTTTCCACGCTCTCCGAGAGCGGAAAAAACAAGGGCTGGCTATTGGGCAAGGATTATTATAGTTTTGAAATTGTTTGTACTGACAAAAAAATCAGTTTTTTCGTAAATTGTCCCAAAGAATTACAGCAGTTGGTGGAAAAGCAAATTCAGGCACAATATCCTCATGCGTTTATAGAACAGGTCAAAGGGTATAATCCGTTTTTTAAGGGAGCGCAAATTGAAGTGGAAGAATTAC
>Ga0172369_10005060_pt1 | contig 16401 bp, 12 predicted proteins | sample LakKiv25m_FD_114539 | JGI IMG/M metagenome (GOLD analysis project Ga0172369, IMG submission 114539) | Freshwater microbial communities from Kabuno Bay, South-Kivu, Congo - kab_022012_11.25m | ecosystem: Environmental > Aquatic > Freshwater > Lake | place: Democratic Republic of the Congo...
ACTCAGCGGGCACAGTGGGCGCATCACCCGCGTGGCGACGGCGAGGCTGCTCAGCATCGGCAAATGAATCAAGGGTGACAATCCAGCCGCGCCGGACCCAACCTTCAATGAGGCTTATACACAACAGTCCAGTGATGGCGGGCGGACGTGGACGGAACCGCGCTTCATTCCCTGCGCCGAGCGCTATTTGAGTCCGGGCATGGCGTCGGTGCAGCTCTCCACCGGGCGGGTGGTCTTTCCCTTCGGATTTCTGGAGGGTGAGGGCTCGCAGAAGTTCGTCATCTCGGCGATCTATTCGGATGACGACGGCGCCACCTGGCAGCGCTCGCCCAGTGTGCTGGACGTAGGCGGAGCCGGGTTCGAGAGCGGCGGGAGCGAGCCGGCGGTTGCCGAACTGCCGGACGGGCGGGTGTGGATGCTCATCCGCACGCAGAACGGCTTCCTGTGGCAAAGCTTTTCCGCTGACGGCGGAGCGACCTGGGCGCCGGCGGAGCCTTCGCCGCTGCCCTCGAGCAGCTCGGGAGTGGCGCTGCTGCGCAAGTCGAACGGGCGCATCGTGGTGGTGTGGAACAACAGCGTGTGGCGCACCGTCGGACGCGAGAGTCTGGCGCTGGCGTGGACGACGGACGGGCGGACCTTCCGCGGATTCCGCGAAATCGCGCACACCGACTACCCGATCGCGAGCGGCCCGGAGGAGGCGGGATATTGGTACGCGACCAATCCCTCGGCCTGCGAAGCGCCGGACGGCACGGTGCTGGTGTCCTACAATTACGGCAACTGGAAATACGGCACCGCCAAGCTGGCCCGCGTGGACGACGCCTGGATGGAAGAGACATCGCTGCTGGAGGATTTCCGCGACGGTCGCAGCGCCTGGACGTATATTGGTTCGGGCGACGGCCGGCTGCTGCCCCCGGAGGATAATGAACCAGGCGCAATGTGGGAGCTGGCGCACCGCCCGCACTGGCCGTGCGGCTCAGCGCGGAATTTCCCGCTGGTCCGGCGCGGCGTCATCCGCATCACGGCAACGGCGCTGAAACCGGATGCCTACCTGCTGCTGCACAATAGCTACCTGGCGTCCGGTCGGTATGAAGAAGCCTGCCTGCGCGTCCGCTTCGGTATGGAAGGCGTCTTCCTCGCCGCCGGCACGCCGCAAGTGAAAGAATCCGGCGATCAGACCACACACTCTCACTACCTCGCGTATCCGATCGAGCGCGAAACCCTCTATCCGGCGCCGGTGCCATTTGACCGCCGGTTCACTCTCGCGATCCACTGCGACACCGCCCGCCATCTCGCGTCGTTTACCATTGATGACGGTCCCGCGGTCTCTCTCCCACTCAGCAACATCACCGGTCTCTGCTACGTCGCCATTGCCGCCGACAACGCCGGCGCGATCCGTGTGCGCAAGATCGAAACCGCGGACGAGCCGGAATAAAAGCGAAAAGTTTTCGTTCGACTGCAATTTGAGTATCGCGGGACAGTTACCTCAAGTAGCTGTCCCGCATTCCACGAAGTCGCGGGCAACGATAACCCGCCAGGTGATGTAGGCGATTGATTTACTCCACCATCACAATGTCGTTGATGCCCAGCGGCATGGTGAAGACCACCTCGGATTTATAGCCGGCATTGCGGACCTTCGGCGAGGCATTGACCACCGTGAACTTCAGCGCACCGGCTTCCACCGCGCGCACGGATTTTACCGGCTGATTCATCGGCAGGCGCACGGTGAGCCGGGCGATCGGTTGGTAGGTGAAATTGCCGAGAATGAGCGCGGAACCCGCCGGCGCGTCGAACACGCCTGCCTCGACGGCCGGCACGGACAGCTCGACCAGCCGGCTGGCCGCGGCGGCAGCCTGCGCGTTGATGAGCTTCCGCTGGTAAGCCGGCCACTTCTCCTTCAGTTCGGCCGGCACGTAATTGGCGTCCTTGATATATGAGAGCGCCGGGCAGGCGCCGAAATACATGGCCGTGCCTTTGCCGTACTGGTTGAGGGTGGCGGCGGGGGCGTTGTCGTTGAAGTGGCCGATGACTTTGGCCTGTGCCGGGGTGAAGGTAATCTTCACGCCAAGGTCGCCGAATGTCGCCTGCGGCCCGCCGAGCTTCCACGCATCGGTCAGGTGCACCTGATCGAGATAGGTCAGGTCGTTCAAGGCGCCGCGCACGTTGTATTTGCCCGGTTGCTCTTGCGCCGTGATCCCCGGTTTGATGCCGAAGACGGACGAAAGGCCGGCCACCGGCTCGTTGAACTCGTTGCGGCTGCCGGCGCCGCAGGAACCGTAGAGGCGGCCGCCGTTCGCCACCCACTGGGCAATGCGCGCGGTGGCGCCGGCGTTGATGCAGGGGTCCGTCGCATAGAACACGGTGTAATTTTTGAGCCGTCCGGCTTCGATGTCCTGCTCGGTAAGGAAATCCACCAGATACTGGTCGTGGGTCAGCGAGAGATAGGTGCCGCGGCGCTCCAGCATGTGGATGTAGCCGTAGGGCTGCCAGTAATCCGAGGAGATGCTGTACAGCACCGCCACGCGCGTCTTGCGCGGGTGGCCGGGCGCGATGATATGCTCGGATTCCGCCAACTGGCGGGTGATCTTCGCGATGCCGTTATACTCGCTGCGCAGGTCGGACCAATAATTTTCCGTACTCAGCGCGGTGGGGCCGAAGGTCCAGTAGACGAAATTTTTCGCGCCCTGCGCCAGCGCCGACGAGGATTTGAGGCGCAGATTCGTCTCGTCGCTGGGGGTGATCCAGGTGATGATCGGCAGCGTGCCCTGGCTGGCGCTGCGGAAGATGGCGGCCTGGAAGCCCATCAACTGGAAGCCTTCCCAGGTGTATCCCGGACCATACATATACTGCAGACCCATCCAATCTTCGATCCCCTGGAGATCCACCACTTTCCGGCGGCCCATCTCGAACCAGTCGATCGCCAGCGGGTAGCCGCCCCACGCGGTATTGCTCGTCTGCAGGCCCAACCCCATACCGGTGCCGCCGAAGTAAGGATGATCGGCGACCATGGTCGAGGTGGCGTAACCGGCGGGCGCGTATTTATGGAAGGCCTCGGACATCCATTGGAACTGTTGAATGCTGTCCAGTTGGCGGAAGCGGCAGGTATAGTAAAACGTGCGGTTGGCCGCCGCCTGATTCACCTTTTGCTGCGCGTGCAGTTGATCCGGATTCTCGATGGGCTGCACGTCCTCCAGCCGCGTCACGCCCAGCGTCTTCGGGTCGATCTTCTGCTCCGCCAGCCAGGTGTGAAAGCGCGCGAGGGCCTGGGCATCATTCCCAATGGCGCTTGCGCCGACTTCATCGTGAATGCTGTAGGGAGTTCCCGCGACGGGCGGCGTCTTCATCCCTTGCCCGATCTTCTGCATATACGCATCGATCGTTTCGCGCGTTCCGTTGGGCACGCTGTTGTCGTGATAGCCGATGTTGATGCCCGGCGTCTTCGCCAGCAGCTCCGGGGTGCCGCCGACCAGCGTGTTGAAACCGAGCAGCCAGAGCACCTCCGCCTCGCGCGGGAGGCCGCCGCAGCCGTAGGTCGAGACGAACAACTGCTTCGGCGCGTGGCGCTGCCCTCCGCTTGCCGCCTTCGCCCACGCCAGGTGGCGGTCGACCATCTGCGAGAGGGTTTCCAGGTCGTCCTTGTCCTTCGCCAACTCGGGCGACACCTCGAAGGCGAGCAGCGAGCCGGTAACCAGCGGCTCCGGCGCTGTCTCGAAGCGCTTGACGATGCTCACCTCAGCCGGCGCCGTCGCCAGCTCGATGATGACCTTCTGCAGCGCGCCCGCCGGCTCCATGACAAAATCGGCGGTAAGGGTGGGGAATTCGGCGACGCCGCCGGACAGATGCGCGCGCCCGTGCAGCAGCTTCCCGGCATAGGTTTTCACGTCGAACCAGCCGGTATATTCCCCCGCTTTGAACCGCGATGTCTTATCCTTCAGCGCATCCGCGGGAAAGACCGCGCCCGGCAGACTCCACGGTGAGGTGTGGACATGGCCGCCAAGGTTGATGTAATAACTGACTCCCGCCGGCTCCACCAGTTTGAATCGCACGAACACGCCGTCTTCGGCGGGAGCGCGCTGGCCGAGCAACAGGAAACCGGCGAAGAGCAGCACAAGGAAACGAGCGAAGAGCCTGAACATGGCATCCCCTTTCGGTACGAGGCCTTGAGGTGTAGTGATTTACCGATTTCTATTCTATCACATTAATTACTGATTTGGTGTGTTGACTGGCGCAGATGATTCACGCAGCATTTGATGGGTGTTCAACTACTCCGCGTGAAAGCACTGTTATGCTGCCAGCCGTCCCTTTTCGACAGGAAGTGTTTGCCGGCGGGTTAACACCTCGGCGAACAGATCACCCAACTTCTCCACCCGCGCTAAGACTTGCGGATACTCGAACACCAGACCGGAGGCGTCCTGCCGGTTCCATGCCGATGTTATCTCTTCCCAACGAAGAGGCGTCGACACCGTGGGCCGCGCTTGCGCTCGTAATGAATAGACGCAAACCGTGGTCTTATGCCGGTCGTTCTGGCTCCAATCGATAAACACTCTGCCCTGACGTCGGTCTTTTGCCATGATGCTGGTTGCCTGATCCGGGTAGTGTCGTTCGAAAAGCTGTGCTATCGCATGCGCGAACGCTTTCGTCTGTTGATAGGTGACCGGTGTATTGAGCGGGACGTAGAAGTGCAAGCCCTTCCCCCCCGATGTTTTCGGATACGACCGCAAGTCGAAGTCCTTCAGCAGGTCTCTGAGCTCAAGCGCAACGCGGCAGCAGTCGAGGAGCGTGGCCGGCGCACCGGGGTCGAGATCGAAGACCATTGCGGTCGGACAATCGATAGACTCACCAAGCGCCAACTGGGGGTGCAACTCCAGTGCCGCCAGGTTCGCGACCCAGGCAAGCGATTCTATATCGTTCAGCATGCAAAACCTGATAATCCCTTTTCTTTCGCTCGATACATCGACCGTGCCGATCCAGTCCGGCCGATAACCGGGACATTTCTTCTCAAAGAACGAGAGCCCTTCGACACCATCCGGATATCGCTTCAGCGTAATTGGCCTGTCCCGCAGATGCCGCAATAGCACCGGCGCGACCTTCATGTAATACGCCAGCACATCACCTTTCGTCGTTTTCGTTTCGGGATATAGGACTTTATGCAGATTGCTTACTGTTAACGTCCGACCATGAACCTGGACGTGGGTTTCTTCACGCGGCATGTCCCCTCCTTGCCCTGGCACGCGCCATGCTTTCTTCCAATGCGGCCATTAAATCCACATATTCCTCTTCACCTTCCTTTTCAACTCGTGGTACACTGACCGTACCCTCAAGCTGCCGTCCATGCACAAATTCTCCGACTGTTAATTGATAGTCATCGATCAACATCATTGGTGAAAAGTTCTCCGTCATTTCCTCGATTAGTTTCATCATCACAGCGATGTCTTTTTTCTCAAATTCAGCTTTCGGTGGGCGAATCTCTTCAGGAGACCGAATTTCTTCTGCAAAACGAAGTATCTGCAAAAACAGTAACTCATCCAATGCACGAATGCCCACGAGGTGTTCGCGCGTATGCATGACAAATACGGCAATCCCCATCCGCCGGCGCTCGCGCAGCGCATCGACTAAAAGGCGATACGGTTTCACCGCACCATCCGGTAAAAGATAATAGGGTCGAGCTTTATATAACGCCGGCACCGCTTCCTCATCGACGAAGGTATCAATCTCGATGGTGGTGCTACGCTCGACAGCAAGCCCATCAAGCTCCTGCTCTGTGACCGTGACAAACCGACCAGGTTCTACCTCTGCGCCATGGATCAAATCTTCGGGACCCAGCACCTGTCCATCTGCCGAACATCTCATCTGTCGAATGAGACGGGCATGATCCGCGTCATGCAGCAGGTGAAATGCAACTCGCGATTCGCGTGACGCTGCAATCAAGCTTACCGGAATCGCCACCAGACCGAAACTAATGGTGCCGTTCCACAACTTAGCCGGCATTCGTCACCACCTTTTGCTCCCGGATGACTTCGGATGGCCGCTTGTCCGGGCGTATGCCTTTATACGCAGTTTGCTGTAAATATCCGCCTGGATACCAGCGACGATATTCAGCTTCGACTACGAGGCGCGGAGCGATATAATGCGCCGCCGGTACAGGCCCGGAGAAGGGGCTAACGGGTCGTTCCAATTCCGAAAGAAGAGCAAGTAATCGTTTGTGGTCTTCCGCGCTAAAGCCGCTGCCGACCCGTCCGGCGTATTGCAACTGCCCATTCTCGCCGTAATACCCGAGCAACAGGGCACCGATCCGCTGTGGATTATTTCGCTCCATAGTCCAGCCGCCGACGACAAATTCCTGGCGCCCGATGAGTTTGACCTTACGCCAATTTGGCGAGCGCTGACCAGGCTCATATGGACTGGTCAGCCGTTTTGCGACGACACCTTCCAAACCGCGCTCTCGCGCGACGTCAAGCATGGCATCGCCTTCTCCCACATAACTCGGAGGAATCTGGCAGTGGGGATGATTGAGCTCAAGTGCTTCCAATGCCCGACGCCGTTCGCTATATGGCAGCGACATTGTCTGGTGATCCCTTATATAGAGAATATCGAAGAGATAATAGACAACCGGCACGTCCGGCGCAATGCGAACCGCCTGATGTGGGCCGGCCGTCATCCTTCGCTGCATGAGAGTGAAATTTGGCCTGCCATATCGATCGAGCGCCAAAATCTCGCCGTCCAATATCACGGAACAATCACCGATTGCTTCACCGAAATTGCGGAACTCCGGAAAGCTGGCGGTAATATTGCGCTGGGTCCGGCTCTCCAGCCGAAGGGTTGTACCATCCCAATAACAGATAACCCGCATTCCATCCCACTTATACTCAAATGCCCACAAGTGCTGCTTATCCGGCAGATCGCCAAGAACTGCCAGCATAGGCAATATTTCCATTGGCATGGAAGACGGACGGCATTCCGGGCAAAGAGGATCGATGTCTTCCGTCAGGCAATAGCGGCAGCTCGGTATTCCGCAAGCCCAACACTCACGAGGTTCATCATAACGGTATTGCAACCCACAGTGGGGGCAGGTCGCATCGGTAAGAGAAAAATCACGCAGCACGTTTCCTCACCTTCTCGATACTGGCTTCCAACAGATCCGTCAGCTCCTTTTCGGGAGTCGGTGGAACTATTACCGGTTCGGGAACCGCTACCACCTCGCCGGCTGCTTTTCGCGAGATGAGCTCTTGCACGCGTTGATAATAGAGAGGATGGTACCGGTCAGGGGTGAACTCGCCGGTCAATGCATCAATCAGATATACGGCCAGCTCCTGTTCCCGTTCAGAGAAGGTTGCAGTCGGTATGTTAAAAGCAGTCTCCGGAATCACTTCTTCGTGATTCCGTAACGTTGTCATCACCAGTATATTGTTGATGGCTTGCACCGCACCCCAATAGGAGCGTTTACGCATTGTCCACTTACAGATTCCCGCCCGGCGCGTTCTGAGCAGAGTATGAAGAAATAGTGCATAGAGGTGCATATCCTGATCATCGGGAGAGAGATAGTATGGGCGTTCGAGAAATCGTTCATCGAGTTCATCTTGATGAACAAAGGAACGCACCTCAATCTCTCGGCTTGACTCCGGCTCAAGTGCTTCCAATTCCTCTGGCGTGACGATCACATATTGGCCTTCGGATACTTCCAGTCCTTTCACTTGATGCTCAGGGGGAACCGGCTCACCTTCGAGAGAGCAGACCATCTCCTGCCGGATGGGCGCGTGATCAGATTCGTGAAGAAGGTTAAAGTCGAGATGTATTTCCTGGGCGGCCGAGTAGAATTTCACCGGAACCCGCACTGAGCCAAACTGAATGATGCCTTTCCAGATAGCACGAATCGCCACGTCGATAATCCCCAACTACACTGGATACCCACGTTTTTGATCGCGAATCGATTATTTCGTTTACTATTTTAGCGGGTGTGATCGCAATCAAACATCCGGATCGCAATTCCGTTAAGCTGCACTTCGATCGCAGACCGGGGCGAGCAAATGATTTTGATCGATGCTACGATATCTGAACCTTTCAGTCGAATATGCCGATACTACAGTTTGTGGTGAATGATCGATTGTTTGCGAATGTAGTATAGATACGACAATATGGGTGTTATTATAGGGTACAGTAAATTTATCAGGCAGGCGATTGGACGAGCCTCATTGTGGTAGTCAATTCTCACGAAGTCATTATTGCAGACCGGATCTTTCAGCAACGGTAGTCAGCTCCCCTGGATCGGAGGTCGCAATAATGATACTGCTGTCTTTTGACAACCCGAATACCTATTCCTTGTCGAGAAAACTCTCGGAGATGATCGGATGCCGGGTCATCATCGTCTCGAACCTGTTGGAAGCACTTGATGTCCTTGACAAAGAATCCGTGGAAATGTTGCTCATCGACCTGTGTCCAGGTCAGGCTGAAGCTCAAAATACTCAACTAATCAATCATATACAAAAGGGCACTATAATAATGTTCCACTATCAACTATACCGAATGTCTACGGAAGAGATAGCCCATTTAGTCTCATCTCTGTATGCGATGATTACCCTGAAGAGGCTGCTATCTGATAGTGTCCTTCCAGTTGGTCACCCTTCGATTATTCGGCGCACTAACGATATGACTTTCAATGATGAAATCATGCCGGTCACACTGCAATGAGGTGCAGCCGGAAAACGTAGCCGGGCTGCGCTCCACTGCTATGTGATGGCATACTGATGATAAAGAAGGCAAGCACTGGCCTGCTTCTTATCGTCAGGAGTCGATGGTTGCCTGCTCTCCCCGCACACTCTTGCCAATCTTTCCCCTTCTATGCACACGATTGCAGGAATCAAAACCGATAACGGCGTAATATGAGAGGGTAGGGGGAGCCATGCCGTTGCTCGATATTCCGTGTGTGCCGGACTTTACCGGGTTGAAAACGTGCCTGCTGCGCAAAGGGACGCCGGCGCGCGTGTATCTGATGGAGTTTGCCATCGATGACGGCCTGATGGAGGCAATTGTCGAGCGATACGGATTGGCGGACAGCCTGGACCGCGGCTCGCTGTTTTATTCCCTCCAGCGCGAGGTGGCGGTGCGGCGGTTTTTAGGTTATGACGTGGTGGTGCCGGGCGAAATCGCGCTGCCCTTTCCGATGGAGCGCGGCGCCGTGTCGGCGGAGGCGTCATCGGACATCGTCGCGGTGGGACCGATTGGCAGTTGGGAGGATTTCGACGCGTACCCCTGGCCGGACCCGCGGGCGCTCGACCTGCGCGGGCTGGAATGGCTGGAGGCCAATCTGCCGGACACCATGCAATGTTGCTGCCTGGCCCCGGTTGGCTTGTATAAAATGCTCGTGGGTTATGAGTCCATGTATTACCTGCTGTTCGATGCCCCGGATTTGCTGCGGGCGGTCATCGAGAAGCTTACCGAGATCTTCACCGAATTCTGCCGCATCGTCTGCCAGTTCCCTTGCGTGGCGGCCATCTGGGGCTCCGATGATATGGGGCACAAAACGCAGACCTTTTTCCCGCCGGAATATGTGCGCGAAATAATTCTCCCCCTGCATCGCGCCTGCGCCGAGGTGGCTCATGCGCGCGGGCGCTTATACCTGCTCCATGCGTGCGGCAATCTCGAGGTGATCATGGACGACCTGATTCATGACGTAAAAATCGACGCCAAGCACTCGTTCGAAGACGCCATCATGCCGATCGAGACGGTGAAGCAGCGTTATGGCCAGGAACTGGCGCTGCTCGGTGGCGTGGATGTGGATTTCCTCTGCCGCGCGACCGAACCCGCGCTCCGCCGCCGCGTGCGGCAGATCCTGGACGCCTGCCAGCCGGGTGGGGGCTATTGCCTGGGCTCGGGCAACTCGATCGCCTCCTACGTGCCCCTGGAGAATTTCCTGATCATGCTGGATGAAGGCCGGCGATGGAGACGGTAGGGGAGAATGAAAAATGAAAAGTGCAAAGTGCAAAAATACCTTATCCGACTAACCTGCAGCATATTCAAGTAGAAACCGCTACCGGGTATTGAAAACACTTTACATTTTGCACGTTGCATTTATTTCGAAAGGCGGGTTTTGATACTGTGTTTCCGATAGGAGCGAGTTACGCGCCATTCTGGCGGGGGCGCGCGGTGCCGGTTGCCGAATGGGAGTCCGACCTGCGCAATATGCAGGCGCTCGGGTTCAGCTTCATCAGCGTCTTCACGCCCTGGCAGCGTTTTGAGGAGGAGAAAGGGCGCTTCGATTTCTCCGAACTGGCGCGGGTGCTGGACATCGCCGGGCAGGTCGGGCTGCGGGCGAGCATCGCCATCGGGGTGCACCGCAGCTTCAGCCTGTATCCGCCGCGCTGGCTGATGGAGGAATACCAGGGCGCCGGCATGCTGGACAAGGACGGCAAGCCCACGGTGAGCGGCACGCATCGGCTCCCCTGCTTTGAGGATCCCTGGTATCGAGATTATGCCGAGAAATATCTCACCGCGCTGGTGCGGCAGTTCGCCGGGCACGAGGCGCTGGCGCAATGGCGCGTGTGGGGCGAAGCCAGCCTTTTTGACCTGTGCTACTGCCCGATCCACGCCGAGAAATTCCGCGCCTGGCTGCGTGTGAAATACGGCAGCCAGGCGGCGCTCAATTCCGCGTGGAACAGCGAAGGCCCCAGCGGCTTCACCCGCTGGGAGCAGATCTTCCCGCCCCGCGACGCCTACCATTTTTATGGCTACACCTCCTGGCTCGACTGGCAGGAGTTCCTGGACAGCAGCCTGACTGCCAATGTGCAATGGGTCAACGATATCGTCAAGCGCGAGGACCCCCGGCATGACACGCTGGTCGAATTGTGGATGCCGGGCAGCAATTCCAGCGGCGGCGGCGATGATGTCTGGCGCATGGCCGGCGCAGCGGATCTGCTCGGGCTGTCCATTTACAACAAACCGGTGAAGGATTACGCCTTCGACATGGATATGATGCGCAGCGCGGCGGAGTGCATTGGCCGCCAGGCGTGGGCCATCGAGATACAGGGAGCGCCGCGCCTGTTCGGCTGGGGACACCCCAGCTCGCCCCCCGCGGAACAGATGACGCTGTGGCTCTGGCAGCTCATTGGCCACGGGGCCAAAGGCGGTTTCTACTGGACCTACCGGGCGCGCACCAGCGACATCGAGGGCGGCGAGTTCGGCATGGTCCGGCGCGACGGTTCCGTGCCCGAGCGCACCCGCCGGATGGGCGAGGAGTTTCAGGTCATCCAGCAACATGCCGATCTCCTGCTGCAAGGCCGCCGGCTGGCCGACACGGCCATCTTCTGGTCTCGCGAGGCGGAACACCTGGCGAAGATCGACAACGTGGATGGCCGCGAGATCAGCGGATACGTGCATTCCGTGCACTCCTGCCATGAGCTGTTGTGGCGCGCAGGCATCCCGGCCGATTTCATCGACCGCTCCCGGCTGACCGTCGAGAACCTGGCGCGCTACCGGGTGCTGTTGCTTCCCTTCGCCTTTTGCCTCGATCGGGAGGCGGCGAAGGTAATCACGGCCTACGTCCGCCAGGGCGGCACGGTCATCGCCGATTTCCTCTGCGGCAGCAAAGACTCCCGCGGCAACTGCGATACCGTGGCGCCCGGTTTCGGGCTGGCGGAGTTGTTCGGCGTGGCCGAGGATGAATTTTACGCCGCCGCCGGCGAGGCGATCCGCACGCCGGACGGTCCGGTGGCCGCCTTCGAGTTCCTGCAGACCCTGCGCCTGCGCGGGGCGGAGGCGTTCGGCTTCCTGCCGTCGGGCCTTCCGGTCTTCGCGCGCCATCGCTGCGGCGAGGGAGAGGCGATTTTGCTGGGCACGATGGCCTTCCACCGGGAGGCCTGGCTCACGCGTCCCGCCAACCGCGCGTTCCTCCTCGGGTTGCTGCGACATGCCGGGGTGTCCGCGCCGGTCGAATTCACCGGCAGCACTCCATTTGAAGGCGAAGCGCCGGAGACGGCGCTGCTGGCGCAGCCGGACGGATCGCAAGTGCTGCTGCTGTTGAATCACTCCGGCGCCGCCGTCTCCGGCACGCTGCGCGTGCGGACCCCGCATCGCCGCGTCAGGGACCTGCGCGCGGGCGCCGACATCACGGCACGGGAGAAGGATGCATGCCTCGAATTCCCGGTTGACGGGTTGCCGTCGCTGGGAGTGAATCTATATCGGTTGGACAGCCTATGAAACCGGACGATCAGACAGCGGAATTGTTGTTATTGGCCGCGGACAGCGGCGGCAGCAACACGCGTATGTGCCTGCTGAACCGCGCGGGGGTGACTATTGCCGGGGTGCGGGGCGCCGGTGTCGCTGCCCCCGCCGAGGGGGTGCTGCCGGTCGGCGAGATTATCGGTGGGTTGTGCGGGCAACTGCTGGCCGGCGCAGGAGTGAGCGAGTCGGTGCTCAGCGGTGGGTATTTTTCCCTCGGCGGCCCGAATGCGGGCGAAGTGGAGCGGGCTTTGCGCGCCGCGCTCCCATCGGCGCCGATTGTGGTGGACCGGGAGGCGAACGGCAACTGGCTGCGGGCCTGCGCGCCCCTGCTGGGGATCGATGCCGTGCTGATGGCCGGTACGGGCAGCGTGGCCGTCGGCCTGGCGGAGGGTGGGGTTGTCTTCGCCGGCGGCTGGGGCCCGCTTTACGACGATGCCGGCAGCGGTTATTTTCTCGGCCTCTCGGCGCTCCGCGCGGTCCTGTTGATGATCGATGGCCGGGAACGGCGCACGCCGCTGGTGGATATTCTGCGCCGGTTCGGGATCGAGCCGGCGGACAACGTGGGTTTCGACGCCCACATGCGGATCAGGCAGCCCTTGCTGCTCCTCACCCGGCGCGAGATTGCCGACCTGGCCCCCGATGTGTTCGTGCTGGCAGATGCGGGGGAGCCGGTGGCCGTGGAGCTCGTGCGCCGGGCGGCGGAGGACCTGGCTCGGCTGGCTGCCGCGGTCGCCGCCCGTCCCAACACTCGCATCCTGGTCCTGGGCGGCCTGTTTCACGCCGGCGAGCCGTTCAAATCCGCCTGCCGCGACGCCCTGCACCGCGTGTTGCCCGACGCGCAATATTGCTTCCGCGCCGATTTCGACCTGTTGAAAGCCGCCTGCCTCATGGCCCTGACCCGGGCCGGCATGACGGTGGACGAAATGGTATTACATAACCTGGGAGTCAAAAACAGGTAAGCCGGTACGTAGTAAGCCACGCAGCCCACGGAGTGGCGTCCGGGTATAGAAAGGCTTACTAAATAACGACGCCACTCCGCTGCGGCTGCGTGGCTGACTACATACCGGCTTTCCTGTTCACGAACGCCACTCCGCTGCGGCTGCGTGGCTGACTACATACCGGCTTTCCTGTTCACGACGCCACTCCGTTGCGGCTGCGTGGCTGACTACATACCGGCTTACCTGTTTATCGAGAGATTGTAACGGGAGATTTTAATGGATCTCGCATCATTACAGCACGGCATCATCATTTCCTGCCAGGCGATTCCGGGGAATCCGTTTTATAACACCGGCACCATGCCGTTGATGGCGCGGGCGGCGGAGGCGGGGGGGGCGGTCGGCATTCGCGCCAACGGGCCGGAGGACATCACGGCGATCAAGCGCGGCACGGGACTGCCGGTGATCGGCATCTACAAAACCGAGCCGTCGCCGGACCATGTCTATATCACGCCGACCTTCGAGCATGCGCGCGCCATTGCCGCCGCCGGCTGCGACATCATCGCCCTGGACGCCACGTTGCGCCCCCGTCCGGACGGCGCCGAGATGCCCGCGCTCATCGCCCGCATTCGGGGGGAACTCGGACTCCCGGTGATGGCGGACATCAGCACCTTCGAGGAAGGCGTGCGCGCGGCGGAAGCCGGCTGTGAGATCGTCGCTACTACGCTGGCCGGCTACACCGCCTATTCCTCCGCCACTCTCGGCCCGGATTTCGCGCTGCTGGCGAAGCTGGCCGCCGCCCTCGACGTGCCGATCATCGCCGAAGGCCGCTTCTGGTCACCGGAGGACGTGAACCAGGGCTTCGCCGCCGGCGCCTTCGCCGTGGTCATCGGTAAGGCGGCGACCAACCCCATGGCCATCACCCGCCATTTCGTGGAAAACCTACTGCCCCTGGCGCCCTCAAATGAACAGCTTGCCGTGACCGAGTCGGTCAATCCTGATTCCGTGGACATCGACACGAAGAGCATCCCGGAGATCCTCGCCATCATGAACCGGAATGACCGGCAGGCGCCGTTGGCAGTGGGACAGGTACTTCCGGAGATTGCGCGCGCGGTGGAGATTATCGTCCATGCCCTGCAGCACGGCGGCCGCCTGTTCTATATCGGCGCAGGCACCAGTGGGCGGCTCGCTATTGCCGACGCGGCGGAATGCCCGCCCACCTTCGGCGTCGCGCCTGAGCTGGTGCAGGCGCTCATCGCCGGCGGGCAGGATGCGGTCTTTCAGGCGCGCGAGGGCTGCGAGGATAAGGAGCGGATGGGCGTTGTCGAACTGAAACGCCGCAAATTCTCCGCGCGGGACGTGCTGGTGGGCATCAGCGCCAGCGGGCGGGCGCCGTATGTGGTCGGCGCGCTGCGCTACGCGCAATCGCTCCACGCGCCCACCGTAGCCGTCATCAACAACCCGCGGGGCCGCATGGCGGAGTTCGCCGATGTGCTGATCGCCCCCATCGTCGGCCCGGAAGTCATTATGGGCTCCACCCGCCTGAAAGCCGGCACCGCCGCGAAAACCGTCCTCAACATGCTCAGCACCGCCAGCCTGATCAAGCTGGGCCGCGTTTCCGGCAACATGATGAGCAATATGCGGATCACCTGCGACAAGCTCCGTGATCGCGCCCTCAATATGGTGATGCTTTCCGCCGGCCTTGAACGGGATGCGGCGCAGGCGCTGCTCGACGAAACGCATTACGATGTCGCCGCCGCGCTGCAGCGCGCGAAAATGCCTTGATCCGCTGAACCGGTTGCCGCACACGGGGATTAGGTGTCCCCGTGTGAAGCAACCGGTGTTGACGAATGCCTCACCATCCGGGACAGCGCGTGACCTGCAAAAGAATTTCTTATTATTTTAGTAATTAGGTAAGTAATAAGGGAACCGACGCCCCACACCGTGCGTCCTTGAAAACGAGGATCCAGGTCACTCATCGCAGTTGCAGTGGAACAGCAGGGTGATGACCGCCGGCGATGCCGGTTCAGGGGACTTGGCAGTTATGCTGTGAATAGCTGTCGCAAGAGGGCCGGTGAATCTCAAGGGGTGCCACCGGCCCTCTTCTTTATTTCGCCGTCGTTCCCGTGTATTTCTCGATCACGTTGAGCAGCACGTCCTTATCGAAGGGCTTGGCGATATGATCGGTGGCGCCGACCTGGCGGCTGCGCTCCATGTCCAGGTAGGAATCCAGCGAGGAGAGCATCACCACCGGCACGTCGGAATGCAGCTCATGGCGGATACGGTCGCACACTTCATATCCATCGAGATTGGGGAGCATGATATCGAGCAACACCAGGTCGGGGTGCTGGATTTCGAATTGTCGCAGGGCGTCGAAGCCGTCTACCGCCACTAATATCTCATAGCCGGCGCGGCGCAGGATCAGCTCCAGCAGCTTGGCCAGCTCAGCGTTGTCTTCCACCACCAGGATACGCTTCATATCTCACTCCTTCGAATCCAGCGGCACCGTTCATGGGGTATTGTTCATTCTCTTCCTCATCCTCATTCTCTTTCGCTTACTCCTGCTCTCACTCCTACCCTTTCGCTGTCCCTATTCGCCGGGCTTGTCAGAGAATTCAGACATGTCGGACATTTCAGACATGTCTGACCTTGAGTAAGAGTCTGCGTGCTATCGGGGGTACCTAACCCCCCAGCCCCCTTCCCTATGAAGGAAGGGGGAGCAACAGGTGGATATGTGAATACGGTTCTCGTCTATTAACAAGCCGACTCCCCTTTCCTTCGTGGGGAAGGGGGTTGGGGGGTTAGGTGCCCCCGGTTTTGCAATGACCTTTCGAAACGATAAGTATACCCCCGGGACGATGACCAACTATTACGATCTTCAGACACACGTAGCAACCGGCTATGCCGGATTCGGGACCGGTTTCACCATGCGCAGCTCGGAGCTGCCGTCTTCATGGCGGCGGATTTCTATGGTGGGGATCAGCAGGTGCAGCAGCGGGATGCCCCGACCGCCGAACGCGTTGGCCGACGGCAGCGCCGTCTTATGCAGGTGCGAGGCCAGCGACTGATCGACTTCAAAGCGAATTTCCAGTTGGCGCGCGGTCACTTCGCACACGCCGCGGATGCGATACCCCCGCGCATGCTGCACCAGATTGGTGAACGCCTCGGAGACCGCCAGCTCGATGTCGTCGATATCCTGCGGCGAGAACGGCAGGGTGCGCGCCTCCGACACCACCAGGTGGCGCACGTCGCCGAT
>Ga0172369_10005068_pt1 | contig 16385 bp, 15 predicted proteins | sample LakKiv25m_FD_114539 | JGI IMG/M metagenome (GOLD analysis project Ga0172369, IMG submission 114539) | Freshwater microbial communities from Kabuno Bay, South-Kivu, Congo - kab_022012_11.25m | ecosystem: Environmental > Aquatic > Freshwater > Lake | place: Democratic Republic of the Congo...
GACACCGAGTTTCCTCCGGGTTCCGGCAAGATCGTCAAAGGCATCGACCTGCGCGCGATCGCCCAGAAAGTAGGTCCGACCAAGCGTACCACCTGTGGTGGTTGCCACTTCAACGGTGGCGGCGGTGACGGCGTGAAGCATGGCGATCTGGACACCTCGCTGGAAGCCCCGGGCAAGGATCTCGATGTGCATATGGACGCCGAGGGACTCAACTTCACCTGCGCGACCTGCCACAAGACCGGCGGTCACCAGGTGCCCGGCAGCCGTTATGCGCCAACGGCGATGGACAAGAATCCCGCCCACATCCGCGGGAAAGGCGATAAAACCAACCCGACCACCTGCCAGGCCTGCCACGGCCAGGCGCCGCACAAGGTTGCCAAGCTCAACGACCACACCGGCAAGCTCGCCTGTCAGACCTGTCACATTCCGGCATTTGCCCGAGGCGGCCAGCCCACCAAGATGTCCTGGGACTGGTCAACCGCCGGCAAGCTGGGACCGGATGGCAAGCCCTTGGTGGTCAAGGATGAAGACGGCTATGACTCCTACATGACCATCAAGGGCGATTTCGTCTGGAAGGAAAACGTCAAACCGGAGTACATCTGGTTCAACGGCACGGTCAAATACACACTGATGGGCGACAAGATCGAGAAGGGCGACAGGCCCACTGCGATCAACAACTTCGAGGGTAGCGCGACGGATGGCAAGTCGATGATCTGGCCGATCAAGCTGTTCCGCGGCAAGCAGCAATACGACCCGATCAACAAGACCCTGGTCATCACCCACCTGGCCGGCAGTGACGATACCGCTTTCTGGAAAAACCTGAATTGGGAAAAGGCGGTCGCAACCGGCATGGGTGCCGGACATGCCAACTTCTCCGGCAAGGTCGACTTTATCGACACCTACAGCATGTGGCCGATAACGCACATGGTGGCACCCAAGGAAAAAGCCGTCGGCTGTGTCGAATGCCACAGCAACAACGGTCGCCTGGAAAAAATCGACGGCATCTATCTGCCCGGGCGCGGAGCCGATCACGTGGTCTGGCTGGAATTCGGCGGCTGGATTGTCGCGGCATTGGCCCTGATCGCCGTCCTTGGCCACGGGCTTGGCCGCTTCATCGCCTACAAACGCAACGCCTAATCCGGAGAAACGAACATGTCACGCGTCTATATCTTCAAACGTTTCGAACGATTCTGGCACTGGTCCCAGGCGGTCCTGATCATCCTCATGCTGATCACCGGTTTTGAAGTGCATGGCAGTTTCGCGGCACTGGGCTGGCAAAAGGCAGCGAACCTGCATACCATGGCGGCCTGGGCCTTGATTACCCTGTGGGCCTTCGCGATCTTCTGGCATTTCACCACGGGCGAGTGGAAGCAATACATTCCCACTACCGAGAAGGTGGTTGCGGTGATGCGCTACTATGCTTTCGGCATTTTCGATCCCAAAGCGCATCATCCCTTCCGCACCACCCAGCTGACCAAGCACAATCCGCTGCAGCGCCTGGCCTATCTGTTCGTCAAGCTGTTCATCAGCCCGCTGATCTGGATCAGCGGCTTGCTCTACCTTTATTACCACGACCTGGGCGCTTACGGCATCGGCAATCAGGACGGTGTGCAGCTCGGCGCGATCGCCGTGGCACATACCCTGGCGGCTTTCCTGATGCTGATTTTCCTGATCGTGCATGTGTATTTCGCGACGACCGGCCACACACCGCTAGCGCACATCAAGGCCATGATCACCGGCTGGGAAGATCTTGAACAGGAAGCGCGTTGAGAGGCCGACAAGGAATTTGCAATGTTGCAATAATTTTGGAGTGACAGATGAAAATCGAGTTCAGGAAGAAGCTGGTTTATGCACTGATCGCAGGCATGTTCATGCCGCTGGCAGCGCACGCGTCCGAAGCGGAACTGCTGAAAAAGATCGAGGCCCTGGCCAAGCAGAACGAGAACCTTGCCAAGCAGATCGAGGCGCTGAAGAGCCAGGTCACGGCCAACGAGGCGACCGCCAAGGCGGCGGCGCAAACGGCCAACGATGCCGCCAGCAAGGCAGCCCTCAAGCCGGTGATCGCCAAGCAGGACACCGCTGCACTGGACGAACTCAAGGGCCAGGTCAAGAAACTTGAAGATAAATCCCTGGGCAAATGGCTGACCCTCGGCGGCGACTACCGCTTCCGCTATGACTACCTGAAAGGTCAGACGCGGACATTCACGGATGTGAATGCGACCTTCGCCAATGTCCAGCAAAAGCTGCAGGCGGACTTCTTCGGCAATCCTTCGTCCACACCGGGTTCGTCGACCTATTTCGGCGCACCCATGGCCGGCGGCATGTCGACGGCCGGTGCGCTTTCCGGTCTGATGGGCTTCGCGCAGGCCATGAATGGCGTCGGCACCTACGCCCAGGCGCGTGCCTTTCTCGGCAATCCGATGAATGCCGGCATGGTCCAGGGTATCGGCGCCTTTGCTGCGACGATTCCGGCCTACAAGCCGGAGAACAACAGTCTTTACACCAACCGCTTCGGCCTTGACCTGAGCGCCAAGGCGACTCAGGACGTCACCGTCAATGCGCGCCTGGTGATGTACAAGGTGTTCGGCTCGCAGATCGACAGCGCCGTGACCAATGCTGGCTCGGCACCGTTCTTCGCCGACCGCGTCGGCGTCTTCGATGGCACCTTGAGCCATGTTCCCTCGAACAGCGCCTTGAATGTCGACCGGGCCTACGCGACCTGGAGCAATATCGCCGACAAGGAAATCTGGTTCTCGGTCGGCCGTCGTCCATCCACCAACGGTGCGCCGAGCAATTTGCGTCTGAACAATCCCCGCCCGGGCAATGGCGGCACGCCGTCGCTCCTGGTCGACTATGCCTTCGACGGCATGACCATCGGCTACGCTCCCGATATCGACAGCCTGCCTGGCGCCTACGCCAAGGTCTGCTATGGCCGCGGCTTCGAGAGCGGCTTCCGCGACACACCGAGCAACTCCCTCAAGGACACCGACATGCTCGGTGTTGCCGTGATACCGATCGACACCGATCCGCTGCGCGTCTGGCTGCAGTGGAATCGCGGCTTCAACATCTTCGATGCGCCGACGATGAACAACACCTACTTCGGCAATACCGCAGCGAAGACCAATCTGGGCGACATCGATTGGTTTGGCGCCGGCTTCCTGAGCACCTTCAAGAAGATCGGCGCAGGCGATCTGAATGTCTTCGGCGATGTCGGCATCAGCCGCACCCACCCGAACCACAACGTTTCCGCGCAATTCGGCTTCCAGGGTCTCATGACCGGCGGCTTCTTCGCGCCCGAGGCGCCCAACAGCAAGCACGGCAACGCCGTGGCGCTGGGAGCGCGCTACGATCTGCCCTCGAAGACCAAGCTCGGCGTCGAATTCAACCATGGCTCGAAGAACTGGATTACCTTTGCCCCGGCCGCCGACGACATGTGGACCGCCAAAGTCGGTACGCGCGGCGAAGTCTATGAAGCCTACATAATCCAGGAGCTTGACCGCAAGCCGATCTCGTCCTACTTCAGCAAGTCGTTCTTCAAGTTCGGCGTGCAGCGCTACAACTTCAAGTACACCGGCAGCAACAACTGGGTTGGCGCGCCTGTCAAGGTATCCACAGTAAACGGCCAGATGCTGACGACGACACCGCTGGATGACGCCACCAACGTCTATGGCAGCTTCGAGGTCAAGTTCTGATCAGGGTAATCACCACCGGCGAACGGGGTGTCCCCGTTCGCCAACAACGAATTGTTTATTTAGGAGTGCATCATGAAAGCGAAATTGTCTTCACTTATTTTTTCCATGATCCTGGCGATTGCCAGCGCAACCTATGTCGGTAATGCCGCGGCAGACGAGGGTAAGATGGTCGGTCCGGTGACCAAAATCAAGCTGGCGGCTGATGGCAAGTCGGCCACTGCGGTGTTGAAGGACGCCAAGTCGGGCGAGGAAGTGACCTTGACCGTAACCGATGACCTGACGCTGGACAAGTTCAAGGACAAGCGCATTGTTGAAGGCGACGAGATACGCGCCCGCTTCGAGAAGGATGGCAAGAACACCAGCAAGTCCTTCAAGAAGACTGCCGGCTGCTAAGAAAACGCCGAGGTCATTCCTGTCGTTGCAGGGATGACATTGCGGGTAACGATTCAGGGTTGTCGACTAGGTTTGCCATGCATCGCAGAGCGCTATTGCTATTCCTGGTTCTGTTCGCGGTCGCAGCGCGGGCTGAGGGGCCGGATCAAGGTGCCCAGCTTGCGCGTTTCGGCAAATGGGATATCGGTATCCCGCCCTGCGACAAATGCCACGGCACAGACGGACGCGGGATTCCGCCGCATTTTCCGGCATTGGCAGGGCTGCCGGCCAGCTACATCATCGACGCGCTGCAAGCCTTCCGCAGCGATACGCGTCGCAGCGATCCCCAGGGATTGATGCGGCGTGTTGCCAAGGGACTGTCTGACGAGGAGTTCGCGGCAGTTGCGCGGCATTACCATGTGCAAAAGAGGGCACCGTGAAGATGCGCCCACTGCTACTGCTTGCCATCGTGAGCCTGACCGGGCTGACGGCTCGGGCCGATGAAGCCTTCAAGCCGCCGCTCGAGTATCCGCCGGGACCGATGGGAAAGATGGTGGCCAAGGGTGAGCGTATCTTCACACGCACCGCCACAGAAATTCCCGCCTATGTCGGAAATGTCCTGACTTGTGAAAATTGTCACCTGGATCGCGGCCGACTCAAGAATTCGTCGCCGCTGTGGGGATCGTACGGAATTTATCCGCAGTATCGCACCAGGAGCCAGCGCGTCGAAACGCTGGCGCAGCGCATTCAAAGCTGTTTCCGTTTCAGCATGAACGGTAGCGAACCCGATCTCGATGACGACATCATTGTTGCTTTGGAAAGCTACATGTTCTGGATTGCCCAGGGCGTCCCAACCGGCAAGCTGATGGCAGGGCGGGGATACCCGGCAGTAGTGGATGCCGAACTGGAACCTAGCCCGACGCGCGGACGTCTGGTGTATTTCGAAAAATGTGCGATCTGCCATGCCGAAAACGGCCAGGGAACCAAAAGCGGTGATGCCTATGCTTTTCCGCCGCTGTGGGGGCCGCTGTCATACAACTGGGCGGCCGGCATGACCAAGGTGGAAGTTGCGGCGGCTTTCATCAAATCCAACATGCCCTTCGGCCTGGCCGGCAGCCTTTCGGATCAGGAAGCCTGGGATGTGGCGGCCTTCATCAATAGTCGGCCGCGTGGGCAGGATCCGCGCTTCCGCGGCAACCTGGCCGAAACCCGCGACAAGTATCACAGCGAAGCCGACTACTACGGCAAGCTGGTCGACGGTGTGCTGCTGGGTGCCCCCCCTCCGGCAGAAGGGGCTGCGAACCGAGGCCGCAAACGGACCCGCAAATGAAACTTGCTGCACATTGAGCAAACCTGTTTGGCATCGATATATACAGAACTCTCACGGAATTACTGGTAATACAACTTCAAAGGAAATTCACCATGAAACGATTTATAACGGCCAAGGCATTCTTTTCGGCTTTGCTCACTGCAGTGATGGCTGTGCTCTGGAGTGCCCATTCGCTTGCCCAGGCAAGCGACGCTAGCGAGGTCAGCAACGAGCAAATGGTTGCGTATTATGAAAAGGGAATGATCGGCAATAACCTGCGGGTCGTGGACAGTCGCCCGGCAGGCAAATATTTTGCCGGGCATATACCAGGTGCGATCAGTCTGCCGCTGGATGCGCTGAAGCAGGACCCGACGGTGGTTGATAAGCTGGGAATTCCGAAAACCGACAAGGTGATCTTTTACTGTGCCGGCAGGGAATGCACCTTGTCTGTCGATTCCGCTGAGATTTTCAGAAAGCTCGGGTACACCGATGTAGTGGCCTATCGAAACGGCATACCTGGCTGGAACCAGAAAATGCAACCACTGTTGGCTGAAGAGCCGTTTATCAAAAAAGGCAATGTGATCCTGGTCGACATTGCTCCGGGCAAGGAAACCATTGTGACGTCAGCGAACAAGACGGTTCAGATTTCCATGGAGGATTTGAAAGGGAGCAAAGGCAAGGCGCTGTTCGGTGAACTTTCGAAGAATGCGCCGCTGGTCGTGATCGAAAGAGATGGCATGAATGCGGTGAATCTTGTTCTGGAAGAACTGCGCGACATGGATTTCCGCAGACTCGCCTATCTGCCATTGAAAGCCTGGAAGGAAAAGCTTGCGCTTGCGCCGGCCATGTCCAAGCTGACCTGGGCACCGGTGTATGGACCGGGCCAGGTATCGCCAAGGGCCTTCGAGGAGGCTGTGGCTGCCGGAAAGCCCATATTTGATGTGCGTCCCATCGCCGACTTTGCCAGGGGGCACTTCAAGGGCGCCGTCAATCTGCCCATCGAAGAACTGGAGAAGGAATTCGCCAGAATCCCGAAAGACCAGCCCGTATTCGTCAATTGCGCAACCGGTGCGAAGAGTCAGAAGGCATTCGATATTCTCGGTCGCAAGGGATATACCAACGTGGTGTATCTGGATGCCGAGATCAATTGCAAGCTGGAAGCTTGCACCATCAAGGAATAACTCGCCGTCGCTGGAGGAAGACGACCGGCCGCTATGCGACTAGACTACATAGCGGCCATGAACCGCAACTTATTTGCCAAAATGCCTGCCGTCGCTGAGGCTCAGCAAGTATGCCACGACGAAACAGACAGCCACGGTGGCGACCAGGATCAAGACTTCGTGACTGACGGCACTACTCGTATTGATAAGCAGGTTTTGCATGATTCACTCCTTGAAGGACGTTAAGACAAGCGGATCCAGGCGTCCTTCATGATGTTCCTGAATCCATCCTGAACCCCGGCAAACGCTGCGAATGATTCCAAAATCACCGGAGCCCATCTTCGACTGCAAATGCTGCGACGCACAATCTGATGTGCAGTCTACTTAGTTCTAAATGAATAACAATCCCGTAATTTATAACAACACTTGTGAATATATTTCTATAATGTATCCATGAGTCGAGCTGAAGAGATCAATGCGTTCGTTATTTCCGTGGAATCCGGTGGGTTTTCCGCCGCGGCAAGGAAACTGGAGCTGACGCCCTCGGCGCTGTCGAAACTGGTGTCGAGACTGGAAGACCGGCTCGGCAGCCGCCTGCTGCACCGAACCACCCGACGCCTGCAACTGACGGTCGAAGGAGAGACTTTCTACAATCGGATTCGTCCGATTCTGACTGCGCTGGACGAGGCAGAGGATGAACTGAGGCAGGTGTCCGGTAGTCCTCGGGGTGTGCTGCGCGTCCGCTGCAGCTCGGTGTTTGCCGTGCATCAATTGACCCCGGCGATACCGCGCTTCCTTGAACGGCATCCGGAAATTACGCTGAACCTGACCATTCATGATGGCCCCATTGCTGCCGTCGACGACAACGTCGATCTGTCGATTCGTGTCGGCACGCCCGACGAAACCACCGCCGTCGTCCGTCATATCTGCCATGTGCAGCGGGTGATCTGCGCAGCGCCCAGCTATCTGGAGCGCTTCGGCACGCCGCACACGCCGGATGATCTGCACCACCACAACTGCTTGTGGATTACCGCGCTGCCGGGTTTGCGCCGCTGGTCCTTCGATACCGACGAAGGCATACGCATTGTGCATATCGACGGCAACGTCATCGCCAACAATGCCGAGATGGTGTTGCAGCTGGCTCTGGCCGGCGTCGGCATCACCTGTCTCGCCGATGTCATCGTGGGGGATGCCATACGCAGCGGGGCGCTGGTTCCCGTCCTGGTCGAATGGCAGCATCCCGAGCCGGTGCCGTTGCTGGCGACTTATCCGAGCAGCCGCAATCTGTCACCCAAGGTCAGAGCGATGGTGGACTTTCTGGTCAAGGAATTTGGTCATGCGCCTTGGCGCCAACCTGGGGTGCATTGAGAGGCCCCTGGGCTACTCTCAAGGAAGACAAATATTCGGCGGGCGGTACCAAAACGCAACCGCCTTTTTCTTCATCTGGCGGATTGTTTGGCTTACCGGTGACGGGCTTGTTAACTTGCGAAGTGATCGACGACCCGGTGTGAAACGAAAATCGTCGCAACTCCGGCACCAATCAATAGCACCTGCTGCAGGGTTGCATTGAGTTCGGTGCGCTTGTGCAGTCCGGGGATCAGGTCGGCGACGGCGACATAAATCATGCTCGCCGCGCCCAGGGCCAGGAACACCGGAACGGCGCTTTGTACCTGCGACAACGCGTAATACGACAGGAATCCGCCAACCAATGTGGACAGGCTGGAGATCAGGTTATACAGCAGCGCCTTGGCACGCGAATAGCCCGAATGCAGGAGGATCACAAAGTCGCCGACTTCCTGGGGAATTTCGTGGGCGATGATGGCCAATGCGGTGATGATGCCGAGTTGGATGCTCTCCATGAAAGCTGCGGCAATCAGCACGCCATCGACGAAATTGTGGAAAGTGTCGCCGATCAGGATCAGCAGACCGCTGCGGCCGCCGTCGAAGGATTCATGCTGATGGGCGTTCTGCAACTCATGCCCCTCGCAAGCTTCCGTGTGGCAGTGCCGCCACAGCACCAGCTTTTCCAGCACAAAAAAAGCCAGGATGCCGCCCAGCACAATCGCGCAGGTAGTCGAAGCGTCGGCCGTGGCGGTGATGGCCTCGGGAAGGACTTCGAGGAAAGCTGCACCGAGCAAGGCGCCGATGGCGAAGCTGACGAGCTGGGAGATCCAGGCCGCACCGAAGGCCAGCGCGAACAAGGCGGCAGCGAGTACCGACAGGACACCTCCGGCAATGGAGGTAACGATGATCCAGAGGAGGACTGACATGGGTTCGATTATACGGGAAGCCCCAGAGCCACTCTTAGAGCCTATTTCAGTAGGAGGAGCGCATGCCACTCATCCTACTGAAATAGGCTCTTAGTCCAGCCAGATGCACGATGCCATGCGTCCGGTGATGCCGTCACGGCGATAGGAGTAGAAACGCTGCGCATCCGCATAAGTGCACCAGCCGCCGCCCGAGATGCGCTGCACGCCCAATCCCGCCAGACGTTGCCGCGCAAGCAGATACAGATCGCACCACCACTTTCCCAGCCCAAGTGCCACGAAGGCTTTTGTGGCTGCAACGTCCTGGCGGCAGAAAGCGTCACGCACATCGGTGCCGACTTCGAAGGCGCGCGGACCGATCGCCGGCCCGAGCCACGCCAGCAATCGCGTTGGTGCGATCGCCATGGTGCTGACGCAGGACTCGATCACGCCGGCCGCCAAGCCGCGCCAGCCGGCATGCACGGCGCCGATGACGCTGGCATCGTCGGCGCATAACAATACCGGCAGGCAGTCGGCCGTCAGCACGGCGCAGACCCGGCCGGGGCTGCGCGCAATGGCGGCATCGGCAACCTGATCGCCCGCCTCATCCTCTGCCACCCGCACCCGAATGCCGTGCGCCTGCTGCAGCCAGAGCGGCTCGGCAGGCAGACGGAACGGCGGCAGGCGCAGCAGTGCGCGGTTGGCGGCAACGGCAGCGGGATCGTCGCCGACATGCTGTGCAAGATTGAGGCCGGCATAGGGGTCAAGGCTGAGGCCGCCGTCGCGCGTGGTCGCGAATGCGCGCACGGCGGCCGGTGCATCCCAGTCGGGCTCGATCCAGTCGAGGTTCATGCGTTCACCCGCAACGCATCCAGCAGCTCGGCAAAATCTTTCGGCAGCGCCGATTCCCAGCTCATCTGTGCACGCGTGCGCGGATGCAACAGACGCAGCCGCCGCGCATGCAAGGCCTGGCGCGGAAATGCCGAAAGCAGCGTTTCGCCGCGGCCACGGCGGCCATAGACCGGATCGCCCACCAGCGGATGCTTGATCGAGGCCATGTGTACGCGAATCTGGTGGGTGCGGCCGGTTTCGAGGCGACATTCAAGCAGGGTGGCATCGGCAAACCGCTCCAGCACGCTGTAATGCGTCCGCGCCTCCTTGCCCCGCTTGTCATGCTCTGCCACGACGGCCATCTTGGTGCGCTGGGTTGGATGGCGCGCGATCGGCGCATCGACGCTGCCCGCTGCTGCGACCATGCCATGGACCAATGCCAGATATTCACGCTTGACGCTGCGCGCCTGGAGTTGCCGCACCAGATCGGTCTGCGCCGGAAGTGTGCGGGCGACGACGAGCAGGCCGCTGGTTTCCTTGTCGAGTCGATGCACGATGCCGGCACGCGGTATCTCGGCGAGTTCGGGTGCGTAATGCAACAGGGCATTCAACAGCGTCCCTTGCCAGTTGCCGCTGCCGGGGTGCACCACCAGTCCGGCCGGTTTGTCGATGACGAGCAGGTCGGCATCTTCATGCAGGATGCTTAACGCCATTTCTTCCGCCACATGGGCATTGGCAGCCGGATCGGGCGCAGCGCTGACACGGATGCGCTCGCCGCCCCAGACCTTGTGCTTGGCATCCGGGCTGGCGACGCCTTCAATGTCGATGCGCCCTTCGCGCAACCAGGCTTGCAACCGGCTGCGCGAATGCTGCGGCAAAAGGTGCGCCAGCGCCTGATCGAGGCGCAACCCGGCGCATTCGGCAGGAACCGTCACGACCTCGGTTGCGGCGGGGTGCCGAGGGGCGCTTGCGCTATAATCCGGCGGGTTCGATTGCGGGGCATTCATCATGCACAGTGTAGCGGCTAAAGCAGTATTTTTCGCGCTTCTCGTCTCCCTTCTGGGCGGTTGCGGCCTGCTGCCCGACCAGAAGGATGAAACCGCCGGCTGGTCTGCGGAGAAGTTATATAGCGAAGCCAAGGATGCGATGAATGACGGTGCCTACGACAAGGCCATCAAGAATTTTGAAAAGCTCGAGGCCCGTTATCCCTATGGCCGCTATGCGCAGCAGGCTCAGCTCGAAATTGCCTATGCCTATTACAAGGAAGGCGAACCTGCCTCGGCGGTGACGGCTTGCGATCGTTTCATCCGCCTCCATCCCAACCACCCGAACGTGGATTACGCTTACTTCCTCAAAGGGCTGTCGAACTTCGGCGAAGATCTCGGCGTACTGGCCAGACTCAGCATGCAGGATCTCAGCGAACGCGATCCCAAGGCCGCCCGGGAATCGTTCGATGCCTTCAAGGAACTGGTGGTCAAGTTCCCCGACAGCAAATACGCTGAAGACGCCAGGGCGCGCATGAATTACCTGACCAATACTCTGGCGCAGCATCATGTGCATGTGGCGCGCTATTACTACAAGCGCGGTGCCTACGTCGCGGCAATCAACCGCGCCCAGACCGCACTCAAGAATTATCCTGGTTCTCCGGCCAACGAGCAGGCCCTCTATGTCATGGTGAAATCCTATGAAAGCCTGGGCATGAAGGATTTGCGCGATGACACCGAGCGGGTCTTTCGCAAGAACTTCCCCAAGAGCGAATTGTTTGCAGAGGGTCTGGATCGTCCCGACCCCTGGTGGAAGCTCTGGTAAGTTAAGGCCATGCCTGTAGACATCAGCAGTCCGACGCTGTGCCTCGCCATCGTTGGTACTGGCGCGATGGGCCGCGGCATTGCCCAGATCGCCGCTCAGGCCGGCATCCGTGTCCTGCTTTATGACGCCTTGCCGGGTGCGGCGCGAAATGCCCATGCCGGTATCATCGCGACCCTCACCAAACTTGCCGACAAAGGCAAGATTACCGCGGAAGCGCTGGCCGAAACCAGCGTCCGGCTGGAAATTATTTCGCACCAGGAACAACTGGCGCCGGCACAAGTCGTTGTCGAAGCCATCGTCGAGAACATCGAAGTCAAGCGTCAGGTCTTCAAGCAACTCGAGGAAATTGTTGCGGCGGATTGCATCCTCGCCAGCAACACTTCGTCGTTGTCGATCACGGCTGTTGCGGCTTCCTGCAAGCATCCCGAGCGCGTCTGCGGTTTTCATTTTTTCAACCCCGTGCCGCTCATGAAAATCGTCGAGGTGGTCGACGGCTTGCTCACCGCTCCCTGGGTCAGCGAAGCACTCTTGGCGCTGGGCCAGCGTTTCGGGCATCTGGCGGTGCGCGCCAAGGACACGCCGGGATTCATCGTCAATCACGCCGGCCGCGGCTTCGTTACCGAGGCCCTGCGCTGCCTCGGCGAAGGCGTCGCCGAATTCCACGAAATTGACCGCATCATGCGCGGCGCGGCGGGTTTCCGCATGGGGCCGTTCGAACTGCTGGATTTGACCGGACTCGACGTTTCCCAGCCGGTGATGGAGTCGATCTATCACCAATACTACGAAGAGCCGCGTTACCGTCCTTCGCCCCTGGCGGCGCAGAGGCTGGTCGGCGGCATGCTCGGACGCAAGACCGGGCGCGGTTTCTATACCTACGTCGAGCAGCAGGCACAGCCGATCGACCTGCCCCCGGCACCGCCAGAGCGCCCGAGCAAGGTCTGGATCAGCCCGGCGCATCCGGTCTGGCACCAAGCGTTGAGCGAACTGGTGCGGCGCCTTGGCGGCCAGATCGACGATGGCGCGAAGCCCGCTGCCGACGCCTTGTGCATCGTCACGCCGCTCGGCACGGACGCGACCACACTGTGCCAAGCCGAAGGCCTGGACGCGAGCCGCTGCATCGCCATCGACTGCCTGTTCGGACTGGAGCGTCATCGCACCGTGATGAGTACGCCGCTGACCACCGCCGCAATGCGTGCGGCTGCGCACGGCCTGTTTGCAGCCGACGGCGTGCCGGTCTCGCTGATCCGCGACAGTGCCGGCCTGATTGCCCAGCGCATCGTCGCCTGCATCGTCAACATCGGCTGCGAAATTGCCCAGCAGCGCATTGCCAAGCCGTCCGACATCGATCGCGCGGTGCAATTGGGCCTGGGCTATCCGCAGGGACCGTTGAGCTTCGGCGACAACCTCGGTGCCGGCAAGATTCTCGCGATCCTGACCGCCATGCAGGATTTCTATGGCGATCCGCGCTATCGTCCCAGCCCGTGGCTCAAGCGGCGCGCACTGCTCGGGGTTTCCCTGCTCACCGAAGAGCAATGAAATTTCTCCGGTGGCGCGTCTCGCGGTTCGCGCTAAGCCTCGTCGCTCTTGCCGGGCTGGTCGGCTTCCAGTATTTGAAAAGTTCTCTGCCGCAAATCTCCGGCACGCTGTCTTTACCCGGCCTGCAGTCGCCTGCCGAAATCCAGCGCGACCACCACGGCATTCCCCACATCTATGCGCAAACCCTGCGCGATGCCAACTTTGCACTGGGATTTGCCCATGCGCAGGATCGCCTGTGGCAGATGGAAATGAACCGGCGCATCGGCGCCGGACGCCTCGCCGAGTTGTTCGGTCCGGTATCGCTCGACACCGACCGCTTCCTGCGCACCCTCGGGATACGCCGGGTCAGTCTGGCCACCTGGGACAAGCTCGATGCCGAAACGCGCAGCATCTTCGAAGCCTATGCCGATGGCGTGAATGCCTTCCTCGCCAGCAACGACAAACCGCTGCCACCCGAGTTCGTGCTGCTGGGGCATCGCCCCGAAGTTTGGTCGGCGATCGATTCCGTCGCCTGGATCAAGATGATGGCCTGGGACCTCAACAGCAGCTGGCGGCCTGAACTGTTGCGCATGCAACTGGCGAGCCGGTTGTCTACACAACAGATACAGGAATTCCTGCCGCCTTATCCGGGCGATGCGACGCCGGCGCTACCCGACCTTGGCGCCCTGTATGCCGGCTTCGCCGCAGCCGCCACCCAAATTGCCGCCGCCGCGCCCGCGCAACCGCCGGAGGGCGTCGGCTCCAACAACTGGGTGGTCGACGGCAGCCGCAGCACCAGCGGCAAGCCGCTGCTGGCCAACGATCCGCATCTGGGCCTGACCGTACCCGGGGTATGGTACTTCGCGCATCTCGATACACCAGATGATCACGTGATTGGTGCCACCCTGCCCGGTGTGCCGATGGTGGTGCTTGGTCGCAACGATCGCATCGCCTGGGGCTTCACCAATACCGCACCGGATGCCCAGGATCTCTTCATCGAGCGCCTCGATCCCGCCGATGCCAGCTACTACGATACGCCCGCCGGCAGGCAGCGCTTCGTCACCGTCGATGAGCGCATCAAGGTCAAGGGGCAAGCGGACACGCTCATGACGGTGCGCATCTCGCGCCACGGACCGATCGTTTCCGATGCCTTCGCCGAAGCCGCGCGCACCACGCCCAAGGGTTACGCGCTGGCATTCGCCTGGACCGCGCTGCGCGAAGACGACCTCAGCGTGCAGGCGCTGGTCCGGCTCGGCCGCGCCAGGAACTGGGATGCTTTTGTCGACGCAATGCGTGATTTCCATTCCCCGCAGCAAAACATCGTCTATGCCGATGTCGCCGGCAACATCGGCTACATCGCGCCCGGCCGGGTGCCGCTGCGCCGCGCCGACAACGATCTCGGAGGACTTGCTCCCGCACCGGGCTGGCTTGCGCAATACGACTGGCAGGGCTTCATTCCTTTCGACGAACTGCCGCGCCAGTTCAATCCGGCCACGGGAACGATTGCCACCGCCAACGAAAAAATCACGCCGCCCGATTACAAGTACTGGATCACCTCGCAATGGGAACCCCCGTTCCGTGCCAGGCGCATTGCCGAATTGCTGGCCGCACGACAACAGCATGACTTGACCAGCTTTGCCGCGATGCAGGCGGACATCCGCTCGCTGTATGCGCGCGAAGCCCTGCCGCTGCTGCTCGCCGCACCTTTGCCGAACACCGAAGCCCGGCGCGCCGCTGCTTTGCTGCGCAACTGGGACGGGACGATGGCAAGGGAGCTGGTCCAGCCTTTGCTGGCGAGCGCCTGGCTGCGCGAACTGACCCGCCTGGTATATGCCGATGAATTGGGCGAACTGTTCGATGCGAACTGGGCCGAACGGCCGATCTTCATGCTCAACGTGCTGCACGATCATGAGGGGCAAGGACGCTGGTGCGACGATGTGAACACGCCGCAAACGGAAACCTGCGCCGCGATGATTGCGCGCGCTCTCGATCTCGCACTGATCGACCTGAAGCGACGCTATGGCCCGGACATGAGCCAATGGCGCTGGGGCGACGCTCATGTGGCGGTTTCCGAGCACCATCCGTTCAGCAAGCAGGAATTGCTGGCACCCTGGTTCGAGCTGCATCAGCGTGTCTCGGGAGACACCTGGACACTCTCCGTCGGCCGCACCGCACCCAACCATCGGACGCAGCCCTTTGCCACGCGCCATGCGGCGAGTCTGCGCGGAATCTACGATCTGGCCGATCCGGACCGTTCTCGCTACATACATTCCAGCGGACAGTCGGGTAATCCCTTCTCGCCACTCTACGGTGACTTCAACTCGCCGTGGGCGGCAGCGGAATATTTGCCCATGAGCATGAACCGGGCAGAAATCTCCCGGCACCAACTCGGCACGCTCAAGTTGTTGCCGCAGTCATTGCCCTGAGCGGGCCAGGGCCAGGATAAATCTGACCAATTCACGCATCTCGGCCTGTTTCTTGCCCTCCGGATCGTTGGCCGGCATGTGAATCAGACCGAAGAAACCGGAACTTCCCTTGGAGACCCGCACCAGCAGCTTTTCTTCCGCCATCGCATCGCTGGCGTATTTCTTCGAGACATCCATCCACGCCGGACCGACGATGCGCTCATGGATGGCATGACAATTCACGCAATCATTGCGTTTGGCCAACTCGGGCATTTCCACAGCCGCTGCAGCAGCGCAGAACATCAGGAGACTGCATGCCGCGCATACAGTCCTGGCAAAATTTCTCATCTTGGTGGTTCCTGAGCTGATGTCGAATCCCCTTTCCATTAACGACATTTCTTCAACGCGAATGTCGTAAAGATACTCCGGCCGCTTCGGACAGGCAGTGAGCCCGTTCACAATTTCAAGCGGTATGGTCTGCTGGATCGGGAACCGGGACTACGCGGGCTGCGCCCAGTAGTCCTGCAGATTCTTGATGCCCCATTTGGCGGCTTCTTCGACCCCCATTATTTTTTCCATGCTGCCATGGCGGGACAGGTCGACGATTTCCGGCTTGATATACGTTTGCGATCGTGTCGAATAAAACACCTTGACCGTAGGCGTCAGCAAGGATTTTTCGGTCTGGTCGAGAACCACGCCGAGCCTGCCGGAGGTCAGCCGGATCAACGATCCGGTCGGGTAAATACCGATGCATTTGACGAAGGCATGAAACACCTCCTTGTCAAAATGACCGCTGCTCCACTGGTTCATTTTGTGGATCGATTCGGACGGATCCCAGCCCGGTTTGTAGGGACGATTGGAAGTGATGGCGTCATACACATCGCATACCGCGCACATCCTGGTGTAGAGACTGATCTCATCGCCCTTCTGGTGATGCGGATAGCCGCTGCCGTCGGCTTTCTCGTGATGATGGAGGCATACATTGAGCAGCGTCTCGTTGGCGTCCTTGCCCTCTTCGAGGATTTCGTAGCCCGCCGTTGAGTGCC
>Ga0172369_10005071_pt1 | contig 16378 bp, 10 predicted proteins | sample LakKiv25m_FD_114539 | JGI IMG/M metagenome (GOLD analysis project Ga0172369, IMG submission 114539) | Freshwater microbial communities from Kabuno Bay, South-Kivu, Congo - kab_022012_11.25m | ecosystem: Environmental > Aquatic > Freshwater > Lake | place: Democratic Republic of the Congo...
CGGCCAGCGAGCGGAAGAAGTAGTCGATCGGCAGGCGCAGGCCGCGCGGCGCCTCGGGCTCCACGAGGGTGAGGCGGCCGTTGACCAGCGCCATGTCCTTGTTGGGCGGCATGACGTAGGCGCAGCCGGGAAGCACCTCCATGCCGTCCTCGGCCCACGTCACTTCCATGTGGGTGTACCGCCTGACCAGGTCGAGCAGCAGGCTCTTGTGGTCGGGGTCGAGGTGCTGCACCAGGACGAACGCCATGCCGAGCGATTCGCCCGACGGCAGGGCGGCGAGGAACTCCTCGATGGCGGCGAGGCCGCCGGCGGAGGCGCCGGTGCCGACGACGGGGAAGTCCCTCGGCTTGGCGGCGCTCTCGGCGGCGGCGTCCCCGGCGGCTTTCGCCGCCGGCTTGACGGGCGCCGCCGCGGTCGTCTTGCGGGACGCCGGCTTGTCCGCCGCGGGCGTCGTCCGGGCCGCCGGCTTGCGCGCGCTTGGCTTGCCCCCCGCCGGCTTGCGCTTGCTGGTCGTCATCCAGGCCCCCAACCGTCGCGAAATGACCGCAGCATGACCACACAAGTCTACCTTGGGGGGGCTTCGAAACTGTTGTCCGTGTGGCGCGGCGTCACCGCACCCGTCAAGACGAGCTCAACAGCTCCGGATGCACCTCGGCAAGCCAGGCGATCACCTCGTCTTGAAGCTCCCGCGTTGCGGCGCGCAACGCGTGCGACTCGGCCGCGGTGATCGTGTCGGCGTGGTCGTACTGGGCAGTGTTGCGCTTGCGCCGGCAGGCGTCCAGGTAGGTCGCACCACGACGCCACTGGTCGCCCAGAAGCACCGGGAGAAGCTCGATCGTGAGCCGGTGGTGCCCGGGCGCGCTTGCGACGCGATACGCACTGGCGCGCACGACCACGGTGGCCAGCGTGAGGGCGGAGCTGTACGCGGCAGCGAAGCACCCGTCTGGAGAAAGCCCTGCCGCGGAGGCGTCGGCAAGTTGGCGCGCGGCGAGGGCAAGCAGGTCGCCCGTCTCCGCAGGACTGGGCCGATGCCGCTTGAGACGCCCGGTGACGAGGAGGTCGTCGAGACGCGGGCGATCAGCCACCGATCGGCTCACCGTCGGGCCGCAGGTCGCGCAGACCCGCATCGTCGCCCAGCAGCCAGATCCTGGGCCCGTCGAGCACGTCGGCCAGGAAGGTGCTGCCGGCGGCGATCCGCGAGCGGAGCTCATCCGCGGAGTACACCACGACGTTCACCTCGCGCCCGAGCTGCTCGCCGGCCTCGGCGAGAACGGTGGCGAGCTCGCGCGGATCGTGCCCGGACACGACGAGCACGTCGATATCGCTGCTCGCCAGCTCGTGGCCGGCGGCGACAGAGCCGTACACGAAGGCCACGTCGATTTGCTCGCCCAGGGCCAGCAGAGGGCGGCGAAGCACCTCGGCGACGCCGATCGTCTTGGCGAAGACCGCCTGCAGATCGGCGAAGGCCGGGTGGCCGCTGCAGGCGCGGTAGTAGACGCGGTTGCCATGGCGGCGTCGCGCGACCAGACCGGCGCCCTCGAGGCGCAGCAGGTCTCGCTGCACCTGCGCGAGGCGCGAGTCGGTGAGGCCGGCCAGCTCGCGCTGGTAGAAGTCGGTGTCGGGCCGAGTCAGGAACTGCCGCAGCAGGCTCACAAGCGTCGGAGAGGCGAACAGTGCGGCGAAACCGCCAACGGCCGGCGAGCTGGACATATGACCACATTCCTTGGTCGATAGACCAAGGAGATTAGTCGGAATGCTCATCGGCTGCAACGTCTGTGTCGACATGTGACGAGGATAGACGAGCGGTTCGCGGTCGTACGGCCTACGATCGGCGTTCCGGGATTACGTTCGCCGATCGTCACCCGCGCCCCGTAGAAGGCGACGCGACGGATGCCGTGGCTGCGGCACAGCGCCGAGAACTCATCGCGAGAGAAGTCGATGCGTGGTCCGGTCACGGCGCGCTCCGCGTGGACACCTGATCGTGGCAGTACCAGAGCGCGTCGTCTTCACCGGCTGCTCATCGCCTCGAGCCTGCGGACCTTGACGCGCCGCGTGCAAATCCGCATTATGAATTCGAACTTGCACAACGCGTGAGGATCGATGGAGACGCAACACTCTGATCGCGAGGTCGCCGCGGGACAGCGCTACATCACGCGCAGTATCGAGCCGACCCTGCAGCGAGCCTGCCGTGAGTTCCCCGTGGTGGTGCTCACCGGACCGCGACAGTCGGGCAAGACCACGGTGCTGCGTCGCGTGCTCGGCGCGACGCACGACTACGTCACCCTCGAGACACCCGACGCACGGGCCGCGGCCGCGTCGGATCCCCGCGGCTTTCTTGACGGCGCCGGGCGGCCGCTCGTGATCGACGAGGTGCAGAACGCGCCGCAGCTCCTCGAGTACATCAAGGAGCGCGTCGACGTGGCTCGCGACCGGCCAGGCCAGTACGTGCTGAGCGGTTCGCAGAACCTGCTGCTCCTCAGCCAGGTGAGCGAATCGCTGGCCGGTATGGCCCTTCCGCTGCGGCTGCTGCCGTTGTCGCTGCGAGAGCTTGAGGGAGCGCCGCAGCGCCCCCTGGCGTGGGAGGTGGGGCACGACGACGAAGAGCCACCCGAGCGCGCCGGCGAGCCGGAGGCGGTGCCCGCTGCCGCTCTGCCCCAGACGTGGTCGCGGATCCTGCGGGGCGGCTACCCGGAGCTGGCGGCTCAGCCGGATCGCGATCCAGGGTGGTGGCATGCGGCCTACGTCGAGACCTACCTGGAGCGTGATGTGCGCACCGTCCGTCAAGTCGGCGATCTCGTTCAATTCCAAGCATTCATGCGCGCGCTGGCGGCGCGCAACGGGACCCTGCTCAACTTGAGCGAACTGGGCCGCGACCTGGGCCTGACCGACAACACCGTCAAAGCATGGCTCTCGGTGCTCGAAGCCTCGCAGCAGGTAGTGCTGCTGCGCCCGTACTACGCCAACATCGGCAGGCGCCTGGTCAAGACGCCCAAGGTGTACTTCCTCGACACGGGGACCGTGTGCTACCTCGTGGGGCTCGGCGACGCGGCGCATGCTTCACGGGGTCCGATGGCCGGGACCCTGTTGGAGTCCCTGGTGCTGGGCGAGCTGGTGAAGACGTACCGCAACCGCGGTGTGCAGCCGCGTATCTCGTTCTGGCGCACGGGGAGGGGAGAGGAAGTGGACTTCGTGGTGGAGACGGCGGACGGGCTGGTGCCCCTCGAGGTGAAGACCTCGGCGACCCCTCTGCCGCGCATGGCGGCCGGCATGCGCGCGATGCGGGCGGCGCTGGGCGGCGGCGCCCGGCCGGGGTACGTAGTGCATCCCGGTGACTCGCGACTTCCTCTCGGCGAGGGCGACAGGGCGCTGCCGCTGGCCATGCTGTAGGCGGCCGCCCCGGCACCTCTGGTAGACTCAGGGGCGCACCCCGTTTTCCCCAATGTCTACAGCAGCGTGAGCCGAAGGGTGGTCGATACCATGGGTGTGAAGGAACAGTACCGCGACTACGTCATGACCGGGTTCGTCAAGCGCGTCGAGCCGGTGGTCGCGGACCACGGCGACGGCGCCCTTCTCTACGACGCCGACGGCACCGAGTACATCGACTGCTTCGCCGGCATCAGCGTCACCAACGCCGGGCACCACAACACCAAGGTGCTGGACGCCGCCAAGGCGCAGGCCGACAAGCTCGTCCACGCCTGCAGCTACGTCTACCACGTCGAGTCCGTCGGCGCGCTCGCCGAGAAGCTCGCTGAGATCACCCCCGGCAAGCTGCAGAAGAGCTTCTTCGGCAACGGCGGCGCCGAGGCTATCGAGGGCGCCTTCCGCCTCGCCAAGCGCGCGACCGGCAAGAACGAGTTCCTCGCCATCGAGTCGAGCTTCCACGGACGCAGCTACGCTACTCTCTCGGTGACCGGCAACTCCGGCCGCAAGAAGGGCGGCGGCCCCTACATGCCGGGCGTCGCCTTCACGCCGACCCCGTACTGCTACCGCTGCCCCTTCGAGAAGACGCCCGACACGTGCGACCTGCTCTGCGCGCGCCGCGTCGCCGAGATCGCCCGTCTGCACCTCTCGGGCTCCGTCTGCGCCTTCATCGCCGAGCCGGTGATGGGCGAGGGCGGCATCATCGTGCCGCCGGACGGCTACTTCAAGCGCGTCAAGGAGTTCCTCGACGAGGAGGGCATCCTCTTCATCGCCGACGAGGTCCAGAGCGGCTTCGGACGCACCGGCAAGATGTTCGCCATCGAGCACTTCGGCGTCGAGCCGGACATCATGACGATGGCCAAGGGCATCGCCGACGGCTGGCCGCTCAGCGCCTTCATCGCCACGCCGGAGATCGCCGACGCCTTCCAGATCGGCGACCACCTCAGCACCTTCGGCGGCAACCCCGTGAGCTGTGCGGCGTCGCTCGCCAACATCGAGTTCCTGCAGGACGGCGTCATCGAGGCGTCGGCAAAGAAGGGCGCCGCGCTCAAGGCCCGCTTCGAGGAGTTGGCCAAGACGCAGCCGCTGATCGGCGACGTGCGCGGCAAGGGTCTCATGATCGGCGTCGAGCTCATCGCCGACCCGGCCACCAAGGCCTACGGCACCGCCGCCGCCGCCTTCGTGCGCCAGTACTGCCTCGACCACAACGTGCTCATCGGCGTCGGCGGCAACTTCGGCAGCGTGCTGCGCATCCAGCCGCCGCTCGTCATCGACGAGGCCCAGATCGACACGGTGTTCGCGACCGTGGCCGACGCTCTGGAGGCCTACGTCAAGCAGTGAGTCCCGGCGGGCCGCGAGGCCCGTCATCGCGGCGGCTTCGGGGGGAGTCGCCGCCGTCGCGAAGGCCGGGGAGCGCATGCTCCCCGGCCTTCGCGCGTACGGAGGACGTTGACGCTCCTCTTCTCCTTGCGTGGGAGTGTGACCGGTGCATCGGCGTGGGTCTGCGGCGCCAAGGGTAGAGCTCCTGCGTGGCGAAGCAACACCCGGACGGACACGAGGGGGTACGCATGAGCTCGACCGAACAGCGCCCGCAGGTGCAGGTGCAGCGCGACCGGAAGCCGGTCAGTCAAGGCTACGGCAAGCTCATCGCCGCCGGCGTGGTCGCGATCGTCATCCTGATTCTGGTCCTGCAGAACACCAAGGAGGACTGGCGCTTCCACTTCTTCTTCTGGTGGTTCTCGCTGCCCGCCTGGCTGATGCTGGTCGTACTGCTGGTCGCCGGGTTCGTCATCGGCTGGCTGGTCGGCATGCTGCTGCGGCGCCGCAAGAAGCGGGAGCTGCGCCGCCGCGCCAACGCGGTGTGAGCTGAGGCGTCAGCGGGGCGGCGCGCCGAAGCCGCCGCCGCCCGGCGTCTCCACGACCAGCACGTCGTCGGTAGTCAACCGAAGTCCCACGACGCCCGGCAGTTCTTCAATGATCCCGTCGGCGCGCTCGAGCGCGTTGCGGCCGCAGGCTCCGGGGAGGCCGCCGGCGAGTCCGTAGGGCGGGACCCGGCGGCTGCTCGAGACGATCGCCGCCGTCATCGGTTCCAGGAAGCGCAGGCGGCGGACCGCGCCGTCGCCGCCGCGGCGCGCTCCGCGCCCGCCGCTGCCGTCGCGGATGCGGAACTCCTCGACCCGCACCGGGTAGCGCCACTCCAGCACTTCCGGGTCGGTCAGCCGCGAGTTGGTCATGTGCGTGTGCACGGCGCTGCACCCGTCCCAGGAGGGACCGGCGCCGGCGCCGCCGCAGACGGTCTCGTAGTACTGGTAGCGGTCGTCTCCGAACGTGACGTTGTTCATCGTCCCCTGGCTCGCGGCGGCGGCGCCCAGCGCACCGAGGAGCGCCGCCGTGATCGCCTGCGACGTCTCCACGTTGCCGGCGGCGACGGCGGCCGGCGGGCACGGGTCGAGCATGCTTCCCGGCGGGATCACGATGTCGAGCGGCTCGAGGCAGCCGGCGTTCAGCGGGATGTCGGCGTCCACAAGCGTGCGGAAGACGTAGAGGACCGCGGCGGTCGTGACGGCCGCCGGCGCGTTGAAGTTGTCCGGCCGTTGCGGCGACGTGCCGGTGAAGTCGATGGTGGCCGTTCTCGCGGCGCCGTCGATGGTCACGTGGACGTGGATCTCGCTGCCGTCGTCCATCTCCTGGGTGAAGGAGCGGCCGGCGGCCGTCACCACCTCGTCCGCGGCCACGAGCCGGTCGAGGACGCGCCGCACGGCCTCCGCGGCGTTGTCCTGCACGTGGCGCATGTAGGCGCGGACCACCGGCAGGCCGAAGTCGGCGACCATGCGCTCGAGCTCGGCGGCGCCGCGCGCATTCGCGGCGACCTGGGCGCGCAGGTCGGCGAGGTTCTGTGCGAGGTCGCGCACGGGGTGCTCGGCGCTCGTCAGGATCTCGGCGATCTCCGCTTCGCGCAGGCGACCGCGGTCGACGAGGAGGAAGTCCTCGATGAGCACGCCTTCATCCTCGATCCTGCGGCTGCCCGGCGGCATCGAGCCGGGGGTGACGCTGCCGATGTCGGCGTGGTGGGCGCGGGAGGCCACGAAGAAGAGCGGGGTCTCCCGCGCCGGGGCCGGGTCGGACCCGGTGAACACCGGCGTCACCACCGTCAGGTCGGGCAGGTGGGTCCCGCCGGCGTACGGCGAGTTCAACAAGAAGGCGTCGCCCGGGCGGAATCCATCGCGGTGACGTTCGAGCACGGCCTGCACCGAGGCGCCCATCGAGCCGAGGTGAACCGGCAGGTGCGGCGCGTTCGCGACCAGGCCGCCGCCGGCGTCGAACACGGCGCAACTGAAGTCGAGCCGCTCCTTGATGTTCACGGACACGGCCGTGTTGGCGAGCGTCGCGCCCATCTGTTCGGCGATCGACATGAAGAGGCTGTTGAAGACCTCGAGCAGCAGCGGCGAGCGCTGTGACGGGTCGGCCGAGGGCCGGGCCGGCGGCGCGCTCCTGCGGAGAAGCAACTCGCCGCCGGCCAGCACCTCAGCCGACCATCCCGGCTCGACCACGGTCGTGCCGGTGGTCTCACAGACGATCGCCGGCCCCTCGATCACGGTCGCCGCCGGCAGTTCCTCACGAGCGTGGACCGGGGCGTCGTGCCACGAGCCGCCGGTGAACATCCGGGCGTGCTCGCGTGGCGCCGGCCTCGCCGTTTCGGCTCCCTGAGCGCCGCCGCTCTCGCCCACCGCGAGCGCCTCGTCACCGCCGGCGTCACCGCCCGCGCCGATGGCCTCCACGGCCACGGCCTCGAGCGTGAGTCCGCGGCCGGGCATCAGGAACCCGTACCGGGCCCGGTGGAGCTCGAGGAACGCACCGGCCATCTCGGCGGGAGCGGCCCACGGCACCGGCAGCGCGACGTCCGTGCCGGCGTACTTGACGTGGCCGTGACGCTCCACGCGGGCACTCGCGGCGGCCAGACCCTGGCGTTCCAGCTCGACCAGAGCCGCCGTCTCGAGCCCGGCCATGGCGCCGGCCGTCGCCGGTGCGTCCGCCTCGTCCAGCGGCGTCTCGACGCTGCGCTCGCGCAGGGCGCGAACCTCGGCGAGCCCCATGCCGTAAGCGCTGAGCACGCCGGCCAGCGGGTGGAGCAGCACGCGGGTGATGCCGAGGGCGTCGGCCACGAGGCAGGCGTGCTGGCCGGCGCCGCCGCCGAAGCAGCAGAGCACGTGGTCGGTGACGTCGTGCCCGCGCTGCGTCGAGATGCGCTTGATGGCGCGCGCCATGGCCTCGCAGGCCACGCGCACGAAGTCGTCGGCGAGTTGCTCGGGCGCCGGCGGGTCGACGCCGGCGGCGCGCATGCTCGCGGACACGGCCGCGAGCGCCTCGCGCGCCGCCTCCTCGTCGATGGTCCCGGCGCCGTCCGGTCCGAACACGTGCGGGAAGAACGCCGGCCGCAGCTTGCCGGCCACAAGGTTGCAGTCGGTCACGGTGAGCGGGCCGTCCTTGCCGTAGCACGCCGGTCCGGGGTCGGCGCCGGCGCTCCGCGGTCCCACTCGGTACCGTCCGTCCTCGAATGCGCAGATCGAGCCGCCGCCGGCGGCGACCGTGTGGATGCGCAGCATCGGCGAGCGCAGCCGCACGCCGCCGACCACGCTCTCGTAGCTCCGTTCGAGCTCGCCGGCGAAGTGCGACACGTCGGTGGACGTGCCGCCCATGTCGAAGCCGATGACCTTGTCGAACCCGGCGTTCCGGCTCACGGCGACCGCCCCGACGACGCCGCCGGCCGGCCCGGAGAGGATCGCGTCCTTGCCGCGGAAGAGCCCGGCGTCGGTGAGGCCGCCGTGCGACTGCATGAAGCGAAGAGGCACATCGCCCAACTGCCGGGCGACTCCGTTGACGTAGCGGCGCAGGATGGGGGAGAGGTACGCGTCGACCACGGTCGTCTCCCCGCGACCGACGAGCTTCATCAGCGGGCTCGTCTCGTGCGAGACCGAGACCTGGGAGAAGCCGGCGGCGCGCGCCAGCTCTGCGACGCGTCGCTCGTGCTCCGGGCAGGCGTAGCCGTGCATGAAGACGATGGCGACGGCGTCCAGACCGGCGCGGCGGGCCTCCTCGAGCCCGCGCCGCGCTCCCTCTTCGTCGAGCGCGCGCACGACCTTGCCGTCCGCGCCGACGCGCTCGTCCACCTCGAGCACGCGCGCATACACGGGTTCCGGCAGCCGGATGTCCAGCGCGAAGATGTCCGGCCGGTCCTGGTAGCCGATGCGCAGGGCGTCGCCGAAGCCGCGCGTCGTGACGTACAGCGTCGGCGAGCCGGCGCGCTCCAGCAGCGCGTTGGTCGCCACCGTGGTGCCCATGCGCACGTCGGCGACGAGCTCCGCCGGGACCGGCTCGTCGCTGCGCAGACCCAGAAGCTCGCGCACGCCCTCCACCGCGGCGTCGTCGTACCGCGCCCGGTCCTCGGAGAGGAGCTTGCGCGTGAGCAGGCCGCCGCCCGGAGGCCGCGCGACGACGTCGGTGAACGTGCCGCCGCGGTCGATCCAGAAGCGCCAGCCCTCAGCTGCGCCGGTCCGCCGGTCTCCATCCCCTGCGCTCACATCGGCGAGGCTATCACGCGTCGCTCCGGACGCTTCACGCGGCGGCGGCGACCGCAGCCGGGAGCGGCGTCGCGTTGGTATACTCTCGCGCCATGAATGCATCGGCACCTCGATCGCGGCTGCGTGAGGCGGCCGACCTGCTGGACGACTTCTACGGCCGCCCGGTGCTCTCGCCGCGCTACCCGCCGGTGGACGAACTGGTCTTCACCGTCCTCTCGCAGAACACGGCCGACGTGAACACCGAGCGCACGTTCGCGTCGCTCAAGGCGCGGTTCCCCGAGTGGACGGCCGCCCGCGACGCGGCGACGGACGAGATCGAGGCGGCCATCGCCCTCGGCGGCCTCGCGCACACCAAGGCGCCGCGCATCAAGCGCATCCTCGAGGCGATCAGCGAACGCACCGGCGCGCCCGACCTCAGCGAGCTTGACGGCATGGACGACGAGAAGGCGCAGGCCTACCTCGTGAGTCTGCCCGGCGTAGGCCCCAAGACGGCCGCATGCGTGCTGCTCTTCGCGCTGGGGCGGCCGGTGATGCCGGTCGACACACACGTGCACCGCGTCGCGCGGCGGCTCGGGATCATCGGTGAGAAGGTGAGCGCCGAGCAGGCGCACCCGGTGCTCACCGAGCTGGCGGGGCCGGACGACGCGGCCCAGGTCTACGCCGTGCATGTGGACTTCGTGCGGCACGGCCGGCGCATCTGCCACGCGCGCCGGCCGGAGTGCGGCGAGTGCCCGCTGGCTGGCATGTGCCCGTCGGTCGGGCTCGCCTGACGCCGCCGGCCGGGATCGCCTGGCGGCATCCGGTCGCGTCGGCCTCCGTCAGACCGCCTTCGACCCGGCCGTCGCCACTTCCGCTTCCGCCGCCGCCTTGGCGGCCTTGGCGCACAGATTGCCCGGGTCCTCCGCCGTGCCCAGCCAGCGGTCGAGCACACGGCTCTTCCAGACCAGCAGGCAGAGCTGGCTCCACAGGAACGCCAGGGCCAGCAGCACGACGTACTGCCACACCGGCAGCGCCGTGAGCTCGAAGAGCAGTCGCCCGAGCGGCACCGCCAGGACCACGGCCATGCACACGAAGAGGAAGCCGACGACGGCGACCATGCGCCGGTCGTTGCGCACCACAGGCGCGCCGCCGGCCCACCACTTCGACGGCGGCACGATGAGCAGGATGAGGAAGATGGCGGCGAAGCAGGCGAAGATGGTGAGCGCCGTCATCGCCGGCGGGTACGCGGACTCGATCAGCTCGCGGCTGCCGGCCCCCGGGTGCGCGGCGAGGTAGCTGTGCTTGGCCGGGATCGCCCAGGCGAGGTAGACGCCGGTGGCGATCGCCGTCATCAGCAGGGTGGTCGGCAGCACGAACCGGGCGAGCAGCTTGAAGAGGCCGACCTTGGGGGTCGGCCCGGGCTGGGCCCACAGAGCAAAGGCGATCGCGGGGACGGTCGCGCCGAAGAACGAGAGCAGGGCGGATTGCCGTGGCGCGAACGGGAAGCCGCCGAGCGTGGTCACGATGGCGATCATGAGGGCCTTGAAGAAGATGCGCACCATGAAGATGCGCAGGATGTCGTTCATCCCGTTGATGATGCGCTGGCCCTCGCGGAAGGCGAAGGGGAGCGGCTGGAAGGTGTCCTTCATGAGGATGAGGTCGCCGACGCTGCGCGCGGCCTGGCTCCCGCCCTGCATGGAGACGGCGACGTTGGCCTGCTTGAGGGCGATGACGTCGTTGACGCCGTCGCCGATCATCGCGACGTAGCGGCCGCGGTCGCGCAAGGCCTCGACGAGGTCCTGCTTCTGCTCCGGGGTGACGCGGCCGAACACGCTGGCCTCGTCGGCCGTCTCGGCGAGCCGCTCGGCCGAGAGGCCGGCGAGCTCCGCGCCGGAGGTGGCGACGATGTCCCGCTCCTCCGTCTCCGGGCGCTCCTCGCGCTCGTGGCCCAGGATCATCGCGCAGTAGGAGTCGACGCCCTCGGGCCGGCGAAGCGTCTGCAGGCCGGCCTGCGTCGCGAGGGCGGTGACCGTGCGCGGGTTGTCGCCGGAGATGATCTTGACGTCGATGCCGGCGTCGGAGAACTCCTCCAGGGTCCGGCGCACGCCCGGCCGCAGTTCGTCGCTGAAGCAGATGAGCGCGAGCGCCTCCAGGCCGGGCGGGAGTTCCGGCCGGCCGTCGGGGTCGCCGAAGGAGACCGGCTCGGCCAGCCCGGCGAACAGCACCACGCGCAGACCGCGCGCGGCCCACTCGTCGGCGCGCCCGCGCCAGCTGGCGCCGTCGCGCAGCGCCGGCGCCAGGATCTCGGGCGCGCCGAGCACGTACGTGCCGCGCGAGTCGCCGTCGGCGAAGGCGAGGCCGCTCCACTTACGCTCCGACGAGAAGAAGGCCTCGTGCGCCGCCGGCTCCCGGGTGGTCGGGAACGCCGCGCGCAGGGCCTCGATCGTTCGGTTGGCGTCGGTCGTGCCGGCGGCGAAGGCGCCGAGCAGGCGCGCTGCGCGCGCTTCGTCGGCGCCCAGCGCGTCCAGTTCCTCGAACGCGATCACGCCCGACGTGAGCGTGCCCGTCTTGTCGGTGCAGAGCACGTCGACGTTGCTCAGGCTCTCCACGGCGTTGAACTGCTGTACCAGCATGTCTTTGCCCAGCAGGCGCACGGCGCCGAGCGCGTAGGTCAGGGCGATCGAGAGCACGAGCCCGTTCGGGATGAGCGCCAGGATCACCGTCGACATGCGCACGCTCTCGACGAAGGGCACGCCGCCGACGATGTTGCGTATCCACACGAGGGTCTCGAAGACGACCACGACGATCAGCAGGACGCGGACGATCTGTACGACCTGGCGCTGCAGCGGGGTCAGCTCGCGCTTGAAGACCTTGGCCTTGGCGGTGAGCTTGTTGGCGAAGCTGTCGAGGCCCACCTTGGCGGCCTCGTAGTACCCGCCGCCCGTCATGCAGAAGCTGCCCGACATGAGCTCGTCGCCCGGGTGCTTGGTCACGAGGTCCGACTCGCCGGTGAGCAGCGACTCGTCGACCTCCATGCGCCCCTCGCCGACCATCGGCCCGTCGACCACGACCTGGTCTCCCGGCTGCACGTACAGGACGTCGCCGAGCACGACCAGCGACGGGTCGATCTCTCGCCGCTCGCCGTCGCGCACCACGTCCGCCGTGGGCCGCATGAGGATCGCCATCTTGTCCATGACGCGCTTGGCGCGGATCTCCTGCACCAGGCTGATGATCGTGTTGGCGCCGATCACGAAGACGACGGCGAACGCGTCCAGCGGCTTGCCCAGGATGAGCAGGAGGATCCCGAGGAAGTAGAAGAGGTTGTTGATGAAGTTGAAGACGTTGTCGCGGACGATGCGTCCGTAGGTGCGCCCGGCCTTGATCTCGACGTCGTTGCCCTGGCCGGCGGCGCGCCGGCGGTCGGCCTCAGCGGTGCTCAGGCCGTGCAGTGCGGGCGGGAGGGTGTCGGGGGCGGTCGCCATGCCCCCGCACGGTATCAGCGCCTTGACCGGCGGTCCATCACTCGAGGCGACGGCCGGCGGTCACAGCGCGGATACGGTCGTCCGCCGGCGAGACCTCCGGCGCTCCGATGAGACCTCCGACCACGAGCGTCGTCGGTCGGCAGCAGCACGAGGGTGAACTCGAGGAAGAAGGTCGTCAGGCTCAGGACTGCGCCGGCGTTTCTGATGAGCCTCGCCCCGATGCGCGACCTGAGGTTCGAGGAAGCCGGCCGCTGACGGTGGGCGGCTTCGGGACGGGGTCCACTCTGAGAGTGCCGGGGTGTAAAATCCGGAGATGCGCAGCGCCCGCCTCGCTATCGGCGTCTTCACTGCCGCCCTCGTGCTCGTCTCGCTCGCCGCGGCGCCGCCGCAGGCCCGCGCCGTCGACGACTGGGCGCACGTGTGGGAGGTCGTCCAGCTTGTGCGGGCGCAGCCGCCGGCCGGCCCCGTCGTCTACTACCTTGGCGATTCCATCGCTCGCGAGTCCACGGTCGGCGACGCCGCCTGGACGGCGCAGCTCCAGAGTCGTGCGCAGTCGGCCGGCAGGCGTGCCGACGTGGTCGCCTTCACGCTCGCGGCCCACAACCAGACGTTCGGTATGGACGAGACGGTCGTCGCCGGGCTGCCGTCCCCTGCGGCGGGGCAGCCCGAGCCCATCGTCCTCATCGGCGTCGGCATCAGCCGCTTCATCGGGCCTCCGACACCGCTGGCGCCGGCACGGGTCGTGCCACCGGCGGAGGGCGAGTTCCCGGTGCTCAGTCCCTGGGTCCAGCATCACTACGACGGTCGCCGTCTGCTCTCCGCGAGCCGCAAGCGCAAGCTCGTGCCGCGCTGGATGGATCGTCGCTGGCCCGCCTTCAGGGCGAACCGCGCCGCCAACCTGGCGTCCATCGAGCGGACGATCCTGGCCTGCCGAGCGGCCGGTCTGCGGCCCGTGCTCGTCGATCTCCCGCTGAACCTCGCCGTGATCGGCCGTGGCCTGGACAAGCCGCGCTCGTCGTATCGATCCGGGTGCAGGGCGCTCGCGCGGCAGCACGGCGTCGCGTACATCTCGCTGCAGCCGGCGCTCTCGATGCCGGACAAGGGCTTCTGGGACCTGCACCACCTCGTGCGGCGTGGCTACACGCGGTGGCAGTCGCGGCTCTCGGATGCTCTGGTCAGGCTGATCCCCAGGCCTGCGGCGCCCTGATCCGGCCGGCCGGAGGGGCTTCGTCCGCCGGCCGGACGACCGTCGTCCGTCTTGCGGAGCGGCTCAGGCCGCCGCCGGCGCGTTCGCCTCCGGTTCCGCCGCCGGCTTCTTCGTCTTGCCGCCGGGCAGGAAGCAGCTCATCACGAAGCCGAACAGGCCGAGGACGCCGATCGCGATCAGCGCGTTCTGCAGTCCCTTGTTGCGCGCGTCCTGGTTGAACTCGACGAACTTCTGCACCAGTGCGGCCGGTTCGTCCTTGCTCTTCAGATAGGCCGCGATCTGGGCGTTGCTCACGGTCTGCGCGTCAGACCGCAGGTCGTGGACCACCCGCGCCTTCTCGCTCGCCGGAATGCCCGTGTACTGCTCGATGGCGCCCGAGAAGGTGGCGATCAGGGTGCTCATGAGCACGGCGCCGGCGACCGCGGTGCCGAAGGCGCCGCCGAGGTTGCTCATGGCGCGTGAGAGGCCGGAGATCTCGCTCTGCTCCTTCGCCGGCACTGCGCCCTGGGTGATGTTCATCAGGGGCGCGTTGATCAGGCCGATCCCGATGCCGGAGACGATCATGCCGGGCAGGAACGCCCATTGCTCGGCGGTCGCCTTGAGCTCCATGGCGACCAGCAGGATGCCGGCGACGAAGGTGAGCATGCCGATCTGTACGATGAGCCTGGGCGCCACGATCTGGGTGAGCTTGCTCACGCGTGTGGCGACGATGATGATCATGATCGTCATCGGCAGGATCAGCAGGCCGCTGTGGAACGCGGTGTAGCCGAGGGCCATCTGCATGAAGACCGGGCCGACGAACAGGAACCCGGCCTGCATGAACATGAAGGCGACGATGGCCAGCAGACCGAAGAGCACTGCGCGCTTCCTGAGCATGCCGATGTTGAGCAGCGCGTCCTTTCCGGAGCGGATCATGTGGCGTTCCCAGAGCCCGAAGCCGATGAGAACCACGACGCCGGCGACGACGAACGGGATCACCGGCGAGATGCCTCCTTCGGGGATCAGTGTCCTGCCCCAGCCGAGCATGGGTACGCGGGCGGCCGTCCAGCCGTACCTGCTCGCCTGCAGCACGCCGAGAACGACGAGCGCCAGGCCGAGCGCCGAAAGGAAGGCGCCGAGATAGTCGAGCTTCGCCGCCGGGCGCGGCTGCTTCGGCACCTTGATGCGCGTCGTGAGCACGAGTGTGACGAGGGCGATGGCGACCTCCATCAGGAACGACACGCGCCAGGTCAGGTAGGTGGTGAGGAAGCCGCAGACGAGCGGGCCGAGGGCGGCGCCCATGGCGGCCATCGCGCCGACGGCGGCGAACGCCGAGACGCGCGGCTTGCCGGCCGGGAAGATGGTGCCGACGATGGCGAAGATCGCCGGGATCATGAGGGCCGACCCAAGGCCCTCGAGCAGCGACCAGCCGACGATCATCATCGGCAGCGCGGCGCTGAACGCGGTGATCAGGGCGCCCAGACCGTACATGGCGATGCCGATGGTGAAGGTCTTGCGACGGCCCCACACGTCGCCGAGCTTGCCGCCGATCAGCATGAACGACGCCATCACGAGTGAGTAGAGCACCAGCGCGGACTGCACGCCGGACACGGTGGTGTCGAGGCTCTTGACGACCGAGGTGACGGCGACGTTCATCGCGGTGGTGTCGTAGGCGTTGATGAACTGGGCGAGGCAGAGGGCGAGAAGGATGAGCTTCAGGGGGAGGGTCGGCGCGCCTGCGGCGGCCGCGCCCGCCGTGGTCGTCGTGGAGCCTGCAGCCTTCGTCATGGTCCCTCCTGATCGGTGTCGCCGCACTTCTTCCCGCTTCATGCTTCACAATCGGTCGTCATAGTCCCGTTCTTGAATCGCGTGCGGCCGGTGAGGCGCGGCCGGATCGGGATGCTCTCTCCCGGCGGCCGCACGCTCCCGGGTGGCCCTCACCCGCCGGCCGCACGCTCTCGGGGTCCCCTCACCCGACGGCCGGGTGCCGCCGCCGGTGGTCGGCGATGAGGGCGTGTGCAAGCGTCACCTCGAACACGCCGATCAGGCCGCCGATGAGGATCGTCGACAGTATATCCGCGCCGAGGTGCAGCAGGGGGCTCTCGTACCATCCCGAGCGTTCCAGCCATGACGTGAACTCCTCGTCGAGCATCGCAGGCACGAGCGAGACGACGGTCGCGAGCAGGAGGTGAGGCCACACGAGCTGAGCCGACCGCCGCAGGCCGGCGAGCACGCGCAGATCCTCGATCACGATCACGGGCCCGACGATGCAGAGCAGCACCATGAGGATGTACCCGGGCACGACGAGGAGGATCAGGCCAAGGAGGATCATGGCGGTGGTCAGGATGCTCGCCAGGATGAGGCGTGCGGTGGGCAGGCGCCGGATGGTGCTGAACAGCGGGATGTCCTCGTGCCCGAGCTGGTCGAGTGCGACGAGCCGGTCGATGACGCCGGCGAAGAAGACGAGGCTGAGCGTCGTCCCGGCCACGTTCACCCCGGTGCTGGCCAGCCAGACGGAGATGCTGAGCACGTCGGCGTTGTGCTCGACACTCCTCGCCGCAGATGCCGACAGGGTGACGATGAGGTCGATGGGAGCGAAGATCAAGACGGCGGCGGCGACGATCCGGCCGAAGCGCCGCCGGTAGGTCCCCGCCCCGGCTGCGACGACGCCACGGATCGTCGGCGGAGCGGGACCCCGCCGGCGGGCGTCTGTGGACGCGTTCTCCATCGCA
>Ga0172369_10005073_pt1 | contig 16375 bp, 13 predicted proteins | sample LakKiv25m_FD_114539 | JGI IMG/M metagenome (GOLD analysis project Ga0172369, IMG submission 114539) | Freshwater microbial communities from Kabuno Bay, South-Kivu, Congo - kab_022012_11.25m | ecosystem: Environmental > Aquatic > Freshwater > Lake | place: Democratic Republic of the Congo...
GTCACCACTGCGCTGCGCCACGGCCGCCAACAGCCGCGCTGCGGCGCTGGGTCATCCGGCATGGCAAAGCTCTCCAGGATCGGCTGCCGGCCCGAAGCGCGCAAGGCCACGCCCGTCTGCGCCGCGACCCTCTCGGCCCGCGCCACGATGTCCTGCAGCATCGCCCCGCCGCGTCCGTGCAAGGAATGCTCCCGCGTGGCCACCCCATGACCCGTCAGGACCAGCCGCTGCGCATACACCTCGTCGACGCCGAGATCCGCGGCAAGTTGAACGAGGTCAGGAAGTTCCGCGATGTTGAGGCGCGTCGCGACCATCCACAAACTGATGCGCGGCCGTGGTCCTGTGCCGCGTGTGCGCACCATCGTGCGAATGCGCCGCGCAACGACGTCCTGGATGTCGGCACCGGCCATGCTCGCGACGGTCTCGGGCTGGACGCCGTCGAGCGAGATGCGCAGCTCATGCAAGCCGCTGTCCAGCACCTGCGCGCAACGGGCTTCATCGAGCAGCGTGCCGTTGGTGTTCAGCACGGTGTGCGCGCCACGCCGCACCGCATCACGAATCATGTCGAAGATATCCTGGCAGAGTAGCGGTTCACCGTTGAGTTGGAAAGCGACGCGCGTCAGGGTCGGCAGGCCGTCCACGATGCGATGCCAATCCTGCACCGACAGATCCGCGTCTGGCGCCACCTTCTGGTGCGTGATGAGGCAAGCCGAACAGCGCAGGTTGCAGCGGCTTGTCACTTCGACCTGCAGCTCGGTCGGCAGTGTCGTGCTGAGTGCACCGCGGTCCAAACCGGCCACGATCTTGCGTGTCGTCACGGCAAGATGCGGCGCCGCGCCTGCCAGGGCCAACAGATCTTGCGCTTCGTCCATATCGACCATGGCCGGCAGGCGCGCGACGCGCAGGCCGAGGCGCTGTGCCTGCGCCAGCGTCGCCTTCTCCACTGCCGCCGTACCCATCGGAATCGTGGTGAAAACGTCGTGCAACGCCTTCATGCCGATGAGGAAGTATCCGCCATCGGGCCCGGGCCCCAACACCACGTCCGCAGTCTCAAGATCCTGCAAAGCCATGGAAATCTGTTGCGGATCGATGTGCGGTACATCGCCGCTGACCAGTAGGACACGCTCGTGCCCGGGCAAGAGCGCGGCAAACGCTGCCAGCAACTCGCGCGCCAGATCCGGCTGCCCCGGTACCAGCGACTCGGCGCGGTTTGCCAGCAGGATCTTGAGTTCGCTCGCCTCGGACTCGGTCTGCGGCGCATCATGTACGAGCAGCAGCCGCCAATGCTCCGGCACGGCCAATTGCCGCAATTCGTCCGCCAGAAATGCACGGTGCAGGTCCAGCGCCGCGGTCTCGCCCAGCGTGCGCGCCAGCCGTGTCTTGGTGCGGCCCTTGCGCGGCAACTTGCTGATGATGGCGACGGCGGCGCTGGGCGGCATGGCGGTGGGTTCCTAGGGCCTTCGGGCGCCCGTCAGCACGACGCGCAGGATTGCCAGGCCTGCCTTCAAAGCGCCGAGAGGGTGGCCGGATACCTTGGAGCGTCCGGCGCGCCGGCGCCGATAGTGGATGGGAACTTCGCGGATGCGCAGGCCGCGGCGCGCGGCCTGGACTTGCATTTCGACGGGCCAGCCGTGGGCGGATTCTTGCATGTCGAGGTGGGCCAGACAACCCGACGAGATGGCCCGCATCGAGCCGAGATCGCTGTAGTTGTGATGGTACAGAACCGATATCAAAGCCGTCGCCAGGCGATTGCCGGCGCGCTGCAGCGGGCGCAGGGAACCGGGCTCGGCCAGACCGGAGGTGCGCGAGCCCAAGACAAAGTCTGCCTGGCCGGCGAGCACAGGTGCGAGTACGGAACGGAGATCGACTGGATCTGCGGCGCTCGATGCGTCGAGAAAAGCCAGGACGTCGGCGCCCAGTTCGCGCGCGCGCGCGACGCCCGCCTGGCACGCGAGGCCGTAGCCTGGACGCGGCTCGACGACGACTTCGGCCCCCGCGTTGCGGGCTTGGGCGCAGGTTGCGTCGCTGCTGCCACCATCGACGACCACGACATGGTCTACGAGATCGCGAGAGATGCCGCGGACAACGGCCGCGACGCTGGAGGCTTCGTTCCAGGCAGGCAGGATGGCGACGACCTTCACGCAGCCTCCCGCACGTGCCGCGAGCCGGAGGCGGCGACGTAGGCCAGACCAGCGGCATCGAGCAGCAGGAATGGCGCGACGGCATACACGCCCGTCCAAACCAGGCCGATCGCCGAACCCAGACAGTAGCACGCCAGACCCAGCTCCAGTAGCCGCAGGCCGTCCGCTGTCGTTCGGTAGGGGCGCCGCACGGCATCGCCCTTGTGCAGCACGCCCAGCTTGGGCGTGCGCTCGAAGGCCAATTCGCCGCGCTGGAACGCGTGGGCCACCGCGCGGCCGTTGCTGACCGCGATGCCCACGCCGACGAGCGTGAGCATGCCGAGATCCCGAATCGCCGGCCGAATTGGCAGACCCAGCACGCGCCGGGCATACAGGTACAACGTCGTCGGTCCCAACATCGCCAGGCCAAATGGCAACAGGACGCCCCATAGAGGACCTTGCGGGTCCGACATCCCCGGCAGCAACACGCACGGCACCGACAGCAGCGCTGCGGCGGCGCAAAGCGGATGCACGGCGTAGTGGGTCAGGTGCATCGTGGCCGCCAGACGCGCTGACAAAGCCGCGTCGCTGTGCCAGATTTTCGGCAGGAGCTTTACGGCCGTCTGCATCGAGCCGGTCGCCCAGCGCCGTTGCTGCGCCTTGAAGGCATCGAGCGTCGTCGGCAACTCGGCCGGGCAAGCAAGGTCGCGGTCAAAGATGAGCCGATAGCCAGCCAGTTGCGCGCGGTAGGACAAGTCGAGGTCCTCCGTGAGCGTGTCCGCCGACCAGCCGCCAGCGGCGTCGATCGCGGCGCGGCGCCATACGCCCGCGCTGCCGTTGAAATTGAGGAACCAGCCGGCGCGAAAGCGCGCCTCCTGCTCGATCGCGAAATGACCATCGATGGCGATAGCTTGTGCGCGTGTCAGGCCGGAGAAGGAGCGGTTGAGGTGCGTCCAACGGCCTTGCACGGCAGCCACTTGCGCGGTGCCGAAGTGGACCATGGCGCGGCGTAGGAAGTCCGGGTTGGGAACGAAGTCGGCGTCAAAGATCGCGAAGAATTCCGCGTCTGTGAGCGCCATCGCCTCCGCCAGGGCTCCTGCTTTGAAGCCCCGGCGCGCCGTCCGGCGAACATGTTGAATCTGAAACCCTTCGCGCTGCATCTGCGCAACGCGCGGCGCCGCCAGCGCCGTCGTGGCGTCGGTCGAATCGTCGAGCAGCTGAATCGTCAACCGGTCCCGCGGCCAGTCGAGCTTTGAGACCGCTTCCAGCAGTCGGGAGATGACATTTTCTTCATTATAAACAGGCAGTTGGACGGCAACATGCGGCTCATGCACGGCGCCCGGTGCCGGCCGCGGTGGACGCGTGCGCCTGTGCACGACGACCAGCACGAGGCTATGCGCGCTGTAAGCCAGCATCAGGGCAAGCAAAGCCAGGTAGGGCGCCAGCGCCAGTGCCGTGGTCAGGCTCATGCCAGCCTCCGGCGCGTCTCCCAGGCCAACAGAGCGCCTGTGGGCAGGAACTCGACCGGCGTCACCCATGCCGGCATGACACCGCCCGAATTCGTGTACTTGAGGTAGGAGAGCGGCACTGTCGCCACCAGCCACAGCCAGGAGGCGCGCGGTGCAATGCACAGCCAGGGCAGCAGCCAGAGCACGTACCAGGGGTGCAGCGCCGTCGGCACGGTCAGCAGGTAGATACCTGCCAGATCGCGAACTTTCTCATGAATTTCAGCGCCCGTGCGTGCCACCAGCGCCATGCCCATGGCCATCACGCCAAGACAGAGGGCAAACGCTGCCTCGCGACGGTGCGAGGTCAGGATGGGCGTCAACAGCCACTCGAAGGTGGCGCGCAGGCCGATGTTGTGGTCCTCGGCCACACCAACGTAACGTGGCAAAAACCCGAGCACATTCGCGCCGGCCGTCAGACCATAGGCCCCGTACAGCAACGCGAGCACGCCCAGCGCCGGCGTCAGGACGCGCAGCCACCGCGGCGGGGCAAGCGCGAGCCCAAGTAGCAAAGGGTAGAGCTTGAGAGAAGCCGCAACGCCCAGAAACGCCCCAGCCGAGCGCAGTTTGCCCGCGCGCCGGGTCAGCACCGCGGCCAGCAAGAAAGGCAGCAGGGCTGCCTCCAAGTGGCCATTGTTGCCGATTTCGTAGATGGCCAGGGGCGACCAGGCGTAAAGCACCGCGCGCGCGGGATCCTGGTGCACGTCGCCGAGCAGGCGGGCGATGAGGAATATCGTCAATAGATCCATCAAGATAAACGCAAGGCGCAGTCCGTCGATCCGGTAGGGCAAGGCGGTAAACAGCACCTGTGCGCCGGGCGGGTAGACCGTGCGCGCGTCCTGGCGGTTGATGTGCGGGTGGATGTCGTCGTCGCGCAGTGACTGCAAGTGCCCGTCGCTAGGGGCGAAAGTGTAAGGACTGACGCCGGCGCGCTGCACGCGGCCATCCCAAGCGTAGCGGTAGACATCGCTCGACAAAGACGGGGGTTCCTGTGCGGCAAAGATTCGAAACAGCAAGGCAAATGCCAGCACCACCGGCAGACCGACGCAGCCCGGATGGCGCCAGACCCACCACGCCGCGCCAAGACAGCACGCCAGCACGACAGGGTGGTGCAGCACGACAAACAGATGCGTGGCAGGGAGTTGCGGCGCGACACCGAATCCGGCGATCGTCACGGCGAGCGCGCACAGGCCGGCAAGAATGGGCGGGACGGCTTGCCAGCGTGCGGGCGTCATGCGGCGAACTCTATGAAAACAAAATCGATCACTTGATGCCCGTGCGCGGCTGCAAGTCGATGGCGTTCATGCGCCCAGCTTCGATCGTGACCTGTGCGGACGACAGCAACGACAAGGGACCGCCCGCATCGACCCGGCCAAACGCCTTGACGGTGATCGGGCCCGGCGGCAGATTGGCGGCGACAAAGCGGCCGGTGGCGCTGGAGTAGGGGCGCGACGGCGAGATGTCGAAACCCTCGACATAATAGACAAGGTGATTGCCAGTGCCGACCACCACCACCGCATTGCCCACTCCGAAGCCGTCACAGTCGTGCACCGCGCCGACCAGGATGCCGGTGCCGGCTTTGGCGACAAACCCTAAGTCTTTTGAACGGCTATCGATTTCGCCGGCGGTGGTGAGCCAGGCCCAGCCATCGAGATCCGTCGTTGTCTTGGGCCGGCTCGACTGCAAGCGGAAATCGAGGAATCCCGGATGCTTGACGACCGCATAGCCGTCGAAACCCGCCGCCTGGACCGGCACAGAGATCGCGATGCGGCCTTTCTTGGTCACGTCGACGCCGCCGCTGCCGAGCGATGTGCCATCCGGCAGAAACGCCTCGACCGTCGCCGCGGGCACCGGCAGGTTGCCGTCTGGATCCGCCAGCGCCCGCACGTAGCCCGTCAGTTCCATGGCGCCCACTGTCGCTGCGGGCGGTTTCTTGCCCATACACGTCAGGCGGCCGTCCACCGTCGCGGTCGGCGCGTTGGGCAGTTCGGCCAGTGTTTCGACAGCCGGTGTCGGCTTGGGTGCCACGGGGCCCCCATCACAGCCCGACACCAGCAAGGCCGCCAAAATCCATGGCCACAGATGCGTCGGTTTCATCAGGAACCTCCTCGCCGCGCTCCGCGCTCAGGGTCGCTGTGGCAGCACTTTGTTCTGCAAGATGCGGTTGACGGTTTCGACATCCAGCGGTCCAGGTTGCGGCACGCCAGTCAGCCCCGGTTGTGGCAGATGCGTCGTGCCGACAAGACGTTGCACGCCGGCCAGTGCCTTGGGCAACCCCAACTTGCTGGGATCGTCGGGTTGACCGTCACCGTCGTAGTCGCCGGCAATCAAGCGGTCCAGCCAGTGAACCTGCCCGGCGCCGTCTGTGAACGTGTACTCGCCTGTGCCCAGCCCCACGGCGCGCAGCACCGCCGCCACGTTGTTGGTGCCTTCGGCGGACGGATGGCAGCCAGTGCAGTCGCGCGGCAGCCGCTGAATCGTATGGTGGTGCACAGGGTTGTGAACATTCCCTTGCCCCGAAAGCCCCTCGCCCGTCGTCAGCGGCGCGGCGTCGATCACCTTCTGGCCCGACGCATCGATGTGCGTGAAAAAGATCGATGTGCCGACCAGCGGCGTGATGTGCCCGCGGCTGTTGAAGCCCAGGGCCAGCGCATCGGCGACGACGCTCAGGCCAAACGTCTTGACGGCGCCTTGACGCTTCTGCCCTGAGATACGGCTGACATAGCTTTCGCGATCATCGCGCACCACGTGGCAGCCGTAGCAGTTCACGGTCCAGGCATTGTGGCAGGCAAAGCACTCCGTGCGGCCGTCCACTTCGTTTGACACGGTGTCAAAGTGAAAACCTGGCGGCAACCCTGGGAATTGCTTCTGGACCTCAGCCGGATCCGTGGCCGCCAGGGCATTGACCTCTGCCTTGAGGGCAGCCTTGGCCGCCGCCGTTCCCGCATGCAACTGGCAACCCATGCGTGTGCGCGGATTGTAGAGTTTCTCTTTCGGATCGGTGCGTCGCGTGATCTGCGTCACTGGATGCAGTCCGCCCGTCAGCTTGTCGCGCTGCTGCACGGTGCCATCGCCGATCTGCTTGACCGTCTGCGGGTTGGCGCCGTCGGTTCCGGCGGCGGTGCCGGCCTGGTCAAACGTGATGGCGGCATCCGACATCAGCTTGCCTTTCGCGCCCGGTCTGCCGTGGCAACTCTGGCAACGCACATCCAGTTCCTGGTCCATGCGCGCTTGGGCCCGTCCGGAGCCGTGTGCTTCCCGCATGTTGTGGCAGTCGATGCACGCCAGACCCTTTGCCGTGTGGATGTCGGGCGGCGTCTCGTCGACGTCATTGGTGCCATCTTCGTCTTGGATGAAGTAAGGCCACGGCTTGCCGTACTGCCACAACATCCCCTTGTACTTCACATAGTTACCCTTGCTCCACGGTACCATGTTCGGCGGATCGGCGCTGGCCTTGTTCTTGCCGCCCATCAACGTGTCGCCTTCGGGCTCCGAGCGCTCGCGCACGCCGCGCGCCAGCAGTGAGCGCCCCAAGTGCGAAATGTGGCAGTGCGCGCATTGGCTGTCGGGAATCTGGTTGGTGAAACGATGCTTGAGGGGATGGCCCGCCTCTTCGCGGTTCTGCGTCGGGTCGGTCGTGACCGTGCGCGAATCATCCGCCGTGGTCATGTGGCAGCCGGCGCAGCCCGATGCGTAGTAGCGCCCCGGCACCTTTGGACCCTCGCGCTCCAGGTGGCATTCGGCGCACAACTGCTCATAGACAGGAAAGAACGCCCGGGCGGTCGCGGTCGTCGCTGAGGCCGGCGGGTCGGCAGGCAACTGGTCGAGCTGCGTCACTGTCCCCGGCGGCAGCAGCGAAGGAATGAAGGGATCCTGTACCGGAACGACGCCAAACTGCGGGTGCTTGTCCTGTACGCCGGCGATGAAGCCACCGCCCGCGAACTGGCCCGCCAGCGTGGCGCGGTTGAGCAGCAAGCTGGCATTGCTGATGATGGAGTGGCAGCCGCCACCAGCGATGGAACTGGCGCCGCACGTCTTCGATAGGACCCGATAATCAGCAGGATTCAGGAATTGGATCACCTCCGGCGGCACCTTGGCCAATGTGGCGAGAGGCGGGTCGTCCAAGAAGGTCTTGCCCGGCGTCGACAAGTTGAAGGAGTAGTCGACCGTCACATGTGCGCCTGCTTTGGTCTGGGCCTTCGGATTGCCGCCGTGGCAATCGACACACCGCAAGGCTGGACCGCCGTAGTGGATCTGTTCGACATCGGCGTGGCATTTCGCCAGATTGCACGTCTCGGATGGCCCGGGGGCGACCGGGCCGCTCGAAGGATCGCAGGCAGCGACGGCCGCGTGCACCAAAGCCAGCACGACCAGGTGCGCGATTGCATGGCCGGGTCGCTTCCCGTAGCATCCGCCATCGGCCAGCCGTGGCCGCGATCGTCGGGACGTGATGAGGGGAACAAGCATGACCGGCCGCCGGGCGGGGGAGCGCGCCGCCGCGCGTGAATAGCATGCCACCTCCTGGCTGTCACTGCAGCACCATCCGCCTCGCTCCCAACTCGCTCCCGGCGCAGACGATGAACGCCAGCCATCCGAACACGCACAAGGCGACGCACGCACGGCCGACCCATCCCGGTCGCCTCGGTTTTTGGCTGGTGCTGCTGGTCGCCGCGACGGGTTGTCCATCGGTCAAGGATCCTTACACGCCGCTGCCCGTGCCCAGCTTCTCAGATTTCGTGACCCAGGTGCAGCCGGTACTCAGCCGCCATTGTGCCTCTGCCGGTTGCCATGGCACGGTGGGTGGCAGCCTGACCGTCTACGCTGTTGACTACCTGCGGGCGCCGCCTGCCTTCGCCGACACGCCGCTGGACGAGAAGCACCTGACGGACGCCGAGTTGGCGTGGAACTTCGACGCCCTGCGCATGCGTATGCGCGGCGAGAAATCGGCGCAGCAGAGCAAGTTGCTGCTCAAGACCCTTGACCCCAAGCTGGGCGGCATCCGGCATGGCGACGGAATCAGGGTGTTCCGCGACCGCAACCACCCGGATTTCAATATTTTGCGCGATTGGATTGCCGGGGGGCTGCAGTGACCCTTGCCCGCGCCCTCCCCGTCGGGCTGGCTTGCGCCGGTTGGCTGATGACGCTCGCCGCACGGCTTGCCCACGGTCAAGAACCTGCAGAAGCTCCGTCGGATGCGCGTCCGACCTTGGCCCTGCCCGTGCCGGTGCAGTCCCTGGCGACGCACGGCGCGGCGGGCACCGCCATCTACACCAACAACGATGGCTTGCGCGTCATCAGCCCGTGGCTGGAGGCACGACAGCAAGTGACCGCGACCGCCTCGCTGCAGGCGGCCACGCGCACGGACTTCATCACGGCCGCTTCGGTCGACATGATCTCGGGGGCCAGTCCACGCTTTGAAGAAGTCCGCAAGGAAGCCGGCTTGCAGGCCTCGTACGACAAGGCTGGCCGGCGCGGTCACATGGGCTACACCTACAGCACCGAGAATGACACCCACAGCCACCTGCTCGCCGCCAGTGGGCAAACAGAATTGTTTTCAAGGAATCTGACAGTGGCTCTCGGCTACGGTCTCGGCCTTGACCGTCTGGGCCAGGTACGCGAGCCCGAGACGCTGTGGCGCGATCGGACCAGCCACCGCGTCGACGCGACCGTGACGCAGCTTCTCTCGCCTACCTCTGTTGTTTCAGGTGCGTACACGTTCCAACTGATCGACGGCTTGCAGTCGAGCCCCTACCGCCTCGTGCCCCTCGTGCCGAAGGATTCCGCCTTGTGGCTGAGGAGTCAGGCGCAATGGGTCACCGAACGCCACCCGGACAGCCGCGGTCGCCATGGGCTGACCTTGGAAGGCCGCCACTCGCTCCGGCGCGACTTCTTTTTGCGCGCAGCGTACCGCGGCTACATCGACACCTGGGCTATCCGCAGCAATACCGGCGAGATCGGGGCCACCTGGGATCTCGGCCACGGCTTGGAAATCGAACTCTCGGATCGCCTGTACTGGCAGTCCCGTGCCAGCTTCTACCGCCCGATGTACTCCGTGGACCGCGCGTTCATCACCCGGGACCGGCGCCTGGCTGGCCAACTGGCGAACAGTGTCGACTTGGACTTGCGCATCAAGCTCAAGGCATTCGAGGTGCTGCTGCAGGGGCTCTTCACCTGGACCCGCTACGAGGACTTCCGCACGGCGCAGGGCGATCGCTTCGTGCCCATGGCGGATACACTCGCGGCCGTGCTGCAAGCAGCCGTTGCCGTGGATCTCTAGCCATGGCGGTCAACTTGCGTCAATTGCAGCCGCAACCGCCACCCGCGCCGCCCTCGCCGCCGATGGCGCCTTCGCGTACCGGGCGCAAATGGCCGTGGTACGCTGCGCCCAACCGCGGTTCCAACTGCATCGCGGCATGGCTCAGCCGGCCCCGTTGCCACGGCTTGACTGTGGCGCAACTGCCCATGCAACAAGCCAAAATGAAGGCCACCCACCAGCGAATCACGGTCACCTCGGCGCGCAAGACGATGCTGCCGCGGGCATTGTCGCAGGGAATCTGGCGGATGCAAGGCGTCGTGGCGGGGGCCTTGTGCGTGGGCTTGGGCGCAGCGTGCGTGGGGACCGGTGTCGGCGTGCCAGCGCCCCCCGAGTCGGGCAGCGCCGTGCCGCGCACTTGGCCCGAGATCCAGGCGCAGATTCTCGACCCGCAGTGCGCCCAGTTGTGCCACCGCGGTGGTGCCTCGCCCAAAGGGCTGTCGCTGGAAAATACCGTTTCGTTGCAGAATCTTGTGGGCGTTGCCTCGGCCGAACTGCCGTCGATGCTGCGCGTGGCTCCAGGCAAGCCGGACGACAGCTACCTCATCGTCAAGCTCGCTGCCGCGGATCCGCGCCGTGTGGGTGCGCGCATGCCGCGCACGGGGCCGCCGTTTCTGACAGGTGCCCAGCTCTCTGCGCTGCGCAAGTGGATCGCCGCTGGTGCCACCACCGATTGGCGGGCCGACGCAGCCGATGCCGGGGCTACCGTCGTCCCCGCACCCGAGGTGGATGCCGGTGATGCGCAGGAGGAATTGTGAGCACCTGTCTGCGGTTGCGCCGCGTACGTGTCGTGTTGCTCGGCGCTGCGCTCATGTGCGGCTTTGGTCTGCCGCGCGGCGCCGATGCCGAGCCGCGCTTTGCCGTGCGCGAAGGCCTGGCTTGCAGCGCCTGCCACGTCAACCGGACGGGCGGCGGCATGCGCACGCCGTTCGGCGTCGCCTGGGCGCAGAGCCACCTGCCAACCTGGCGCAGTCCCGGTCTATTCGATGCGCGCCTGGGCGAGAGTGTCACGCTGGGCGCCAACCTGCGCCTGGACGAGCGCAGCGTGCTGCCGGCGAGCACGAGCCTGGAATCAAAGCGCTATCACTCGCCAGCTTCCAGTTCGTTCGAGAGCACCGAAGGCAACCTCTATGTGCGCGCGGAAGTCGTGCCCCAGCGACTCGCGGCGTATGTGGATGAAACTGTTGCGCCTGAGGGCGCTTCCAACCGCGAAGCCTTCGTGCTGGTCCACGGCCTGCCGATGGGCGGCTATGTCAAAGCGGGCCGCTTTCTGTTGCCCTACGGCCTGCGCATTCAGGACGACACATCCTTCATGCGCCAGCAGACAGGTTTCACCTATGCAAACTCCGACTTGGGTGTCGAGATCGGCATCGCTCCGCACCCGGTCATGGCCTCTTTCGCGGTCAGCAACGGCAGTCTCGGCGGCCCCGACACGAACCTGGCCAAGCAGGTCACAGGGCAACTGGGCGTGCTGGCACCGTGGGGGCGTCTGTGGGGGTCGGTGGCCTACAACGACACATCTGTACAGGATTTTCCTTTCAAGACGATCACATCCGGCGTGCACGGCGGCCTGCGCCTCGGCCGGCTGTCGGTGCTGGGCTCCCTCGACTGGATCAGGGGCGTCAGCAAGCCGAGCCATTACGATCAGGTCGCGCTCTTCACCGAAGCCGATTTCGAGGCGTGGCAAGGCGTGCACCTGCGCTCGCGCTTCGAAGCCTTTGATCCATCGCTGCAAATCAAGGAGAACGAGCGGGATCGCGTCATCGTTGGCGCCAGCTGGTTTCCGACGCAGTTCATGGAGTTGCGCGCCGAATTCCGCATCAACCGCGACATCCCCCAACGCGTGACGGGCAATGCCAATGAGATCCTGCTGCAAATTCATGGCTTCCTGTAGCACTCTGGTCGCCATCGCCGCGGTCCTGCTCGGTGCGTGCAGCGGCGGCAGTGCTGCCGTCGTCGACCCGGGTCGACCCGACACCGCGCCTGACGTTGCCGAAGGAAGACGTGTATTTCTAGCGACGTGTGCAGGATGTCACGGCGCGCGCGGCGATGGCGCTGGCGCGGCTGCCGACGGTCTCTTCCCGCCGCCCCGCAACCTGACACGCGGCGAGTACCGCTTTCGTTCGACCGCCAGCGGCACGTTGCCGACGCGCGCCGATCTTGCGCGCAGCATTGCCTTGGGCCTGCCTGGCAGCGCCATGCCCGGTTGGCGCGACCAACTCAGCGCGCATCAGATTGATTCGCTCGTGCTCTTTCTCGAGAACTTGTCGCCGCGCTTTGCCGACGAACCGCGTCAACTTGAGGATGTCGTGTTGGCCGCCGATCTCAGCCCCACCGCGGCAACGCCCGCGGCGATCGCGCAAGGCAAGGCCCTGTACGTGAAGATGGGCTGCGGCGAATGTCACGGCGCGCAGGGGCGCGGCGATGGCAAGGCCGCAGCCGCCGCGCGCAACAGCGACGGAACCGTCAGCCATGTCTTTGACTTCACGTATGGTGTCTACAAAGGCGGCCATCGCCCCGTCGATGTCTACCGCACATTCGTCACGGGCCTCGACGGCGCGCCGATGCCCGCGTTCGATCAATCCCTGCCGCAGGAGGAGGATCGCTGGGCGCTCGTGGCCTACGTGCTGTCGCTCGGGCGCGCGCGTGGCCTGGCCTTCTACCTGAGCGAGCGGCCGACGTGGTATGAACCGATGGAAGATCCGAAGCCTTACACGCCCAGGCCAGAGCCGGCCCCATCGGCAAGGCCAACAACTGCCGCGCCTGACAGTCCCGCTGCCGAGGGTTGGTAGCGCGCCGGATCGGGGTTCGCTACTTGTCCTGCAAGTGGAAGATCAGCGCCGTGGCCCGTGGTTCGCCAGCGACACTGATGTCATAGACGGCCTGGCGACCACCCGGAGCCGTGCCGCGGCCAGACTGTCCGTCCGTCCGAGAAAGGGTTCTGGTTTCGTCAAGGTGAGCGTGCCACGCGGTCGGCAGCGCAAAGCCCGTGACGGCATCGCGCCGTGTCTGCGCGATCCGCACGGAAAACGGCTGCACGCGGGCGGGCTTGCCTGGCGCCACCACCGTGGCGCTGCCGCGGCCTGCCGCCAGGTCGCTGCGGCCCAGCCACAGCGCGCCGTCCTGGGTCGCAGCAAGCCACAGTTCGAAGCGGCCGAACTCGGGCCATGCGCGGCTGCCGGGTTCCAGTGTTTCGGCAAGGACTGCGCCGTGCCAGGTCTGGCCGTTGACTTCGAGTTCGCCAGAGCCGGCGCGCAAGGCCGTGCGTCCATGTGGATCAGCCGTCCATCCGATGTCGTGCAACTGAGAGCCGCGCAAGGAAAAGCTCCCGCCCGGCTGGCGCACGGTCAGGGTGAATTGCGTTGCCGCCACAGCGAAGGACAACCGCAATCCGGGACCTTTGCGTTGACTCTGCCACGCCTTGAGCACGGCAGCCAGGTCGCGTCCAGGCCAGGTGTCCAGCGCGACGCGTTCCCAGAACAGCGACTGCAGGCGGTTGCGCGCCACCAGGAACGCCTTGGCCTCCAGCGTCGCGCCTGGCACCGCGGGATCGCGGGTACGCTGCACGATCAACGCAAGGATCACCGGTTCGGGCACGAAGGCAGCGAAGAACAACTGATCACGTGCCATTTCCGAGTGTTGGGCTTGCCGGGCCGGCGTGCCACGGCAGGCTGCGCACAGCGTCAGCCCGAGAGCGAGGCCAAGGCCAAGCCCCGGCAGGCTCAATGGGCGCGCACGATGGTCGTGCATACGTTGGCTGCGTGAAGGAGTTCGAGTGGCGGTCCCCTGCGCGCGTTCACGAGAGCGGGCATGTCGCCTCGATAGGGGCAGTAGGGATCCGGCGCGCCGACATCGCCAGACAGTGCGCGCCGTGCCGCACAACCGCCACCGCAGCGCGCACGCAACGGGCAGGCGGCGCAGGCCGCTGGCAGTGTCCTGGACTCCTGAAATGCTTCGGTGGCGAGCAGCCCGCGCAGCCCCAACTCCTGCAGATCCGGCAGCATCGCAGCCGGTTGGGGCCAATACACGCAAGGCAGCAACTCGCGCGATGGTGTCAGGCGCAAACTGGTTCGGCCACAGCCGCAAGGCGCAAGTGCGCCAAGGGGCCGGCCCGCGCCGTTCTGCAGCCATGCTGCCACCACTGGTTCCGAGCAGGTGATGAGCTGTGTCTCGGCAAACAACAGACCAAACCCTAGCCAGAACTCCTGCCAGGTCGGGGCCGGCGCGGTGTCGTGCACCGGTTGGTAGACATTGACGCGGAAATTCGCCCCGCGGCGCGCCGCCAACTGCGCGATCGGTACGAGACGGTCGAAATTGGCGCGCATCATGACCGCGAGAACGGTGACGCGTATCCCGAGGCTCACGCAACGGTCGATGGCGCGCACGGCCGTGGCAAAGGCGCCAGAGCCGCGAAACGCGTCCATGTCTGCCGCATCAGCGAAATCGATCGAGATCTCGACGTCGTGCAGACGCGAAAGGCGCATCTCGTCGAGCTCGAGCAGCGTCAGGCCGTTGGAGGTCAGGCTCGTCGGCACCGCCAGCCGCGACAGTTCGTCCAGCACCGCGGGCAGTTCCGGATTGAGGATGTTCTCGCCCGTGCCCAGGTTGACCGAAGCGGCCGGCAGCGCGGTCAGCAACGTCCGTACATCGGCCAAGGTGAGCGAGCGCACGGCGCCGCGCGGCCGATAGCAGTGGTTGCAAGCAAGGTTGCAGTCGTTCGTCAGGCCGATGCCGACCGACAGGCGCGCCGGCTCCACCGCGCTCATTGCACCAGCCTGACCGTGCGCTTGGCGTGGATCAGCCGGTCACAGCCGTCGCGGATGGTGACCTCGACCTCAGACAGCTTGCCGAAGTAGTCGCTCACGTTGTCCAGGGTCATGACTGGGCGAAGCCCAAGAAAAGCCACTGATTGGCCGTCGACCGCCACAGGCTTTTCCTGCGCCGGAATGGCGCCGAGGAACGTGTCCTGGTTGCGCACGGACAGCCACAGCTGACTGCGGCCACTGCCCGCCGCGGGCGCTTCGAAGCCGGTGAGCTTGACGCTGACGAGGATCATGTGCAGACCCTGCGGGCCCAGCGTGACCAACGCGTCGTCGCCATCGGCGAGTGGCTTGAAACCGGTGTTCAAGTCGCCTGTGCCCAGCTCCGCCAGAGCGGGCTTGGGGTTCTTGCACGCCGACGGTTCGATGTCAGGCGCCGGAACGCAGGCGCACACGGCGCCTAGACACGCGATCAACACCGTGAAATCAGGGCGCATCGAATGCCACCTGGGAAGGGCAGGAAAAGAACGTCAAGCCGTCGTTGCCGAGAATCGCCGTGCCCGTCATCCCCTCGTCGACAAATTCGAGAGGGTGGACGAATCCTTGGGCGAGCCCGGCGCGCACATCCGCCACGGACTTCATCGACGACTTGGCTTGATCATGGGTATCGTCAATCAGGGTCACATCCTTGTCGTGTTCGGCTTTGACCGCTACCTTGGTGACGCGCCACAGCGGCGAGTAGACGCGATCGGCATCGACAGGATCGACCGGCAGCGCGCCCGGAAACGCGACCAGGATGTTGTTCGTATCGCGTTTGTCGCCATCGCCGGTCAGGTCGGTCTCGGTGCCACGCTCGCTGACGGAACCCGCGAGTGTGTTGACCAGTCCGCACGTCGTGGACTTCGACCCGCCAGCGCAGTCGCGAAAAGCTACGTATATGTCACTAGTTCGCATGAGAGGTCGCGACGCGCTGTTCGGATCTGGCGAGGTGACGCCTTCGCTTGCGGTGAAATCGAAGAAATGGATGCGGTACTGCTTGTGCCACCCCACACGCCGCTCGATGATGCGGTTCTTGACACCAGGCCGGTTGACGAGGTCTTCGCCCGCGCGTTCCAGCGTCGTTCCATCCACGACGTGGGCACAATGCATGATCGTCTGCCCGACGCCGATCGTGCCTCCATGATCGTGCATGTGGAGGGTCAACTTGACGCGCCCGGCGGCGACAGCGGCCTTCATACCGGCGACCGATTTGATCTCGTTGGGCTGATAGTCCGCCGGCACCGTGACCAGCCACACGAGCCAGAAGGGCGAAAAGCCGACGTCACCCGGCTTGCGGGCAAACACCGGGCTGCCCACCATGTGCGACCATTGCGCGTGGCCCTTGGCGTCGAACGGACAGATCTTGTCGCCCTCGCGGCAGAATACGAACACGTCGGCCGTGGCGCGCGAGGCGAAGCCGAAGAACCAGTAGCCTGTCTGCTCGCCGTTGAAAAATCCGTTGATCTGGCGGATATAGTGACTCCCGTCTGCGCGCTTGAGGCCCGGAAAGACCGACAGCCCATTTTCATCGAGGGCATGCTCGATCGGGCCGAGATCGGTTTCGGGACGCGAGGCGGGCGGGTCGGTGTCGCACGCCGCCGTGGCCATGCACAGCGCAGCCAAGACAAGAAGTCTGCA
>Ga0172369_10005075_pt1 | contig 16374 bp, 14 predicted proteins | sample LakKiv25m_FD_114539 | JGI IMG/M metagenome (GOLD analysis project Ga0172369, IMG submission 114539) | Freshwater microbial communities from Kabuno Bay, South-Kivu, Congo - kab_022012_11.25m | ecosystem: Environmental > Aquatic > Freshwater > Lake | place: Democratic Republic of the Congo...
CCTTTTGCCTGATCATCTTGAGCCTGCGTTGCACCCATACCACCCATAGAACCACTCATCGATCCTATTACGTGCAATGGTTGCGGAATACTTGATATTGATGATTGCTGCAATCCCTGAAATCCACCCGTCATCCCATGCTGCATGGCTTGCTGCACCGTCATCGGCTGAGCCTGCGCAGGTTGCTGTGGAATACTATGTGTAAATCCATTTCCTATGTGCATGCCACCACTCACCGCCCCAGTACTTGCAAGCCCGCCAACATTCACAGCGCTCACTTTGCGTTGTGCCGCGACGTCGTATGCACCAAACCGAGGACGATATGACCCATACTTCATGCGACTTTCATCAAATCCTGTCGCAATCACGCTGACCTTCATACTACTTCCCATCTCACGCTCAATGGTTGCACCAAAAATAATGTTGGCATCTGGATCCGCAGTCTGTTGAATAATCGCAGATGCTTCTGAAACCTCGGTCAAGGTTAAATCATCACCACCCGTAATGGTGTACAAAATTCCTTTTGCTCCCTCTATAGACACCTCTAATAATGGTGAAGATATTGCGGCGCGCGCAGCATTGACCGCGCGATTCTCGCCCGATGCCGATCCCACACCCATAAGCGCCGTACCAGAGTCAGACATGACCGTTTTGACATCAGCAAAGTCGACGTTCACTAAACCAGGAACCGTGATCAAATCAGAGATGGCCTGCACACCTTGTCCCAGCACATTATCAGCATACTTGAACGCGTCCAGTAGAGTCATTTTGCGATCAATGACATCCAACAAGCGTTGGTTTGGAATCACAATGAGCGTATCAACTTTATCTTTCAGTCCTTCAATCCCCTCGTCTGCGGTGCGCATACGGCGCATGCCTTCAAATGCAAATGGTTTGGTGACCACCGCAACCGTTAAAGCTCCTGCCTCTCTCGCAATTTCGGCAATAATGGGCGATGCCCCTGTTCCCGTTCCACCACCCATACCTGCAGTAATAAATACCATGTCGGTATCAAACACTAACTCTTTGAGTTTTTCGCGTGACTCCTCAGCCGCCTGGCGTCCAACCTCAGGATCAGCTCCAGACCCAAGTCCACGCGTGTAATTTGTTCCAATTTGGAATTTTGTGTCAGCCTTATTTGTCAAAAGTGCTTGCGCATCTGTATTCACTGCGACAAACTCAACCCCATGAATGATGTTTGATGAAATCATGGAGTTTATTGCGTTTCCACCTCCACCACCAATACCAATAACTTTAATTTTTGCAAACGTGTTATTTGACGGCTTCACCAAACCCATACGACTCCTCATTCACAATTATCTTCGATAGTATCGCATAATATTCGGGTGTGCAAGGGGAAGGTGTTACGGCATGACGGACTTAACCGCCTTTTTCACCCTGTCCACCACCATTTTGAGGGGCAGGTTCTTTAACATTTCCAATATTCCTGGTTCACGTGTTTCATTTCCTGTTGTGATATGAAGTTGTGTTCCGTACAACAAAAGTCCGGCAGGTGTTGCATATGCGGGAGACTCAATTTCTTCGGTAAGTCCGCGAAGACCCGCTGGCTTTCCCACACGAGTAGGAAGACCCAACATACGTTTACACACGTCAACAATTCCAATCGTTTCCGCACCGCCGCCAACAAGCACTGCGCCAGCTGGAATCATTGGTAATATGCCTTGTTTGTCCAGCTCCTGCCCAACAAGTTTAAACATTTCTTGCAGTCTTGGCATGATAATACCATCCACAACTGTTTTGCGTGAAAGTGGTCCCACATCTTCTGTTAAACCTAAAGATGAGGTATCAATGTCATCTTCACGCTTCTTGCGTTCACGAGCCTGCTCGCGTGTTTCTCCAGGAATTGGCATAGATTCTATAGGTGCATGTTGTAGTGCCATTTTAATTTTTTCTGCAGACTGCAAACTCATGCGCAAACCCAATGCAATGTCCGATGTAATGTGTCGTGCGCCAATGGGAAGCACGCAAGTATATGCAATTGATCCTTCAACAAATGCACAAAGTGATGTTGAGCCTGCACCAATATCCAACAACAACACCCCCAACTCTTTTTCTGTGTCGGATAGTGCGGCGTATGCAGAAGACAAACCTGAATATACAAACCCTTCTGGCTGTACCCCAAGTTCATGAATGCATTTTGAAAGATTTTTCAGAGCAGTAGATGAACCGGTAATAATATGTGTTTCACACTCCAAGCGCACACCACTCATGCCAACAGGATCCTTAATGCCTTCTTGTGAATCAACCTTGTAATCTTTTGGAATCACGTGAATAACCTCTCGTGCAGACGGAAGAGATACTGCACGTGCCGCCTCAATGACACGACGTACATCATCTCCTGTAATTTCTCCCAATGGATTTGCAACCGCAACCACACCTTTGGAGTTTTGTGATTCAATATGTGAACCCGCAATGCTGATAAACGCAGAACGCACTCCCGTTCCAGCCATGCGCTCAGCCGCATCTACACTTTGTGTAATTGTCTCGATTGCTTCATCAAGATCAACAATTTGGCTTTTGCGCAAACCCTTGCTTGGAACAGATGAAACACCAACAACGCGTGGTTCTTTTTCACCCTCTCCCAAGAGCGCAATAAGAGTACATACTTTATCTGTTCCGATATCAATTGCTGCAAGTGTTTTTGTACGTGCCATGATCATCCTCAGCATGTTGGTTGACATTAGCGAAGCACTGGGTGGGCAAACCGCAAGTCTATCACCAAAATATGCTCGATCATTGTAGCTTCGTTCAAGAGAAGTTGCAATGTTCTGATCTGTTTTTCTAGCTCTTTTGATGAAAGAAGTGCTTTTTTCCCCTCAGGTAAGAAAAGTGTAATTTCGTGCGTATTTTTCCACTCTGCACCATACAATGAAGTATGCTCCTCCATAGCATTTCTTAGTACGGTAAAATCACGCAATTCCTCAGGAGTATACACATCTCCAACACGTCCGATTCTCCCAGGTATGGAAATAGAAAGTGCTTTTTCTGGTTTTGTGGGAGTTACGTGGGTAATTTTTCCTTGTGGAGAAAGAAAAGCATGCGTGTTGTTTTCTGGAAAAAAAAGGACAAGCGAGGTATTTGAAGAAAAAAGAGTCACTTGAAGCGTCTGTGGAAGTGTTTTGATAAATTCAATACGTTCTATATACGGAAGTGCTCCAAATAATTTCTTTTTGACTTGATCTGTCTGTAAAAAGAAAAGGGGTACATTATGAAATCGTGTAAGTTCTGCCAATACTGACTCTGAACACGTGCCACCATCCATTTCACACACAATGTTGCGCACAATCAATACGCGGGAACCTACGTACCATAACGCTGCAACACAAAGCACACATACGCACACGAAAAGAATAAAAGGAACTTTATATCGCAATTTTCTTTGTGTGATGGTATTACGTGTGGAGTGATCGTGCATGACACTCCTGTGCAAGCGCAACGATTCGCTCTGCGGCATCGGTTACAAACTCTTTGCTCAAATATTCGGCTTTTTTGCGCATTGTTTCATCATTTTTGAGACAATATTTTATTGCATCAAAAAGACTTTTTTGGTTTAAATCTTGTTGCTGAACAATTTTCGCTGTCCCTGATTCCTCCAAAATCTGCGCATTTTTGTACTGCTCGTTCATGTGTGCAAAAGGAAGCGGGATAAACACTGCGGGCACTTTACTGATCATAATTTCATGTACCGTGTTTGCTCCAGAGCGGGCAACAACGCAGTCTGCATGTTGGAAAATCCACGCAACATCCTCCTCACCAACCCATTCACGCACAATGTACCTTTTCTGTTGTGGTTTTGTAAGGATGGATCGTGTTTTTTGAAGATCTTGAAAATATTCACTCCCCGCTGATGCTCCACATTGGTGAAGCACAACTGCGTAACGTGTTAATATATCAATAATTTTTTTAACCGTCTGATTCAATACATACGACCCTTGACTCCCACCCGTGATATACACCAACGGCTTATTCAGTGGAACATCCGTTAACCAGACTGGTCTTTTACGAAACACTTCCATAAATGCAGGACGTACAGGATTCCCTGTAAACACAATTTTTTCCTTTGGAAAATATTTGCGTGAGTGCTCGTATGAAATGGCAACCTTATCCGCAAACTGCGCAATGAGTTGATTCGCCAATCCACACGTACGCGTCTGCTCGTGTGTGATCACAGGAATTCCTAACGCGCGCGCAACAATAGCGATAGGGACGGCTAAATATCCACCAAATGAAATAAAAACATCCGGTTTTTCTTGTTTGAAGATATCATAGATGCCCTTGAGTGATGGAATAAGTCGAAGAAGTTCGCCAAAATTTCGTAAAAAATGCGTGCGATGAAATTTTGCCGCAGAAATCGCATAAAATGGAATACGAAGTTTGTTCATTTCTGTACGTTCACGCGTTTTCATTCCTTCGTGTTCTTGCGCAAATTCACGACCAATGAATATAAGGCGTGTTTTAGGAGATATGCGGCGAAATGCATGAATAACCGCTAACGCAGGCGTGAGATGTCCTCCAGAGAGTACAACTTTCACAACGATCTCCTTCCAATACCCATGAGTATACCGCTTGCCGCAAGAATAGACAGCAATGATGACCCTCCGTATGAAACATATGGAAGAGGAACGCCAGTAAGTGGTACTAAAGAAACTATTGATCCTAAATTCAAAAACGTTTGTGAACCAATCCATATCACACATCCAACAGCCACAAGTCTGGCATATCGATCATGGGTGCACTGGCATATACGGAACCCAACAAGAAGAACCGAGAGAAACAATATCAACATAACGCATGAGCCTAAAAATCCAATTTCCTCTGCTGCAATCGCAAAAATCGAGTCCGTACTCGCCTCTGGAATGTATTGATATTTTTGACGCGACTGACCAATTCCTTGTCCAAACCACCCTCCAGACCCAAGCGCAATAGTAATTTGTCGAATATGGTATGAAGCTCCAAGCGGATCTCCTTCTTGGTCAAGAAAGGTCTTTACTCTGTTCATACGATATGGGGAAGCAAAAATAAGGAGGACAATTCCTATCATTCCTACTACACCCATCATACCCAAATGTATCCATTTTCCTCCGGCAGCAATAAACATACCAACTCCAATAGCAACAATCACAAGTGCACTTCCCAAATCCGGTTGTACCATAATCAATCCAAATATAAGTGTCATAAGAAACGCAAATGGAGCTAACCTCTGGTGTGTAGAAAGCCAAGATGAAAAGTACAACACCATTCCCATTTTCATAAGTTCTGCGGGCTGAAGGCGAAATGGACCAAAAATAAGCCATCGGCGCGCACCTTGAACTTTTGCACCAATCCCTGGAATAAGCACCATAATAAGCATCGCTAAAGCAGTGAAAAACACAAACATCCCTAAGAACCGTAACCACTTTAAGGGAGCATATGAGCTTATCAGCATTGCAATCAACCCAATTCCAGCCCACACCAATTGTTGCCGAGCAAAGTAAAATTTATCGCCAAATTGTTGATACGCCTCTGCAACAGAGGCATCAAAAACAAACAAGACACCAAGTCCCAACAATACAAGAACAAGAAAAAAAAGGAGTTGGTGAGAGCGCATGTTCATAACACACTACATGACAGTGAGCCAAATTCCGAACAACGTGAGTACAATACCAGTGAGCATTGCGCGTTGTACGATTTTTGGCTCTTGCCATCCACGATATTGAAGCCACAAATGAATAGGGGCGGCTGGAAAGATTTTCTTTCCACCTCGCAATTTTTTTGACATCAACTGCAGAAGACTCGAGAAAATTTCAACTACAAAAATTCCGCCAATAATCACGAGCGCCATAATTTTACCCAAAAGAAGTCCAACCACTGCAAGCGTTGCACCAAACGAAAGCGCTCCCACGTCTCCCATCATGATACGCGCTGGATAAATATTGAAATACAAAAATGCAATGATTGCGCCAATCCACAATGCAAGAAAAATGGACAACGTTGTATCTAAAATTGTGGCAGACAAAAACCACAATCCAAACAAACACATAAGAAGAACGCTTCCTGCAAGCCCATCGAGTCCATCAGTAATGTTTACTGCATTCGCAAATGCCACAATAGTAAATACCGCAAACGGCAAAAAAAGCCATCCCATATGCACAACACCAAAAAAAGGAACGTTTACAATAGAAATACCAAGTTGGAAATACAACATGCACGCAATACCTGTTGCAAGAAGAACTTGAAGTCCGAGTTTTTGCCATAAACGAAGACCAAAAAATCCGGTTTTTTCAAATCCAAAAAATTTCTTGATGTCATCATACAAACCAAGCATGCCAAACGATAAAAACGTAAAGAAAATAACATTCAATTCTTTATTGAGTGGATATACGTTTGTTGTTGAAATTCCCAGTATTTTAAGCAAATGAAACACCGATCCAAATAACAACGATACTACGAGAAGAATGAGTAAGCCTCCACCAATCGGTGTGCCAATTTTATGTTTGTGAAACGAGTCAAAAATTGGGGTAAGTTTTCCAAACATATCATGCGTATGGGCATTTTTACGCTGAAACTTTAACTGATACAGCATGTTGATAAAAGGAATAATCGCAACACTGGTCACAATGAACGAAAAAAGAAGTAAACCTAGTATCAATGCCATAACTATTCCCCTATGTATTAAGTTTTGTGCTATGCTCGCACAATCTGTGCGCCCATGCTACGCAGTCGACTGTCAAGCTCCTCATATCCTCTATCAATCTGTGCAACGTTTGTTATCTTTGTTGTTCCATGCGCAACAAGTGCTCCAAGTACCATGGTAGCACCTGCACGAAGATCTGGCACATGAAATTCCGTTCCATGAAGTGGGGTTATTCCTGTAATTTCAATCGCATGCATTATGCTGTTGCTTGGATGATACATAAAATTGTATGTCTTATCAGGATTTTTGATATCTGGATTAAACAGTCGAATCTGTGCACCAAGTGAAGACAAGCCGTCTGCATACTGAAATCGACTCTCAGATACTGTTTCATGGATCACGCTTTTTCCCTCAGCTTGCGTTAAAAGCACAGCAAACAATGGCTGCCAATCGGTCATAAAACCAGGGTGAGGCTGTGTTTCAACTTGTGCTGCACGAAGTTTCCCTTTGTAAAAAAAGCGAATACCGTACGTTCCCACTTCATACCCCGCTCCCATTTCCTCAAGTTTTTGAAGAAATGCTTGTAGATGATCTTTACGCGCATTTTCTACAATAATGTCGCCCTGTGTTGCGATTGCAGCACATGCGTACGATACTGCTTCGTTTCTATCTGGCATAATGCGATGAATGGTCGGGTGAAGTTCCTCAACCCCCTCAATTTCAATAACTTTATGTGCTCGACGTTTAATTTTTGCTCCCATGTGTGTAAGAAAGAGTATAAGATCATCAACCTCAGGCTCAAGTGCCGCATTCTCCAAAATTGTTCTCCCTTTTGCGAGCACCGCAGCCATGATGAGCGTTTCTGTTCCTGTATGGGTGTTTTTTTCAAACTTGTATGTTGTTCCTTTTAATCCTCCTTTTACAATAGCTTCTAACTCTCCACCGCGATCGTGAATTTTTGCTCCAAGTGCCTCAAGTCCTAATAAATGCCTATCAATCGGGCGTTTTCCAATAGCATCCCCACCAGGAAGCGGTACTATCGCGTGCCCAAAACGCGCAAGAAGCGGACCTAAAAACATGGTTGATGCACGTGAAAGTGTTCCATATTTAGTTGGAACCATATCTTTTTCTAATCCTTTTCCAGAAATAAACAGCGTGCGCTCTCCTGCAGTTGCGGTACGCACCCCAAGATCGTGCATCATGTCGCGTGTAATCTCTACGTCTTTAATGTGCGAAAAATTCAAAAGTCGAGACTCGCCTTTGGTCAAAAGTGACGCGATCATCAACTTAAAACTCGCATTTTTTGCGCCACCCAAACGTACCGATCCATAAAGTGGTTTTCCGCCTTTAATAATGAATGTATCCATAGCACCCATGATAAACCTTCTTGTGTGAACTATTCGAGCATGAACACTTCTTTTTCTAACTCAACACCATATTTCTCTTTAATAATGTTTTGTACGTATGAGGCAAGTTGCGCAATATCCCTATGTGTGGCGTGTCCTGTATTGATAATAAAGTTTGCGTGTACATCACTCACCATCGCATCTCCAATACGATATCCTTTGAGCCCAGCTTGATCAATGAGCTGTCCTGCGTGTAGTACTTCCCCATTTGGTTTGTGAACATTTTTAAACATACATCCAGAACTTGGCTGTCCAAGTGGTTGTGTATTCGCGCGTTTTTTTGTTATTTCTTGCGCTTTTGCTTCAAGTTTTTCCTTATCTCCATAGGCCAATTCAAATGTAACTCGAAGAACAATGTCGTGTGTGTGTTGTAATACGGAAAAATCGTATGCAAATTGCATGTCTTGTTTTGTGAGTGTTTTTAACACCTGTTCTTTTCTGCTAAATATTTCGACTGTCTTGACATAATTGCCAATAAGCTCAGACATGTAGTGAGAGTTGTTGTATATTGCGCCACCCACTGTCCCAGGAACACCTAAAAAGTACTCCAATCCTTCTAACCCTTCATTGAGTGTTCTCCGCACAAGAACGTTTGTTGGAACACCACTATCTACCGTAACTAGCGCAGCATGTTCTCCTTTTACAATTTCTATCTCTGCAGACTGATTTTTAATCACCACACCGCGCAATCCCTCATCAGAGATGAGCACGTTACTTGCTCCTCCTAAAACAGTACATGGAATATCGTGTGAGGAGCAATACGAGACAAGCGTGTGAAGATCTTTTGCGTGTTTGATGTGAACAAATACGTCAGCAATACCTCCCACCTTCATGTATGTGTGCGGGGCAAGCGCTGCATGTTGCGCAAACACAAGGTGTGGAAATGCTTGAGAAAGTTCGGAAACAATATCTCCAGACATGCGTTCATTCTAACATAGAGAGTGAAGGTGATAGACATCACCAGCCCCAAGTGTGATAACAACGTCGCTTGGTTGGACGGTGCTCTTAAGATACTCGAGTACCTGATCAACATTGTGCAGATTTTGTGCTTTTCCCCCGTGCGATTGAATTTCTTGCACAACATGGTCTGAAGAGATACTCGCATCCGCCTCTTCTCGAGCACTTGCAAAAATATCTAAAAGAATTGCTTCATTGGCTTGTGAAAAACTTTCTCCAAATTCATGCAAAAGCGCTTTTGTTCTGCTATATGTGTGTGGTTGAAAAATAGCATACACACGCGCTGATGGATACCACTCACGAAGTGCGGTAAGCGTCGCTTGAACTTCGGTTGGATGATGCGCGTAATCATCGTAATACTGCACGTTTTGTTTTACTCCTTTGTTTTCGAATCGCCGCATTGTTCCTGTGAATGATGCAAGCGCGGTAGATATATCTTCTACAGAAACTCCGCACACGTGTGCTGCAGCAACTGCATATGTTGCGTTCATGATGTTGAATTTCCCAGGAATGCACAGCATAAGTGTGTATGTTTTTCCCTCATGCGCCAATGTTGCAGTATTTTTTCCTACACTCGAAGTATAGTCACACACACTCCACGCAGACTCTGGTCTCGATGAAACATCAATGCACTTCACCTGCATTGTTTTGGCAAGTTGAATCAATTCTTGATCCTCTCCATTGATCACAAGCGTCCCATTTGAGGGAAGGGATGAAAAAAAAGTTGCATATGCACGTTTTGTATCTTCAAACGTTTTATACACATCAGGATGATCAAACGCAACATTCGTACACACAATAACTTCTGGGTGTTGAGATAAAAACCTTGGCGTATTGTCGCGTCCAGGATCTTTAACATATTCGTCTGCCTCAGCAACAAAAAACTCTGAATCGGCAACATACCGTCCCGTTTTTCTTATGTTTAATACATTTCCCACTCCTACGGAAAAACTTGGGTGTTTGTGTGCGCATTCTAAAATCCATGTAATCATAGCAGAGACAGTTGATTTTCCTCCAACACCACACACAGAAATTCCGCGTTTGCCTTGCATAAGCTCGCCGAGCGCATCAGCATGTGAAAGTATTGGAATACCTCGCTCTTTTGCGGCTAACACCTCTGGATTTTGACTTCCTTTGTGCGCACCCGAGTAAATAACAAGTTCAGTACCCTCGTGAAGATGTTCAGGTGAAAAACTTGTATATGTTTGTAGATTAAGTGAAGATAGCAAAGAAGATGTGACAAACTCGTCTTCAATATCACTCCCTGTCACCACTTTCCCCAAGTCAACCAGACATTGTGCTAAAGATGTCATGGCGACACCCTTGATTCCAACCAAATGAATGTTTTTGTATAGTTCAAACGGCATACTTACCCTACCATCCATGCTACCACGCCAATGTGTGGAACAGTGCGGTGTTTGATGTTGTTGTGTTCTTGTGTATATCGTCGATACGAAAAATACGTATCACGTTCATGGAAGGTACATTTCTCTGTGTCATGTATGTGTGTTGAAGGAATCTGAAACGAAAGACATGCATCGCGCACATATGATTGCAAATCAACCGAATATTCTCCATCATCTTGGTGAATATATGGATGCCATTTCGCATGTTTTTGTTGTTCTGGGATAACACGCATTGTATTGCAACATGCGCGAAGGGACGGACCAATCCATACATCATAATCTTGAGGAACATTGTGAATGTTGTTATAAAACACGCGTAGTGATTTTTCCATTATTCCCTGAAAAAGTGGACGCCATCCCCCATGAATGATCATGATTCCTTTTCCTTGGGCAGAAAGAACAATTGGGAGGCAATCTGCTACACGTAGCCCTAACGCAATTTGAAGATGTTGTGTATACAGCGCATCACATGTCCGCGTGGCGTTTGGTGTGGCCTCTTGAACATCTGTCGCATGCATAAGTTTTGGTACGCAGAGCGTTTGTGTGTTAGAGGAAAGTAAAACACGCATATTGTGTGTATTGCGCATATCACCATCACTACACTGCGAATATGCGATACAACATCCTGTTATGTTTGTGAAAATCATACTATGTTTGACGTTTCAACATCTCTATCTCGGCTTCTTGAAGTTGTTGTGGGGTATTTATTCCCATCCCAATTGCTTTATCTTCAACAACATACGTTTCTATGGATTCATTGTGATCAACACCAAGCGCCACAATATCGGTAAAGTAATACTCACCAGAAACAGGATTGCGTTGAATTTGTGGTAAATATGCATGCAAAAATTGCGCAGAATACACCGCATTTCCTGTATTAATCTCGGTGATTTTCTTTTGTTCTTCTGTTGCATTTTTTTCTTCAACAATCCCGGTCATATGACCCTGTGCATCACGAAGAATACGTCCATATCCAGTAGGATCGGTATGTGTGGTAATAAGCGTCATTGCTGCATTGGAAGAAATGTGATGATCAACTAATGTTTGAAGCAATGCCGTAGTATAAAACGTAGAATGGTCTCCATACAACACAATAACATGTTCTGTTTCTTGTGGAACAAGAGGAAGAGCCGCTCGTACAGCATCAGCAGTCCCCTCAGCTTTTACCTGTTCGGCATACTGCACCTGATCACCTAAGTAATTCATGATGCTTTCTTTGGCAAAACCAACCACAACAATCGGTTTTTGGATACCTAATCCTCGTAAAGCAGTAATAGGATACGCAATCATCGGTTTTCCACCAACTTCATACATAACTTTATTTTTTTCGGTCGCGTTCATACGCGTACCTTTGCCCGCTGCAAGAACAATTGCGTGTAATGATGTGTTCATATGTGCTCCATAACTATACGAGCAATTGTATCGGGATCGTGACGTAAAAGCGAACGATGAAGAATATCAGAAGATGCTTGTGTGCTGGATTCTGTGCTGACAAGATTTTTTTTGATGCATCTGACATCACGTTTCATATCATCCTGAACAGGATATTCTTGTTCCTTTGCATATGCGCGTAGTATATGTTGTGGAATTTTTCCTGTATTCACAATAATACAATCTACTTTTCGCCCAATAACCTCCTCAATACCACGCACATGATCGCTCACTTTCCACCCATGTGTTTGGTTATGACGTGTCATAAGATTCACAATATACATTATCTTCCCATGAGCACGCGCACACGCATCTTTTATGCCATCAACCACAAGGGCAGGCATCATACTTCCGTAATAATCACCAGGACCAATGACAATACCATCAGCATCGTATAGAGCAGTTGCAGCTTTTGTGTAGAACGAAGCATGCGGAATAAGCGCAATAGATTTCACCATACGTCCATCTGCACCAAAGTTTAAATGATCCTCACCAACAACAGTTGTCCCATCGGTATAGGTAATTGCCAAATCAACAATTTGTTCGGTAACTGGAAGTACTTCCCCATGGAGGTGAAATAAATGCGTGGCAATATGAAGTGCTTCCGCGGTAGATCCCGCCATATCCTGTAATGCAGTCAAAAGTAAATTTCCAAGGTTATGCCCTTGTAACCCTTTGCCTTTCTCAAATCGATACAACAACACGTTGCGCACCCATTCTTGGTTACGTGGATGTGCGAGTGCTGCAAGTGATTGACGTAAGTCTCCTACAGGTTGAAAACCAAATTCATCACGAAGCCTTCCCGTTGATCCTCCAGAATCTGCAACCGAAATAAGTGCAGTAATTTTTACTGGATATTTTTGTAACCCCGTAACAACAGTTGAAGTTCCCGTTCCACCACCAATAAGGACGATGTGCTTGTGTGTGATACTCAATTTACACCTTTCGGGTATTGAGGGCAGTCTGCGCAACTTCTTGATCAGACCATGGAATTTCACGTTTTCCATCAAGATTCATACTCTTTTCATGTCCTTTGCCAAAAATTCCCACAATATCGCCTTTTTGTGCGAGCGTATGAATAGCAAAATGAATTGCTTGTGTGCGATCTGCAATCTCATGCATATGTCCCCAATTTTTTACGATACCCTCTTTCATTTGTCGAATAATGACGTTAACATCCTCAACGCGCGGATCTTCTGCCGTAAACACTGCCATATCTGCAAGCTCTGAGGCAATTTTTCCCATTGCTGGGCGTTTATAGTGATCACGAAGACCAGCGCATCCAAACACTGCAATAAGCCGCTGTTTTGGTTTTAGCCGAGAGCGAAGTGTCGTAAATGTGCGCTCGAGTGCATTTGGCGTGTGCGCAAAATCAATAATCACCGTTATTCCATGTGTGTTTGGAATAGCTTGCATGCGTCCAACAACACCAGGAAATGTACGAAGAGCTTTCACGCAGGATTGCGTGGAAATGTGAAGCGCCATACACGTCGTCATTGCCGCTAATGCATTTTCTCTGTTGTACGCTTCCGCAACTTCTTTCATAAGGTATACACGAATCGCAGGTTCACACGATTTTATGTCATACACAACAATCCGCGTTTCTGTGCGACGCAACACTTCACACACAAGACGTTCTGATTTATCGTTCTTATTGATGATTGCAACACGTGCTCGAGCTAAAAATGATGCCTTTGTTTTTGCATACGCTTCATACGTGCCATGGTAATCCAAGTGTTCATGTGTAATGTTGGTAAGCACCGCAATTTCTGGCCGAATACCAAAAAGACGGAATTGATGAATGCCATGCGATGTTGCCTCAAGCACCACGTACTCAAATCCTTGGCGCGCAATATTCTTCAATAGTTTTTGTAATGCAAATGGGCTTGGAGTTGTGACATGGAATCCTGTATCAATCTCATTGTCTCCAACATACGCCGCAACTGTTGAAATGAGTGCAACTTTTTTACCCGCACTTTTAAGAATGTAATAGATCATGGTTGATGTAGTGGTTTTCCCATCAGTGCCGGTCACACCAATGATGCGAATCTTTTTTCTGAACACGCCAAACATGAGCCAGGCAAGAAATCCCTGGAGAACATGGTAGGGCTGCTTCAAGGCAATAAGGAGTCGTTGGAGCTTCACGGTTTCATTTTAGCATGACGAGGCTGTGATAAGATTACATGAGGTTTATCAACACAAAAAATTGCCCTATATATCAATATGCTTAAGTCTGTTGAACATCTGTTGCCCAAACCAAAACCTGATGTGACAGGCTTCTTTTGTACTCCTTGTCTCATTTTTGGAAATGGTGTGGAAATCGAAACAGTAGTAGATGGTATAAATCCTAAAAACAGCAGTCAATCAGATAGGTTGAAAATATGCATCGGTAGTAATAATACATGGAATATAAAGGGAACCGACGTAGTGCAGATTCATTTTCTTCCTACAACGCCCCTCACATCTCGTACAAATGATCCTACTCACATATTAGAATCAGAAAAAAATCAAATAAGAATCGATTGTTTAATCGGTTTTCTTTCCTTAGCAAGGGCAATCACTCAAAATGAAGTAACCATTACTCGTCATAAATCAGGTGATGATTTTTATCTCTACGCTGACACAAATCAAGGTTTTGCTCTTTTTTTGATTCAAAATTGTGGGTTTAAAGGTAGTGCGAGGTCTGGAAAAGTATGGATTATAGCTTCTCAATTTGTTGCCAAAAAAAATATTCAAAGGATGATGGATGCATTGAGACGCTATAAAAATTCAACATAACAAATAAAAAAGGACAAACATAACCTTACCATTCATCGCATTTTCAAATCTGTTACCATCAATGTATGCGTCATTTACGTGATTTCTTTTTTTTGCCGTATGTTGAGCTGTATCGACGCATGGTTTCACCTGCTCATCCGATCAAGCGTTTCTTTCTCGGTCTTCTTATCTTTCCCGTCATTCTCATTATTTGGGTAAATGCTTACTTTATCACCAGCATGTTTGCGTACTTGTATGGCATGCAGGTTGCGGATCAAGTTGGACTCGTGAGCTCTCCTGTCCACATTGCGGGCACTGGCTCTATGTATCCAACTTTTCCTAAAGGATCGGGCGATTCCTTGATTGATCAAGCACGCGAAGATGTTGCTGCGCCACTCATGCGCACATATCCTGGTGGCATCTATGTTTTGAACAGATGGTTTCATCGATACGATCTGCAGCGCGGCGACATTGTGAGCTTTGCCAATCAAAAAACATCGGAGCTCATTTCTAAAGAAGGACTTTCATCAACTGAAGCGGATGGATTCGTCAAACGGGTCATTGCGCTTCCGGATGATGTTGTTCAAATTCGTAACGGTTTTGTCATGATCAATGGCGAGCAACTGGATGAGCCATACACAGCATCTGCCAAATCTACGTTTGGCGGACAGTTTTTGCCAGACTGCACCGCGCTCACGATTCCTGAGCATAAGGTTTTTGTGATGGGCGATAATCGCAAAGCAAGTAACGATTCGCGCCAAGGTCTTGGGCTTGTGGATGAGGCGGACATTTCTCGCGTACTGCCTTTTCATCTTCAAACGCAATATCACGCACTGTGGCGGGACAGTTCAAAAGATGTTGAGCTCACCAATACCTCACTGCTCAACTCGCAGGAATACATCGATAAGCTGAATGAGATTCGCAAAGCACATGGAGTGAAGCCGCTGAAGAATCAACCAAAACTTGAACAGGCTGCCAAGCTGCGCGCGCAAGCAATGCTCAAGTATAACGATCTTTCGTTTGAGGCAACGCGCAGTGGATACACTATGGAAAAAGCCATGAAAGAAGTTGGATACTCCAATATTATTTGGGGTGAGGCGCCAACGCTTGGCTATTACTCGGCCGATGAGTTGTTGGAAAACTACGCGCAGTTTCCTGCTTGGGAAAAGTTTTTGTTGGATAAACGATATCAGGATACCGGCGTCGCAACGGTTGTTGGCGAACTCAATGGATGCCCCGTGCAGATTGTTGTGCAACACGTTGCGGGATACGTTCCACCAAATTACAAACAGGCTGACATTGAGAGCTGGAAAGCTGCTCATGATAAGTTGGCAGAGATCTTGCCAAGTTGGGAAAAAGCGCGCACATTTGGCGCGCAGTATGAGGAAAAGAAATCAGACTATGAAAGTATTATTTCATTGATCAAAGAACGCATGGATATTACGCAAACGGTTTATACGCGCATGGCAGCCAATCAATGGCTTACCGACGCAGAAAAAAAACTTGTGGAAAAAGATAAAGAGTTGGGGGCTCGGCAAAATGAGTTGGCGAAGATGTTGAATGGGTCACGTTGAAGATTTTATAAACTCACTTTTGTCTCAATGTTTGTAATAACACTTAAAAAAGATTTTTCAACTTCAGTCAATGTTTTTTGTTGATATTGTTATTCTACTCTCTCGGCGCCACATTCATCCGCACAAACAAATCCCGCGCAATAGAAAACCACAACGGGGCAGCGGTTTCTGAACCCCACGGCGAGGTTGAGGGTTCGCGTAACTTCACC
>Ga0172369_10005077_pt1 | contig 16368 bp, 11 predicted proteins | sample LakKiv25m_FD_114539 | JGI IMG/M metagenome (GOLD analysis project Ga0172369, IMG submission 114539) | Freshwater microbial communities from Kabuno Bay, South-Kivu, Congo - kab_022012_11.25m | ecosystem: Environmental > Aquatic > Freshwater > Lake | place: Democratic Republic of the Congo...
CCTTCGCGCGTCACGGCCATCCCGACCACCACCTGCGGCACGTCGGGCCGGTGGTCCTTCGAGTGTCCCTGCATCCGCAGCGGAGGCTGGTTCACCACCTGCGGCACCGGGCGGGTCGGCTCCGGGCCGTCTCCAGCCAGGTGCGCCTGCCAGCGTTCGTCCCGCTCCGCGATCTCCTCGTCGTCCTCGTCCATCTCGAAGTAGCTCGAGGTCGTGTCGTACAGCAGCAGGTCCACGTCCAGGTTCAGCAAGTCCGCCGTCGAGAAGAAGACCGCCTTCTGGATCTCCTCTTCGGCCCCGAGCAGGAAGTCCATCGCGCGGTAGAACCGCTCGTCGTACAGCGCGTCGGGCACGCCCGGCGCGTACACGGTCTCCTCCAGCCAGCCCGCCGTCGCGTGCTTCGACAGTGGCTTCAACGCCCGGTTCGCGACCATCGCGAAGATGGTCCCCTCCAACGCCTCGCAGTCCTCGAAGCGCCGCGTCTTGGCCAGCTTCGTCAGCTCTCCGGCCCCGACCCGTTCCCACAGCCCGCGCAGCAGCCAGGCCGCTCCCATCGGACGGCTCTCGACCCAGCGCATCGGGCTCGCCGAGCCCTCCACCGCCGACGCCAACTCGTCCTCAGGCCCCAGGAAGCGGTTGATGCTCCGTACCAGCCGTCGCAGTCCATCCTCGTCCACCTGGTCGCGGCGACCGAAGTTGTAGAGCACGTCGGCCTTGGGTCGCTTGGTCTCCGCATCTCGGTGGTTGTGCACCAGCAGCAGGTACTCGACGGTGGAGCCGTCCTTGTTCTTGCGGGTGTTGGTGCGGAGGAACATGGCCGCTCCGATACGGTTGACTACGATAGTGGCACGCTCTACTCGTTTGTCAACAGTATTGCATGGCAGTCGTGTGACTACAGCTTTCGGGCCCGCGCGGTAGCGCCGATTCGTAAAGCCGTTGATTTTGCTCGGGGTCGGCACCGGCGATCAGTCCGTTATGGCACTACTGCTGTGGAACGGGGGCGAGAACGGCCGCGTCTTTCGAGGAGGGAGTTGGGTCGTATCGAAGAACTTCGTCGGTCAAGGTGAGGCCGCTGGGAGAGCAGGCGGCGACCCGGCCGGCAGGAACGACGAGATCGGCTTCCGTTGCTGCCGGACGCTAGATGCCGACGCCGACACCGATCACGACTTTGACGCCGACGCCACCGACTGCGCGCCGGCCGATGCTACCGTCCACCACGGAGCCACCGAGACGTGCAACGGTAACGACGACGACTGCAACGGCACGGCCGACGAGGGCGGCGACGCCCTGTGTCTGCCTGGCGAGGCCTGCCAGGGCGCGGCCGGCTGCGTCGCCGTTGGACCCACCTGTCCCTCCGGTACAGAGATGGTCGACAACGGCGACGGCACCGTGACCGATCCTGCTACCTGCTTCGTCTGGCAGAAGACACCTCCGGAGGACAGGGCGTACAGCGACGCGGTCGCCTACTGCCAAAACAATCCGGACGGTTTGCCGGGCGCAGGCTGGCATCTGCCGAATATAAGTGAACTGCGCAGCTTGATCCGCGGTTGTCCTGCGACGGCTACCGGGGGGATATGCGGAGTCGTTGATATTTGTCCGAATTGCGGCGTTTCATCTCCATGCCTAAGTCCTTCATGTTCGTCTACTAGTTGCACGGGGTGCCCTACTGGATATTACATTGATGGCCACTTAGACTGTAATTACAGTGATTGGTTCTGGTCGTCCTCGCCTATGGGGGGCTCCGCGTACTACTCTTGGATCATCCGTTTCGACAACGGAGGCTTGAGCTACGGCGGGCTCATCGGCGGAGGGATTCGTTGCTTGCGTTCAGGACCGTGAGTTGGACAGCGACGAGTTGCCACCCGGCCACCCGCAACCCAGGCGCTTCCTCGCCTCCTCGCCCCCTCAAACGGAACCGGAGACCCCATTTCGAAACCCACACTCTTCAAGGCCAACAGAATCGAAACGCCGTCTTTCATGTGCGGCCGACTGCTTCGCCGGGTTCGTCCGTTCAGGACCGGCCCGCTCCCCGGGCCTCCAACTGCCGCCGCGTCTTCTCGATCTCGGCCTCGAGCACGGCGGGCTCGGGTAGCGCGGTCAGGTACTCGCGGACGACCATGGGATTGGGCAAGCCCTCGGTGGCGTAGCGCGCCAGGGCGGTGCGCTTGTTGGCGCACAGGATCAGGCCCACGGGCGGGTTCTCGCCGGGCTTGGTCCAGTGCTCCTTGGCGTAGTTCAGGTACACGTGCATCTGGCCGGCGTCGGCGTGGGAGAAGGGGCCGAGCTTCAGGTCGATCAGCACCAGGCAGCGCAGGCCGCGATGGAAGAACACCAGGTCGACGCGGAACCACACGTCGTCGATGCGCAGGCGTCGCTGGCGGGCTACGAAGCAGAAGTCGCCCCCAAGCTCCAACAGGAACGACTCCAGGTGGTGGACCAGGGCGTCCTCCAGGTCGGTCTCGGAGTACTCGTCCTTCAGGCCCAGGAACTCCAACACCAGCGGGTCCTTGATTTCCTCCTCGGGCGTGACCGCGTCTTCGGGCTTGGCGCGCGCGCCCTTGGTGAGCATGGCGGCCTTGTTCCGCGACAGCGCCGTGCGCTCGTAGAACATGCTGTCGATCTGGCGCGTGAGCTGGCGCACCGACCAGCCGCCGCGCAGGGCTTCGGTCTCGTAGAAGCGCCGGGCGGCCTCGTCCTTCACCGAGAGCAGCAGCACGTAGTTCGACCAGGGCAGCGGGAAGGCCTTGGCCACCGCGGTCAGCCCGGCCGATTTTTCAGACGGCGTCTGAAATATCCGTTCGGGCGGCCACTCGAGGTAGAGCTTCTTCATCTGGCTCAGGTTGACGGCGCCGAAGCCTCGTCCGAAGCGGGCCGTCAGGTCGGCCGCCAGCCGCTTTATCAGTTCTTCTCCGTAAGCCGCACGGGCCTCGCCATGTTGCTCGTGCAGGACGATCCGCCGGCCGATGTCCCAGTAGGTCGCGGTCATGACCGAGTTGACGGTGCGCGCCGCCACCCGGCGCGACTTCTCCAACAACTCGACAACGCCCGCCAGGACCTCGGCGTACGACGAGTCGGGAGCGGCACTCAGCGTCATGCGTCGCCTCATTTTCGGTGCTCTTGCCACAACGGCGATGACTTTACTCGGACGGGGCAGGTCGGACAAGCCGGATCGGGAACAGGCGGAAACGCAGTATTATCAACAGGACAAGTGAGCGCCAGCCCCAATTGGGAACCAGAAACCCCATGTCGCTTTGCGCACCCCTGCAGCCGATGGGACTCGGCCCCTACTCCTTGTACTTCGGCTGCACGAAGACCTCGACGCCCTCGCGGGGCGCGTTCTTCGCCTGGTCCCAGTAGGGGCTGATGTGGCGCAGGCTGGCGATGACGCCGGGGAGCACCTCGAGCAGCGCGTCGATGTCGGCGTCGGTGGTGTAGCGGCTGGTCGACAGGCGCAGCGAGCCGTGGACCGCCGTGAAGGGCACGCCCATGGCCTTCAGCACGTGGCTGGGGTCCAGCGAGCCGCTGGTGCACGCGGAGCCCGACGAGGCGCAGAACCCGTGCTCGTTCAAGGCGAACAGGATGCCCTCGCCCTCGACGTATTCGAACGACACGTTGGTGGTGTTCGGCAGGCGCAGCGCCTCGCCGCCGTTGACGAGCACGTTGGGGATGGCCGCCGTGATCTCGCGCTCGAGGCGCTCCTGCAGCCGGCGCTCGTGCGAGATGTCGTTCATGTGCGCGCGCGCCAGCTCGCAGGCCACGCCGAGGCCCACCACGCCCGGGACGTTCTCGGTGCCGGCCCGGCGGCCGCGCTCCTGGTGGCCGCCCAGCAGGTAGGGCCGCCAGCGCACGCCGCGGCGCACGAACAGCGCCCCCACGCCCTTGGGGCCGTGCAGCTTGTGCCCGGACAGCGTCAGCAGGTCCACGTCGGCGAGGCCGCGCGTCAGATCGATGGGGAGCTTGCCCACGGCCTGCGTGGCGTCGGTGTGGAACAGGATGCCGGGATCGGTGCGCTTCACGATGCGCGCGAGATCGGCCACGGGGAAGACCACGCCGGTCTCGTTGTTGGCCATCATGATGGACACGATGGCGGTGTCGGGGGTCAGCGCGCGGATCAGGTCGCGCACGTCGAGGCGGCCCTGGCCGTCGACGCCCAGGTAGGTCACGCGGTAGCCGCTGCGCTCGATCTCGCGGGCCACCTCGAGCACCGCCGGGTGCTCGACCTTGGTGACGATCACGTGCCGGCGCTCGGGGTTGGCGCGCAGGGTGCCCCACAGCGCGGCGTTGTTGCCCTCGGTGGCGCCGCCCGTGAAGAGCAGCTCGGTCTTGGCGCCCACGCCCAGCAGGCGCGCGACGCTCTCGCGGGCGCGCTCGACGGCGTCGCGGGGCGCGCGGGCCTCGCGGTAGGCCGAGCTCGGGTTGTAGTACTGCTCGGTCAGCCAGGGCAGCATGGCCTCGACGACCTCGGGCGCGGTCGGCGTGGTGGCGTTGTTGTCCAGGTAGATCACGGGGGTGGACACGATTACACCTCGATGACCTTGATGTCGGGGTCGACGCCGAGGCGCAGGGCCTCCTCGACCACGTAGCGCAACGTGTCGTGGGCGCCCGAGCAGCCGGCGCACACGCCCACCAGGCGGCAGTACACGTTCTTGTCGCGGATCTCGACCAGCTCGAGATCGCCGCCGTCGAACTGCAGGCGCGGGCGCACCGTGCTGTCGACCACGCGCTCGATCTCCTTGGTCAGCTGGTAGGGCGTGCGCTTGGCCGCCTTGGGGGTCGGGTCGGCGGCCGGCAGGTTGGCCTGCTCGCCCCAGGTCTCGCGCAGCAGGTCCTCGAGGCCGCCGGGCTCGTGGTGGCACGCCGTGCAGGCGCCGCCCGCTTTCACCGCCGCCGTGATGTCGGCGATGGTGCGCAGGTTCAGCTCCTTGATCTTGCGGCGCAGGTAGGGCTCGGTCAGGTTGAAGCACCGGCACACCACGCGGCCCTCGTCCTCCTCGAGCTGCTCGGGATCGATCCCGAGCTCCGAGAGCGGCACCGAGCGCTTGCGGGCCCAGTCGACCACGGCGGCCTGCAGGGCCTCGGCGCCCATCACGGAGCAGTGCAGCTTCTGCGGGGGCAGGCCGTCGAGGTAGGCCACGATGTCGGCGTTCTTGATGTGCAGCGCGTCGATGGGCGTGATCTGCTTCTCTTCGAGCAGGCGACACAGGGCCTCGGACGAGGCGATGGCCGACGTACACCCGAAGGTCTGGTACCTCGTCTCGACGATGCGGTCGTTGCGGGGATCGGCGCCGCGCTCGCAGCGGAACGTGAACTCCATGGCGTCGCCGCACGAGATCGAGCCGTGCTGGCCGTACCCGTCGGCGTCGGGGATCGCGCCCATGTGGGTGCCGGCCTTGCCGGCCACGGCGTCGAGGAAGAGTTGGCGCGTCTTGTCCGAGTAGTCCCAGGGCATGCGGCGCTCCGTGCGCGGTTGACCACGCGAAACATTGGACGCGCGGCGTCGGAAGTCAAGCTGCCAGGCGCCGCAGCGCGCCGATTCCCGTTCCGACGATCGAGAGCGCGAACCCGTGACTTTTTTGCGCCCGATCCGGTACACTCCGCGGACCATGCCCGAGGAGGCGTCCGTCATGCAGGCAATCGCGAGAATCGGGGGCGTGCTGGTGCTCGGCGTGCTGCTGGCGTCGGCCGGCGGCAGCTCGGTGGCGGCTCCCAAGGTCACGGCGCGCACGGCACAGGAGGCTCGGCCCATGGTCACCCAGAAGGACGTCGACGCCGCGGTCGCGGCCGTCGCAAAGGCAGCTCCATCGGCCGATCCGGCGTCGGTGCGCCGCGGCGTGTCGCAGGTGGCGCTGTTCTGGCGAGCCGAAGACGGCGACGCGAAGACCCTGGCCGCGTTCGCCGCCGAAAACTTCGCGGCCGACGACGCCGCGCGCCTCGCGCTGCTCGACCGCTTCGACACGGCCCTCGAGGCCGTGGGCGGGCACCGCGTGGCCCTGACGCGCACCCTGCGCGAGCACATGGAGCTCGATCTCGGCGCGCAGGTGCCGCTCGACCTGCTGCTCGCGACCCTCGATCCCTTCGACCACTTCGCCGACGACGCCTTCAAGACCAAGGTCGCGTTCGTGGCGTTGCTCAACTTCCCGCTGTTCAAGCTGACCGACCTGAAGGCCGCCGCCGATCACCTCGATCGCCGCCAATGGGCCGAGGCGCGCCTGGCCAAGGCTTTCTCGACGCGCGTCCCCGGCGAGGTGTCGCAGGCGCAGACCAGCGCGCTGGCTCACGCCGACGACTACATCGCGAACTACAACATCCACACGGCCGGCCTGGTCGACGCGACGGGCGCGCAGGTGTTCCCGGGCGGGCCCAAGCTCATCAGCCACTGGGGCCTGCGCGACCACATCAAGGCGCTCTACTCCGATCCGGTGAAGAACGTCGGCGCGCAGCGCGTGATCGAGACCGTCATGGAGCGCATCGTGCGCCAGGAGATCCCCGCCGTCGTCGTCGACAACGCCGACGTGCAGTGGGACCCCGTCGCCAACCGCGTGCGCTCGGCCGACAAGTCCAAGGCCCAGCCCAAGGCCGACCGCGAGCCCGACACGCGCTTCCAGGTGCTCTTGGACGTGTTCCACGCCATGCAGGCGGCCGACGCCTTCTCGCCGGCGCTGCCGACCTACATCGACCGGCGCTTCGACCACTACCGCGAGATGACCTGGGACGACGTCGAGGGCCTGCTGGCCGCCGTGTTGAAGGCCCCCGTGGCCCACGACGTGGCCGCGCTCATCGCGAAGCGCCTGGGCCGTCCCCTCGAGTCCTTCGACATCTGGTACGACGGCTTCAAGGTGCGCTCGACCCTCGACGAAGGCACGCTCGACGCCAAGGTGCGCGAGCGGTACCCGACCCTCGAGGCCTTCGCGAAGGACCTGCCGGGCGTCCTCACGAAGCTCGGCTTCTCGGCCGAGAAGGCCGCCTACCTGGCCGAGCGCATCGCCGTCGACCCCGCTCGCGGCGCGGGGCACGCCATGGGCGCCGGCATGCGCACCGACAAGGCCCACCTGCGCACCCGCGTGCCCGTCGGCGGCATGGACTACAAGGGCTACAACATCGCGTTGCACGAGCTCGGCCACTGCGTCGAGCAGACCTTCAGCGTGTACGACGTCGACCGCGTGCTGATGGGCGACGTGCCCAACGTGGCCTTCACCGAGGCCTTCGCGTTCCTGTTCCAGGTGCGCGACCTCGACGTGCTCGGTCTCGGTGCCACCGACGAGACCACGCGCGCCCTGAATGCCCTCGACGCCTACTGGATGACCTTCGAGATCGCCGGTGTCGGCCTCCTCGACATGCGCGCGTGGCGCTGGATGTACGACCACCCGAAGGCCACCCCCGCCGAGCTGCGCGAGGCGGTGGTGGCCCTGGCCACCGACGTCTGGAACACGTACTACGCGCCCGTGCTGGGCGTGAAGGATACGCCGCTGCTGGCCATCTACAGCCACATGATCAACTCGGCCCTGTACCTGCCCGACTACACGCTCGGGCACCTGATCCAGTTCCAGATCGAGGGCTACGTCGAAGGCAAGAACCTCGCGGTCGAGATGGAGCGCATGCTCGCGCCCGGCCGCGTGACCCCCGACGCCTGGATGGTGAACGCCGTGGGCGCCAAGGTGTCGGCCCAGCCCATCATCGACGCGGCGGCGTCGGCGCTGACGAGGATCCAATGACCGAGATCAACGGGAAGAAAACGCTAGGCGCCTGGTTCGCCGCCTCGTTCCAGGAGACCACCGACACGTTCAAGGCCTTCGCCAAGGCGCCGCGGGCGCTGTGGGGCGTGAACGTCTCGTACTTCCTCGAGGGCTTCGTCTACTTCGGCATGCTGGGCTACCTGGCCATGTTCTTCAACGAGAACGTGGGGTTGTCCGACCAGGCCGCGGGAATAATGGTAGGGGTACTCACCTGGGGTATCACGTTCTCGATGTTCCTGTTCGGCGGCCTGGCCGACAAGTGGGGCGTACGCACCGCGCTGCTCCTGGCGCTGGTGCTCATGCTGCTCGGCCGCTCCATCATCTCGGCGGGGCCCATGCTGGGCCTGGCGCCCGACGGCCTGGGGTCGGCCATCCACCTGATGACGCTGGCCGGCATCTTCTTCATCGTGCTCGGCTACGGCATGTACCAGCCCGCCGCCTACGCCGCCGTGCGCCAGATGGCCACGCCGGAGCAGGCCACCATGGGCTACGCCATGCTCTACGCCCTCATGAACCTGGGCGGGTGGCTGCCGTCGTTCTTCTCGCCCGTGCGCAAGGCCATCGGCATCTCGGGCGCCTTCGGCGTGTACACGGCCATCACGCTCCTCGGCATCGTGCTCACCACCTTCATCCTCACGAAGACGGTGACGGCGCGGGCCATCGCCGACGCCAAGGCGACCAAGGTCAAGGCCGACGCCGACGCCGGCAAGCAGGCCGCGCCCAAGGTCGAGGGGCCCGTCGTCAAGCCGCCTTTCTCGCTGCTCACGTGGCTGAAGACCCACCCGCTGGCCGACGGGCGCTTCGCGTTCTTCATCTTCTGCCTCATCCCGGTGCAGACGCTCTTTGCCCACAACTGGCTGACGCTGCCCATGTACGTCGAGCGCGGCTTCCGCGGCTCGGCCATCGGCGAGAACTTCGAGTTCACGGTCAACCTGAACCCGCTTCTCATCTTCATCCTGGTGCCCATCGTCGCCGCGCTCACGCAGCGCGCCAAGGTCTACACCATGATGGTCATCGGCACGCTGGTCATGGCGCTGCCCACCTTCCTGCTGGCCCTCGGGCCCTCGCCGTACACGCTGTACGCGTTCCTGTTCTTCATGACCATCGGCGAGGCCATGTGGCAGCCGCGCTTCCTGCAGTACGCCGCCGAGATCGCCCCCGAGGGCAAGACGGCCATGTACATGGGCGTGGCGCAGTTCCCGTGGTTCCTGACCAAGATGATCACCAGCCTCTACTCGGGCTGGTTCCTGGCCCGCTACTGCCCCGACCAGGGCGCGCTGAACACCGAGTTCATGTGGCTGGTCTATGCCCTCATCGCGACCACGTCGCCCGTCATGCTCCTCCTCGCGAAGCCCTGGATGACCCGCGGCAAGGGCCTGCAAACTACTTGACGCGCCCTTTTACTCGACTAGGCTGCCCCTTGGTCAGCGGTTGAACGGGGCCGGCTGCTCCTTGCCGAACCCGCGGTTCCCGCCTTGCTTGATCCAAAGGAGCATCCCATGTCATCGCCGTCCCGCACCCAGGAGATCATCGCCCTCACCGAGAAGGTCAGCGCCCACAACTACCACCCCTTGCCGGTCGTCATCGAGCGCGCCGAGCGCGAGTGGGTGTGGGACGTCGACGACAAGCGCTACCTCGATTGCCTGTCGGCCTACTCGGCCGTGAACCAGGGGCACCGCCACCCGCGCATCGTGGCGGCCGCCGTCGAACAGCTGGGCCGCGTCACGCTCACCAGCCGCGCCTTCCACAACGATCGCATGGGCGAGTTCCTGGCGAAGCTCACGAAGCTCGCCGGGTACGACATGGCGCTGCCCATGAACTCGGGCGCCGAGGCCGTCGAGACCGCGCTGAAGCTGGCCCGCAAGTGGGGCGTGCAGGTCAAGGGCGTGCCGGCCGAGCGGGCGCACATCGTCGTGGCTGCCGGCAACTTCCACGGTCGCACCGTCACCATCTGCAGCTTCTCGTGCGATCCCGACTGCCGCGACGACTACGGCCCGTTCACGCCGGGCTTCACCGTGGTCCCCTACGGCGACGCCGCCGCGCTCGAGGCCGCCATCCGCCCCGAGACGGTCGGCTTCCTGGTCGAGCCCATCCAGGGCGAGGCTGGCGTGGTCGTGCCGCCCGCCGGCTACCTGGCCGAGGTCGTGCGCCTCTGCCGCGCGCGCGGCGTGCTCAGCATGTTCGACGAGATCCAGACCGGCCTGGCGCGCACCGGTAAGTTATTCTGCTGGCAGCACGAGGGCCCCGCCGCGCGCCCCGACGTCCTGGTGCTCGGCAAGGCGCTGGGCGGAGGCGTCTATCCCGTCTCGGCCTGCCTGGCCGATGCGCCGGTCATGTCGGTGTTCAAACCGGGGCAGCACGGCTCCACGTTCGGCGGCAACCCCCTGGCGGCGGCGGTCGGCATCGCGGCCCTCGACGTGCTGATCGACGAAGGCCTGGCCGAGCGCTCGGCGCGCCTGGGCGAGATCTTCCGTGGCGAGCTCGCGTCGTTGCCGGCGGCGCGCGTGAAGGAGGTGCGCGGCAAGGGCCTCTTGAACGCGGTCGAGCTCACGCCCGACGCGGGCTTCACGGGTCGGCAGCTGAGCCTCGAGCTCATGCGCCGCGGCATCCTGGCCAAGGATACGCACGGCCAGACGGTGCGCTTCGCCCCGCCGCTCGTGATGGAAGAAGAATCGTTACGGTGGGCGCTCACCCAGATCCGAGCGGCCCTGCTGGCGCTTTGACCTCACCGCCACCGCGCTTCGTACACCGCGGGGTCGTCCGGCGTCTTGCCACCGCCCACCCACGTCACGTCGACGTCACGGCCTCCGGCGAAGTGGATGGCGCAGGTGAACCAGCCGCGCAGGTAGGACCACCACAGCTCGTCGGGGGAGGGAAAGCCGCTGATCGTGGCGCGTACGTGCCCCTTCGCGAGCTTCAGGACCGAGAAGCTGCCGCCCTCCAGCACGCGCTGGCTCCACAGCAAGGAGGCCATCTTCAGCACCCACTCGGGGCTGAGCAGGCGCATCACGAGCTTCTGCGTCCCCGACAGATCCTTCTCGCTGTTGTACCGGCCCATCCCGAACAGCACCTCGGGATCCTTGGCGGCGAGGCGCTCCGAGACGCCACCGAGGATGTCGAGGACCACGGGAAAGCGCACCGTGCCCGCCGCGTCGAGACGCCCGTCGTAGACGGCGCGGGTGTCGGGGGACCGGGACGCCAGCAGGCGATCCCACTCGCCCGAGCCGAAGTTCTCCCAGACGTAGTCGCGGGAGCTGATGAGGAATCGGTTGGTGATGCGGACCATCGCGGCTCCCTCCGGGTCCCGGCCGATGGTCGTACGGTACTGGACCTCCCGAGGGATGGCAAGCGCGGGATCGCACGCTCGGGGGGCCGGAATGGCGCCTTGGAATACAGTTGACGACACCCCTTCCTTTAGGCAAGATTCCCCCGACTGTCCCACTCCCCGGTGGAGAACGCAGATGGCCGACGAACACACCAAGGGCGAAGATCACGACCTGCAGCAAGCGCTGCAGGAAGGTCTTCCCGCCGAGTTCGTGATGCCCGACGACGACAACGGAGCCGCTGACGACGAGCCCATCGACAAGGAGTCCCTGCGACCGCCCGAGTCGCGCTCCCGGCTCGGCCTGGCCCTGATCATCGTCTGCGGCGCCATCATCGCCATCGGCGTCGCGGCGATGGTGTCGAGCGTCAAGCTTCGCGACCAGGTCGACGCCTTCCTGAACGGCGAGATCGCCAAGTACAAGGTCGCCGAGAAGAAGATCTGGGAAGACCGCTTCCGCGAGCTCGAGACCAAGACCAAGCCGTTCTACGGCGACGTCGTGCTCACGTACTACCCGCAGGACGCCAAGGTCACCATCAAGGACCAGGTCAAGACCTACGCGTCGTTCAAGGACTTCCAGGAAGGCAAGGTCGCGTCCAGCGAAGACAAGACCATCCCGAACCAGACCGACAAGCTGAAGCCCGGCGAGATCGTGAAGCAGCTGCCGCTGCGCGATCTGCCGGTGCGTTCGCGCGAGTTCACGGGGCCGGCGCTCGACAACCCCGACGGCATCACCACCGACGAGCTGGCCAAGGTCGACGTCAAGGTGCAGGAGCACGAGTACGTCGTCACCGTCGAGAAGGAAGGCTACAAGTCCCGCGACTTCACCTTCGCGGTCAGCGCGTGGTCGCGCCCCAGCCCCACCGTCAACGCCATGTTCAACTTCCCCGGCTGCGACCTCGAGCCCGAGCCCGAGACCATGAAGGCGAACTTCGTGGGCGCCGAGAAAGAAATGTTCTGCCTGCGCCAGTTCGAGAAGGACAAGGCGAAGGTCTACGAGTTCGACAAGCAGATCCAGGTCCGCAACCACTTCAAGACGACCGAGGAGTTCGAGCGCATCGCGGACGCCCTGAAGAGCGACGTCGAGTGGTGGGCGCGCACGTGGAAGGACGAGATCGAGAAGCAGAAGTGCGTGAAGCCGGATTACCTCGCTCCGTAGACTGATCCCCCCCGTCGTCTTTCGGTTCCTTCCTCGACTCAGATTCCTGCGAGACCGTCACCCCGGGCTCGACCCGGGGGCCAGGCACGGTGGTCGGCCGTCAGACTACGGCCTGGATTCCTGCTTTCGCCGGAATGACACCATCGCGAGCGTGAGCAGAAGCAGCCAGGGCAGGGGAGGTTGCACCGTGCCGAACGCCGCCGAGCAGCGCACCCCGCCGCCTCCCAAGGGGTCGCCGGGCGTCCAGCCGGAGGCGGCGCAGTCGCTCTCGTCGACGCCGCCGTCGCAGTCGTTGTCCAGGCCGTCGTCGCAGACCTCCACGCCCGGCTGGAGCGGCGTGGCGTCGCAGAGCACACCCAGGTCGTCGTAGGTGCACACGTAGAGCCCGGTGGCACGACAGGCACCCTTTCCAACCTCGCAGGGGTCGCCCACGGGGAATCCCTCGTCGATCTGCCCGTTGCAGTCGTTGTCGACGCCGTCGCCGCACAGCTCGCCGCCGACGCCCACGGGCGGCGCGAGGCATGCGACGCCGTGGTGGTCGTTGGAGCACCCCCACATGCCGGTGGCGCGGCAGGCGCGCACCTCGACGACGCACAGCTCGCCGAGCGGGAAGCCTTCATCGGTCTGGCCGTCACAGTCGTTGTCGATGGCGTCACAGGTGGTCTCTTCGACCTCGTACGCGGCATCGTACGCACAGCGCCAGCCTGCGGGGCCGTCGCACCTGGGGGTGGCGGTGGCGCAGGCGCCGGTCGAGAGGGGGCACAGGCCCTGCGGTGGCACGAGGCCGTCGTCGGTCTGGCCGTCACAGTCGTTGTCGAGCCCGTCGCAGCCCTCTTCGGCCAAAGCCCCGCACAGGCCGCAGGCGTTGGTCAGGCCCTCGTCGGTCAGCCCGTCGCAGTCGTTGTCCTGAGCGTCGCACGAGGTCTCGGCCTCTTCGTAGCCGACGGGGTAGGTGCACGTCCAGGCGCCGTCCGTACACGACGGCCGCGCGCCGAAGCAGGCTCCGACCTGCAGGCAGGGCGCGGCGTCGCCGTCGAGCCAGGCGACGTCGTCGGTCAGCCCGTTGCAGTCGTTGTCGACGCCGTCGCACGCCTCGGGGGCTCCGGGCGACACCGCGGCCACGTCGTCGGCGCAGTCGCCGTCGGCCTCGGAGTACCCGTCGGCGTCGTTGTCGCAGAAGGAGTTGAGGCCGCCGGGCGTACCGTTGACCAGGTGTCCGAGCAGCGAGGTCTTGTCGACGCTGGCGCACCAGTGGGAGGGATCGTTGTTGCCTTCGGGCGTGAGGAAGGCCGGGTCGAGCGAGAAGGCGGCGCCCGGCAGGTCGACGGAGGAGAACGTGGCCCCGGCAGCGAGCCAGTCGATCACACCGGCGTCGGATTCGAGCGCCAGCGTCTCGGGTTGCTCGGGGAGAGGGTCGGCCAGGACCACCTGCAGCGGGAACCCGAGCGGACCGGCGGCTTCGGCCGCCAAGGCGACGGCAGCGTCGGTGGTCACCAGCACGACGAACACGCCCCCGGAGGCGACCGGCCCGGCGGTGACCAGCGCCACGGGCGCGTGATCGCCGGCCACGAGCCTCATCCCGGCCGTGTCGGCCGGAAGGGCGCCGACGTTCGTCAGCTCGATCCATTGGATTCCCTTCAGGAACGACGTACCGTTGGCCCCACCCAGGTAGACCTCGTCGATGACCAGCGGGCCGCTCTCGAGGGGCGTCGCGCCGAGCCCCGAGGAACCGGCGGCCAGGAGGGCGAACAAGAAGACAGGAAGCACTCGGACCATCGTCACAATCCCCAGGGCGGCGCGCTTGCATGCGGTTCCGCTCGAGCCTATCGTAGCCAGGTCCGACGGGAGATCAATTCGTGCTCCGGAACCGTGTGCTCGCGAACCTCTTCGACGACCTGGCGACGCTGCTCGAGATCGAGGGAGCCAACCCCTTCAAGGTGCGCGCGTATCGCCGCGTGACGGCCCTGCTGGCGGGTCTCGACGAGCCGATCGACGACGTGATCCGGCAGGGGCGCCTGCGCTCGCTCGAGGGCGTGGGCGAGGCGATCGCGGCCAAGATCGAGGCGTGGCAGCAGACCGGCACGTTCCCGGCGCTCGAGAAGGCACGGGACCGCGTCGGGCCCGGCCTGCTCGAGGTGGCGCGGCTGGCGGGCGTGGGGCCGGCCAAGGCGCGGGTGCTGTCCGACGCGGGCGTGCGGGACCTCGAGGCGCTGGTCGAGGCGGCGCGCGCGGGGCGGCTCGAGCCGTTGAAGGGCTTCGGGGTCAAGACCGAGGAGCGGTTGGCGCGCCTCGCGAGCGCGGCGCTCGTGAACCGCGGACTGGTCCTGCTGTCCGACGCGCTCGAGGTGACGCGTCCCCTGGTCCATGCGCTCGGTCGGAAGCTCCCGGCGGCGTTGGTCGGCTACGTCGGGGAGGTGCGGCGCGGCCGGGAGGTGGTGCGACGCGCCGACCTGCTGGTGGCGGCCGCTGACCCCGTCTCCACGCTCGAGAAGGCCTCGAACGCGCTCGGCGCGGCCGTGCGCGTGGCTGACGGAGAGTTGGCGCTCGAGGTCGACGGGCTGCCCGTGCGGGTGGCGGTCGTCCCCGCGACGGACCTGGGGGGCGAGACCTTCCGGCGCACCGGCTCCCTCGAGGTCGTGCGTGCGGTGTACGAGCGCCTGGACGCGCGCGGCGTGGGCTCCCGCCCCTTCGCCTCCGAGGCGGCGCTGTTCGCCGCGGCGGGGCTCCCCGACCTGCCCCCCGAGACCCGTGAGAGCGCCGAGGTGGTGCGCCTGGCAGCCGAAGGGCCTCTGCGCCTGGTGCAGCGAGCCGACGTGCGGGCCTTTCTGCACCTGCACACGATCTGGAGCGACGGCGTCGACGACCTCGAGACCATGGCGCGCGAAGCGGCGCGCCTGGGCGCGCGCGTCGTGGGGGTGGCCGATCACTCGCGCTCGGCGGGCTACGCCGGGGGGTTGACCGTCGAACGCCTGAAGGCGCAAGGCCAGGCCATCGCCGCGTTGAACGAACGCCTCGAGGGCGTACGCGTGCTGCACGGCACCGAGTCCGACATCCTGGCCGACGGCTCGCTCGACTACCCCGACGACGTGCTCGCGAGCCTCGACTTCGTCGTGGCGTCGATCCACTCCGCGATGAACCAGCCGCGGGCGCAGATGACGGCGCGCATCTGCCGCGCGCTGGCGCACCCCAAGGTCCGCGTGCTGGCTCATCCCACCGCGCGGCTGCTCTTGACGCGCGAACCCGTCGACGTCGATCTCGAGGCGGTGCTGGCTGCGGCCGCGCGCCACGACGTGGCCGTCGAGGTGAACGCGAACCCCGTGCGGCTCGATCTCGACTGGCGCTTCCACGCGCGGGCCCTCGCGCTGGGCGTGAAGCTCGCGATCGGGGTCGACGCCCACGCCGCCCGCGGGCTGGCCGACGTCGACTACGGCGTCCACGTGCTGCGCAAGGGCCTGGTGCCGCCCGAGGCCGTCATCAACACCTGGGAGCCCGACCGCCTGGTAGCGTGGTTGCGGCGCGCGTGAGCTTCTCGAGCAGGCTTTGAACGGCGGCGACGGCGGCGTGGGCCCCGACCTGCATCTCGCGGACCAGCGCGACCAGGTTCCTCGGCTGCAGCACGAGCGCCTGCAGCAGCACCGCCTCCGGTTCGGTCAGCAGGTCGGCGCGCCAGAGCGCGTACAGGAGGTCCTGCACCGCGTCGTCGGCCGCCAGGCGCTTCAGCCGGGCAAAGGCGGCGCCGTGCGTCGGCTCGAAGACGATGGCCAGCGCGCCGTCGATGAAAGCCTCCAGGCCGGCGACCAGGGCCTCGTTCCGCCGCCTCGTCGCGAAGACCGTCGTGAACGCGCGGTTCAGCCGCCCGTACTCGGCGTCGTCGAGGGCAGCCAGCGCGACCAGCACCGGGTCGACGGGGCGCCCTGCGTCGGTGCGCTCCGCCATCGTGAGGGCCAGGTGCCGGACGATCAGCTCGAGATCGGCCGGTCGCGAGGGGGCGGCCGCGCCGAGGAGGATCTCGGCGATCAGCCGCGTGGTCTCGAGCACGCCGAGCTCGAGCGCCTCGGCGATGGCGGCGACATAGAGCAGCTGTGGCGGCGTGCCGCCGAGGGCTCCCGCGAGCAGGCGCTGCGTCAACCCGTGGCGGTCCAGCTCTTCGGGGA
>Ga0172369_10005078_pt1 | contig 16368 bp, 13 predicted proteins | sample LakKiv25m_FD_114539 | JGI IMG/M metagenome (GOLD analysis project Ga0172369, IMG submission 114539) | Freshwater microbial communities from Kabuno Bay, South-Kivu, Congo - kab_022012_11.25m | ecosystem: Environmental > Aquatic > Freshwater > Lake | place: Democratic Republic of the Congo...
GTAGAAGCGCAGGACCCAGATTGATGCATTTGGATCGTCAACAGTTGGAGATACAGCGTACTCGAACGCACCTTCAGCGAGTCGACGAACGCCCCCCGTGAGTGCCATGCGAGCAACTCGATCGATGCCAACCATGGTGCGGATGTCGTCTTGATAGAGCTGGTCTGTCGCAATTACATGCACGGCGTAGTCATCCGGAAGACGGTGACCAAATTCATTCGAGAAGAGTCCTCGAACAGTTCGCTCTACCACCCGGTTCATTCGCGTGAGGTCCACGTTGTAGGCGAGCCGCCTACCCAGGTACAAGCCGGATTGCCACTTCTCAACCGGTTGGATGTTTCGCATGGTGGCCGCACGGAGTCTCGCCTGCTGAGGCCGGTTCAATGAGCGAACCGTCGATTCCAACGCCTCGCGGGCGTCCGGCACCGCAGCCACATCGTCGCGCATCGCCAGCATCGATCGGAAGTACTCGTCATCCTTGGCGAACGAGCCGTTGCAGCTTCTGCACGAATCCACCGAAAGAAGACAGTGGCGATGGTGCTTGGCGAAAATGGCTCTTGGCGGAATGTGATCACGCGTAACCGGACCAATTTTCCCGCAGTAGACGCATGTGCCTGTTTTCGTGGGCCGCGGTTCCATAGGTCCAAGTCTACTGCTGCTCCGCTCGCGTCACTGAGGCTGGCCCCCTACCAGGTTTCGTGATGCACAAGCCCTTCGAGGGGGAGGCGCCTGCGGGCGACTGCGGAGGGGGCGGCGGTGCGTTCGGGATCGAGGTAGCCGAAGGCGATGACGCGGTTCACGTGAACCTCGGGCGGGATGCCCAGGAGCTTTGCCAGTTCAGGTTCGGGGAGGTGCGCGGGGCAGGAACCGATGCCATCGGCCCAGGCGGCGAGCATCATGTTCTGGGCGCAGCGGCCGGCGTCGAAGGGGTGCTCCTGCACCTGGACGATGACGATGGTGGCCGCTGAACGGCCAACGAATTTGCCGAGCGGGCTGAGCGCGCCCATCGCCTGCAGGCGCTCGGGATCGCGGACGAGGACCAGGCGGTTCGGTTCGGCGTTCTTGGAGCTGCCGGTCATGCGGCTGGCCTGGAGGATGCGCTGCATGGCATCCGCGGGGATGGGCCGAGGGAGGAAGGCGCGCCGGTCGCGCTTGGAAACAATCGCCCGGTAGGTGTCCATGGGAACGATTGTATCGAGCGGAGGTGCATCGGCGCGATTGACCGGGCCGCCGATTGACGCCGCTTTGCCGCATCGCCAGACTCGAAAGACCCGAGGAAGGATGCGACCGTGACGGAAGACGCCCTCGCCCAACTGATCGACGTGCCTGCGCTGACGCGCTGGATCGAAGCGAACGTGCCCGGACCGGCGGGCCCAATCGAGGTTCAGAAGCACGTCGCGGGGTTTTCGAACGAAACGTTCTTCGTGACGCGGGGGGCCGAGCACTGGGTGTTGCGGCGGCCACCACGTGGCCCGCTGCTTCCGACGGCGCATGACGTGCTGCGGGAGCACCGGTTCATCGCGGCGCTCTACGGCAAGGCGCGCGTGCCCCGGCCGGTTGGCGCGTGCGATGACGTGTCAGTGATTGGGGCGCCGTTCTACCTGATGGAACGATTGGACGGGGCCGTGTTGCGCAGTGGCCTCCCTGCGGCGTACGAGAACCATGCGGGCCGCCACCGGGTCGGCGAGGAACTGATCGACACGCTGGCGGAGCTACACGCCGTCGACTGGCAGGCGGCCGGGATCACGGGCCGCGGAGAGAACTACCTCGAACGGCAGGTCGCGCGCTGGAGCAAGCAGTGGGAGCTGACGCGGCCCCGCACGCGCGAACTCCCCGGCCTCGACGCGGTCACAGTCTGGCTGGAAGAGCATCTGCCGGCCAGCAGCCGCGTCACCATCGTCCACGGGGACTACAAGCTCGATAACGTGATCTTCGCGACGAACGAGCCGCGGCTGCTGGCGATCCTGGACTGGGAGATGGCCACGGTGGGCGATCCCCTGGCGGATCTTGGCTGGCTGCTGTCGTACTGGGGCGAGTCAGGCGACCCGCCGCTGCCGCAGGGCGAGGTAATGGTTGGCGAACTAACGCGGGAGCCGGGCTTTCCGGCGATCGAGGAGATGCTGGCGCTGTACGAACGCCGGAGCGGCCTGCCGATGACCCACTTCACGTTCTATCACGTGCTGGCCGTCTACAAGCTCGCGATTATCCTCGAAGGGCTCTACATGCACTACCTCGAGTCGACAGCGTCGAACCCCGAAAGCGCGCGGTTCGAATGGCATGTGCCGGTGCTTATCGAACGGATGCAAAGACTGATCGCGAAGGCGCAGAGCGGCTGAGACGAGGCGCGCCTACGCGGCCTCGTCAAGGTCGGGCCCCCTGGAAGTAGGGCCGAGGCGGGAGATTTCGCCGGCATATTCCCAGAACGAAGACGCGGGGTAGTCGTCATCAACGCACCAAACGGCGTGGTGCACTTTGAGTATCACGCGCGGGTGGATGCTCCGGCGGGCTCGCACGACCCCCGACCTGCCGTCGATACCCCGCTCGACAGTGATCTCGGTCGGCACGCCGCGTGGCGAGCCAATCGTGCCCGCGTCAACCTCCGCGACCGCTTCGATGCTACCTCCGACGATGCGGGCAATGGGAGCAGTCTCGACACGCGGTGCGCGTACGGTGCAGTTCACGATCTCGCGGTGGGCCTTGACCATGACGCCGGCAGTGACCGTGGCGTTGTGAATGTAGTGCGCGATGACTTCGTGACCGGCCTCAAGGGAATGGTTGCCTTCGCCGCTCATGCCCCAGACGGTGATGTCCTTGCCGGCCACGATGGTGGCGCGATCGACAATTCCGCGCACGGTCACCGAGCCGCCCGCATAGATGACGAACCCCGGTTTGACATCGCCACCTACGAGCACGTCGCCGATGAAGTCAAGGTTGCCAACGGCGAAATCGACGTCGCCACGCACTTCATAGATAGGAAGCACTTCAATCTTGTCGCCGTGGGTCACGGGCCGTCCGGCGATGACAGCGACGAGGTTGTCACCCTCGATCCTGGTATCCTTGCCGCGAAGAGAGTTGAGATTCTTGTCGACGACTGGCCGCGGGGGGATTGCGATTCCGAAGACGTCCTTGCCGGGTTCCCCGGCTTCGGGCGGAACGCGCCTGACGAGCACGGCGCCGGCTTCGACGAAGCGGCGCACCATGGCGGCGTGGTAGTCCACGGAACCGTCTTCGAGTTCGACCGGCGTGATGTGGGGGTTGGCGTCGAACGCGTACTCGAGCGTGGCGTTCTTGCCGGAAGTCGCGGGAACGCCCTCGGCGACCCTGGTCGCCGACTCGAGCGGCCGTGGGGGCGAGAAGCTGGCGAGGGTTTCGGCGAGGAGGCCGCTGTTGATGCCGATCGCCGTCAGCCGGGCGCGGAGGTCCTCTTCGCTCACGACGGGAGGCCCGGCCGTTTCGTCCGGGGGATCGCCTTTCGGTGGGACGGGGACGGCGTAGGCCGCCATCTTGCTGGGGGACACTTTCACGCCCCAGGGGTCCGTGTAGCTGCAGGGGAAGTCTATAACACCTACCGTGACCGGTGCCCCGGTGGGGGCTTTGACGGCAGCGAAGACACGATCGGTCAGGAAGTGGTCCAGGGGAAACCCGGCCAGGGCAGCCGATACTTCGCCGGCGTTGACTGCCCGGGCGCCACCAGCCGGGGGGTACACCGTGAGTTCGACGGCAATGCCGCGGATGCCGAGTTCGAATCGGCCATCGCATGGCTCGCCGGGAGGCGAGAGATCGGCGTTTGGAACGGATTCCATCGTGAGCGCCCCGGTGGAGGAACTTCTGTCTGGTTATCGGTCGATCAGCGAGAAGGTAAAGGCCAGGTGGCAAATGGGTTCAGGCACTCTTGCGCGCTTTGGCCTCGGCGATGCTGGCTTCGAGGGCAGCCATCAGATCGACGACGGGCGCCGGCCGCTCAGAAGGGGCGGCGGCAACCACGATCTCCCCGGACGCCTTTTGCTCGATGAGTTCGAGGACTTTGTCGCGGTACTCGTCGCGGTATTGTGAGGGATCAAAGGATGTGGAAAGGGCGTCGATGAGCTGGCGCGCCATCGCCATTTCGCGCTCGGCAGGGACGAGGGGCTCCTTCGGGAGATCGTCGATGGAGTCCGTGGCGACGACCTCGTCGGGGTAGTAGAGGGTTGCCATGGAGAGAGCATCGCCAGCGGGCCGGAGGGCGACGAGGTACTGCTTCTGGCGGAGGACGACGCGGCCGAGCGCGACCTTGTTGGATTCGCGCATGGCGTGGAGGAGGAGACCGTAGGCCTTCGAGCCGCCTTTGGCGGGAGCGAGGTAATACGAGCTTTCGAAGTAGACGGGATCAATCTCAGAGAGGTCCACGAACTCGGCGATCTCGATGCCTTCGGTGACCTGCGGGGCAAGGGCGTCAAGCTCCCCGGGCGTAATGGTGACGTATTGGCCGGGCGCGATCTCATAGCCCTTGACGATCTCTTCAAACGGAACCTCTTCGCCGTCGGCCGAGCAGGTGCGCTTCATCTGGATGCGGGCGCCATCTGTGGCATGGAGCTGGTTGAACCGCACGTCCTGGCTGCGAGCGGCACCGTAGAGCTTCACGGGAACGTTGACCAGACCGAAGCTGATGGAGCCGGTCCACATCGCGCGGGCCATGGCGTACCTCCCACGACGGCTGCGGAATCAGGTTCGGCCGCCGATCGTTCACTAGCAGAAAACACAGTATTTCATTGCCTAGTATGGTTGGCAAGGCCGGATCGTCCCCGGCATTGGGGACGATCCGAGTAGACTCAGGCCAGCAGTTCGCAATGGAGGGGCCAATGCCTGCGCTTGATGGCATGCGCGTACTCGACCTGACCCAGTGGGAGGCAGGGACAACTTCGACGCAGTACCTGGCGTGGTTCGGCGCCGACGTGGTGAAGGTCGAACTCCCAGGGGTGGGCGACCCGGGTCGGCACACGACGGGCCCGGGTCACGATTCGCTCTACTTCATGAGCTTCAACAGCAACAAGCGCAGCATCGCGATTGACCTCTCGACACCTGCGGGACAGGAGCTCTTCCTGCGACTGGTGCCGAAGTTCGACGTGGTGGTGGAAAACTTCACGCTGGGAACGATGGAGAAGTTCGGACTGGGGTATGCAACGCTCAAGGCGGCGAACCCGGCGATCATCTACGCGACGGTCAAGGGCTTCGGCACGTACGGGCCGTTCAGCGAGTACAAGTGCATGGACCGGATCGCGCAGGCCGTGGGGGGTGCGCTCAGCATTACAGGTGGCGAAGGCGGCCCTCCGACCGTTCCCGGACCAACGTTCGGCGACACGGGATCGGGGATGCACTGTGCGATGGGGATCCTTGCGGCCTACGTCCAGCGGCTCCGCACGGGCGAAGGCCAGCAGGTGGAGATCTCCATGCAGGAGACGGTCGCGAGCTTCATGCGCGAGCCGCTTTCGCGGCTCGCCTACCGGCCAGGTCCGCTGCAGCGCCTGGGGAACCGCACGGCCGGTCCCCAGGACCTGTACGAGTGCGCCCCGGGAGGCCCGAATGACTACATCTATGTGATGGTCGTGAATTCGCGCATGCTCGATGCGGTCTTCATGACCATCGGGAAGCCGGAGCTTGGACTCGACCCGCGGTTTGCGACGCCCCGTGACCGGTACCGCAACGGGGATGCTCTGCACGAGGAAGTTGCCGAGTGGACCCGCGGACGTACGAAGTGGCAGGCGATGGAGGAACTCGCGGAGGCGGGCGTGCCTTGCGGCGCCGTCTACGACACGGACGACATCCTGAACGACCGGCATCTGCATGCGCGGGGGATGATCCGGACGCTCCATCACCCGGTGAACGGCGAGGTGAATCTGCTGGCGCCGCCGATCCATCTTTCCGAATCGGTGGTAGAGATGGTGCCATCACCGTTGCTCGGGGAGCACACGGCGGAGGTTCTGGGTACAGAGCTGGGGCTGGGCGCAGACGAGGTTCGCAGCCTCGCGGAAGCGGGTGTTGTGGGCGTGGCATCGCATCCCGAAGAAGCACCGGTGTAGCCAGGCGCGGCGCAGGCATCGAACGAGCACAGGCGCTTGCCAGTCCCGCGGACAGCGGTCCATGCTTTCGGGCACCGAGACACTGACTACCGGCAACGGAGAACTGGCAACTGCAATGCGTTTTGGCTTCTGGCCCGGATCGACCAATCCCTGGGAGGACACGCTCGGACTCTGCCGTCACGCAGAGGCGAATGGGTGGGACGGCGTGTGGTACGCCGACCACTTCATGCCCAACGCGGAGGACGTGAGCGGGCCGAACAATGAATGCTTCACAACTCTTGCCGCGCTCGCAGCTGCGGTCCCGCGGGTGCGGCTCGGGTCGCTTGTGGCCGGGAACACGTACCGACACCCGGCGGTGCTGGCGAAGATGGCGGCGGGAATCGACAACATCAGCGGCGGGCGGATGGTGCTGGGGCTTGGGGCCGGGTGGCAGGAGAACGAACACGCGGCCTATGGGATCCCGTTCTACACGGTAGGAGGGCGGCTGCGACGCCTGGAGGAGGCGTGCCAGATCGTGCGGGGACTCTTCGACCACCAGCGCCTGACTTTCGAGGGCCGCTACTACACGCTTGATGGCGCGCCGCTCGAGCCGAAGCCGTTGCAGCATCCGCTGCCGTTGCTGGTGGGTGGCGGAGGCGAGCAGGTGACATTGCGGATCGCGGCGAGGTACGCGAACGAGTGGAACGTCTGGGGAACCCCGGCGCTGTTGCGGCAGAAGATGGCGATCCTCGACCGGTATTGCGAAGAGATTGGCCGGGACCCGCGCGAGATCAAGCGGTCGGCTGTGGCGCTGCTCGTGCTCAGCGACGACGAAACGATCGTCGAGCGGACGCGTGCCAGTGGCCGGCCCGTGATTGCTGGGACGGTGGCGAACGTGCAGGACACGCTCGGAGAGTATGTGGCGGCCGGAGTCGACGAGGTGATCATCCCCGACTTCAACCTTGGCCGGGGCGAACGGCGGACGGAACAGTTGGGGCGCTTTATCCACGAAGCGGCCACGCCGTTTCGGTAGACTCGGCCGGGCCAATTCGACCGGGCCTACGAGCAGAGAGGACGGGCGCGATGACTGAGCCTAGGAGCGTGGTCATCACGGGAGCGTCGACGGGGATCGGACGGGCCTGCGCGCTGCGCCTCGATCGGATGGGCTGGCGTGTGTTCGCCGCGGTCCGGAATGCCGACCATGCGGAAGGGCTCAGGAAGGCGGCGTCAGATCGCCTCACGCCGATCATCATCGACGTGACCGGCGGAGCGACGATCGCGGCCGCGGCCGAACTTGTGGCAGCCGAAGTCGGCGACGCGGGCCTCGCCGGCCTCGTGAACAATGCCGGGATCTCGGTGCCGGGCCCGCTGGAGTTCTTGCCCATCGAGGACTTCCGTGAGCAGATCGAGATCAATGTCACGGGGCAGGTGGCGGTGACCCAGGCGTTCCTGCCAATGCTGCGCCAGGCGACGGGCAGGGTTGTCTTCATGGGGTCGATCAGCGGGAAGCTGGCGACGCCGTTCCTGGGGCCCTATGCCGCGTCGAAGTTTGCCATCGAAGCGATCGCGGACGCGCTCCGAAGCGAACTCCGCCCATGGGGGATCGATGTGGCAGTCGTCGAGCCGGGGAGCATCGCCACGCCGATCTGGGAGAAGGGACAGGCCCAGGCCGACGCCTTGGAGGCGAAGCTCTCGTCGAGGGCGCATGAGCTGTACGACCCGGCCGTGGCGGCAGTGCGCAAGACCGCGCGGGAAGCCGAACAGCGGGGCATTCCGGCGGACCGGGTGGCCAGGGTTGTGGCGCGGGCGCTGACGGCAAAGAAGCCGCGGACGCGATATGTCGTGGGCAGGGACGCGCGCCTGCAGGGACTGCTTGCGAAGTTCGCGCCGGACAGGCTCCGGGATCGGCTCGTGAGCCGGCTCATGGGGCTGCCGGAGAGGCATTAGAAACACCGGAGAGGAGAAGTCATGGCTGCTGCGGCACGGAACCCATTCGTAGGGCGCAGGGCGATGGTGACCGGCGCCTCGGCCGGCATCGGCAGGGCGTTCGCGGAACAACTGGCGGCGCGGGGTTGCCACCTGGTGGTGGTTGCGCGCGACGGCGCCCGGTTGGACGAGCTGGCGACGCGCCTGCGAGCGTCGGCGGGGGTCGAAGTCGACGTCGTTCCGGCCGACCTGACGGCCAGTGAAGAACTTCGACGGGTGGTGAACCGGCTGGCGGCAGCGCCCGCAATCGACCTGCTTGTGAACAACGCGGGGTTCTCCACGTTGGGCAAGTTCGCGACGCTGGATGTCGAACGCGAAGCGAACGAGATCGCGCTCAATGTCGTGGCGCCCGTTAGGCTCACTCGCGCCGTTCTCCCCGGAATGCTGGAGCGCCGACGTGGCGCCGTCATCAACGTCTCTTCGCTGGCGGCATTCTTGCCTGGCCCAAACCTGGCGACGTACAGCTCGACGAAGGCGTACCTGAATAGCTTCACAGAGGCGCTGCACGACGAGCTTCGCGGGACGGGCGTTCGGGTGCAGGTGCTGTGCCCCGGGTTGACGCGGACAGAGTTTCACCAGCGGGCGGGGATCGACGCTTCGGGACGACCGGGATTCGCATGGATGTCGGCGGACGAAGTCGCGCGGATTTCGCTCGAGAAGCTCCAGAAGGGGAGCCTGGTCGTCGTCCCGGGCTGGATGAACCAGGTGTTCCGCTTCATCCTCCACGTCGGGCCGCGGGGGCCATTGAGGCGAGCCAACGGCCGGATGGTCAGGCAGTGAGAGATCAAACCATGCGGTGACGGAGCGCGCAGGGACCGCCTTCCCGGCCCACGACAGCGGCTGTGCCCGGTGGTCGCCCGGCGACAGACGCTTCTTCGGTCCAACAGGCATCTACTGGTACACTGAAGGCCCGGCGGCAAGTCAGCCGCCGGACTCCATATCCCGGCACAAGGGCATGGCCATGACGACGTTACCGGCTCGCAAGGAACTACCTCCTGCCTACGAGCCAGCGAGCGTCGAAAGCCGCATCTACGGAATGTGGGAGGAGCGAGGCTACTTCCAGCCGCGCATCGACGGGAGCAGCAGGCCGTACTCGATCATCATGCCGCCGCCGAACGTCACGGGTGAGCTTCACCTCGGCCACGGCCTCGAGGATGCCATCACCGATACGCTCGTGCGCTGGCATCGGATGCGGGGCGAGCCCGTGCTGTGGCTCCCGGGCGAAGACCACGCGGGCATCGCCACTCAGAACGTGATCGAACGGGAGATCGCGAAGGAAGGCATCAAGCGTCACGACCTTGGCCGCGAGACCTTCGTCGAGCGCACCTGGATGTGGGTACGAAAGTACCGCAGTCGCATAGCCGACCAGCACCGGAAGCTGGGCGCGAGCGCCGACTGGACCCGCGACGTCTTCACGCTGGACCCCGGCATCGTAAAGGCGGTCCGGACCACGTTTGTGAACCTCTACAACGACGGCCTCATCTACCGCGGGTTGCGGATGATCAACTGGTGCCCGCGCTGCGAAACCGCCCTCAGCGACCTCGAAGTCGACTACGTCGAAGAGGCCTCGAAACTCTACTACATCCGCTACCCGCTGGTGGGCGAAGGCGGCATGCCCCTTCCTTCTTATGTCGTGGTGGCAACCACACGTCCCGAGACGATGGTGGCGGATACGGGCGTGGCCGTGAACCCGGACGATGCCCGGTACGAGGAGAAGGTCGGCCGCATGCTGCTCCTGCCCATCATCGGGCGGGAGATCCCGATCGTGGCGGATGACCTCGTGAAGACCGAGTTCGGCACCGGCGCCGTAAAAGTGACGCCGGGGCACGACCCGAACGACTGGGACATCGGTCAGCGCCACAGCCTTGAGGCGATCGTGGCCATCGACCGCCAGGGCCGTATGAACAGCGAGGCTGGCCCCTACGACGGGATGACGGACGAAGAGGCGCGCGCTGCCATCCTTCGAGACCTGGAAGACGAGGGCTTCCTCGACCACGTTGAGGACTACAGCCACAGTGTGGGCCACTGCAGCCGCTGCAAGACCGTGCTGCAGCCAATCCCGAGCGAGCAGTGGTGGATCGACGTGCGACGGGAATATGAACCGGGCCGTTCGCTCGCGGGCGAGGCAGCGAAGGTCGTGCGGGACGGCCGCATCGCCATCGTTCCCCAGCGCTTCGAGAAGGTCTACCTCAACTGGATGGACAACATCCGCGACTGGTGCATCAGCCGCCAGCTCTGGTGGGGCCACCAGATTCCCGTTTGGTACTGCGAGCACGGCCACAAGACCGTCCAGGTTGAGGACCCCGGCTATTGCGGCGACTGCGGCTCCGCCTCCCTGCGGCAGGACGAGGACGTACTCGACACCTGGTTTTCGTCGGGACTGGCAACCCACGCCGACCTGGGCTGGCCAGACGACACCGACGACCTGCGCTACTTCTACCCCACCTCCGACATGCAGATGGGCTACGACATCATGTTCTTCTGGTGCGCCCGGATGATCATGTTCGCCCTTTACAACATGCGCCGCCTTGGGCCGGAGAACGAAGTCCCGTTCCGCACCGTCCTCTTTCACGGTCTCATCCGCGACGCCAACAACGACAAGATGACCAAGTCCAGGGGAAACGTGGTCGACCCGCTCGTTTCCTCGGCCCAGTACGGGGCCGACGCGTTCCGCTTCGCCGTGCTCACCGGAGCCGCAATGGGCTCCGACCAGCGCTACCAGGACGAGCGCATGGCCGCCGCCCGAAACTTCGCCAACAAGCTCTGGAACAGCGCCCGCTATGTGCTGATGAAACTCGGCGACCGGAGGGTGAAGCGTCCGCACCGGCTCGATCGCGAGAGCCTCGCTCTCGAGGACCGGTGGATCCTGTCGAAACTCGAGGGCCTGGAACAGGACGTCGACCAGTTCCTCACCTCCTACCAGCTCAACGAGGCCGGACGCGTCATCGAAGAGTTCCTCCGGAACGACTTCTGCGACTGGTACATCGAGATGACGAAGGTCCGCCTGAACGCCGGTGACGATCGGCCGCTTGGAGTCCTGGCGCACGTACTCGACCACGGTCTGCGCCTTCTTCACCCCATCATGCCGTTCGTGACCGAGGAGCTCTGGCAGGCTCTCCGCGACCACATCGACGACGACATGGCGGAAGCGCTGATCGTGGCCTGGTTCCCAAAGAGCGCAGGCAACTGGCACGACGCCGCGGCCGAAGAGTCGATGGACCATGTCATTGAGGTGAATCGCGCCATTCGCAACGTTCGCGCCGAGAAGAAGGTGCCCGCGGGCGCGCGATTGCCGGTCTACCTTCGCGCGGGCGCACAGGCTTCGGCCCTCACCGAAACGTCGCCGGCGACGGCCTTCACCACGCGGGTAGAGCCGCACGTCGTGCCGGCGGATGCTGCGCTCCCGGCCGGCGAGTATGCCTACGCTCGCATCGCCGACACCGAAGTGGCGGTCGCCCTGCCAAAGGTCGACAGCGCCGAGGAGCGCACCCGTATCGAAAAGGAGATCACCGAGTCTTCCGCCCACGCGGAGCGCCTGGAAAAGCAGCTCGCCAACGAAACGTTCCGGGCGAAGGCGCCGGCGAACGTCATCGCCGGGATGGAATCGACACTCGCGGAGACGCGGACGAAGTTGGACGGCCTGCGCGAGCGGCTCGCGAGCCTGTAGGCGGCAACGGGACTCTCGCAAAGCCGGGCTCGCGTCGTCTGACCTTGAGGCTATACTCCGTCTCCGAAAGGTAAACCAGACGTTTGTGATGCTGAGCATGCTCGCCCTGATCGTTTCAGTCGCGGCCTTCGGCTTGAGCGCCTATGTGTATTCCCTTCAATGGCGCCCGAGCAAAGTGACAGTCGATCAGGGCTTCCAGGCGATGCTCTTCGGCTATCACGATTGGCTGAATGTTCTGGTTCCGATCACCATTCACGCGGCTGGCTCGCAAGTGCTGCGAGTTGGAGTGGAATCCGTGCTCATCAGCGGCTACGCAGCTCGCTGGTCAGCAACGAGCGAAATCGTCAACGCCCAAGCTTTCAAGGAATCGGTCAACAAATGGGAAGTGGGTGAGTTCTTTCAGCGAACGCAGCTACCAGCCCCTGTGTTCGTTGGGGCAGGAGCCACGGAGACGGTCCTCATGGAATTCAAACTCCCGACTGTGAGCGCGGTATCCCTCGTCAACCCTCACGAACTTCGGATAGCGGTTACCTTGAAGGTGGACTCCTCAGCCCAGTGGCCTTTTGCCCATCGCGTGAAGAAGATACCCGTGGAGCACCGGTATCACAGCCAACCCGACCTTCACCCTTACTTTCTCGGTCAGCCGACCGACGCAACTGAGCTACATCGGATCGATGCAAGCTGACAAGCTACCTACCCTAGCAGCATCTCGAGGACGGACGCCGTTCCGTTCAGGTCGGCCACCACAAGTTCCGCACCGCTCTCGCCCAAGGCTGCCATGGCGTAGCTTCCCGTTGCGACGGCCATCGCTTTGGCGCCGGCGGCATGGGCTGCGGCCACATCGAGCGGCGTGTCGCCGATGACGACGCAGTTGGCCGGATCGGAGTCGCTGCCTGTTGCGTCGGCGAGATTGTTGATGGCAACAGCCACGACCTCGGCGCGGTCCGATGTGCCGTCGCCGAAACCCCCTGCCGCGAAGCGCTCCCAGAGGTCAAAGTGGCCGAGTTTCGCCATCGCGCCCCGGCGCAGGTTTCCAGTGGCCAGGCCAACGGGCGCCGCCTGCCCGGAGAGCGCATCGAGTAGTTCGACCACGCCCGGCAGCACCTGCCCACCCCTGGCTCGAAGGAACCCCGGCAACTGCTCCAGGTAGGCCTCGACTGTCTGGCGGTAGACCCCAGCGGCATCGCCGTTCCCAAGTCCATGCAGCTGAATGGCCTCCATGAAGATGGCGTGGTCGGTCCGGCCATCGAACCGGATGCCCTCGGTCGGGTTCGCGAGGCCGTAGAGGCGCCGAAACGCCTCGGTCATCGCGGCGCGGCCCGCGCCACCCGTTCGCACGAGGGTCAGATCAATGTCGAAGAGGATGAGTCGGCTCATGAACTCAGTGTAAGGCGGCGAATGCTTTCGCCCTCGTTGCCGCTTCGCGTTCGTCTCGGCCAGAATGGCTCGATGCCGATCGAGCTTTCCGCTGGTGCCGCAAGGGCCCTTGTCCTGCCTGAATGCGGCGGGCGGCTTCACCAGATCTGGGTTCCCACCGGGCGCACCAGCGAAGCACTGTTGCACTCGCCGGACGATGTGCGCGACTACACACTTCGTCCGACCCGCGGAGGCTCGTTTCCGATGGCGCCGTGGCCGAACCGCGTGGCCAATGGCACGTTTCGCTGGCAGGGGCGCGAGTATGAACTTCCGCGAGACGGCAAACCCCATGCCATCCACGGGCGCGTGCTAAGCCAGACCTGGAGCGTCGTCGTTTCCGGGCCGGCTTCTTGCGAAATGGTGGCCCCGCTCGATGCTGCCTGGCCATGGAAAGGCCATGCCTGGCAACGGTTCGAGCTCTCATCAGCGGCACTTCACATGGAACTGGAAGTTCGCTCCGATGGTGAGCCCTTCCCTGCAGGGTGCGGCTGGCATCCCTGGTTCCGGCGGGACGTGGCCGGCGCCGAGGAGGTTCGGCTGCTGGTACCTGCGACTCGGCGGTACGTACTCGACGATCAGATTCCGACCGGTGAACAGGTCGAGCCGGCCGGCGAGTCGGACCTGCGCCATTGTCCCTTGCTCGGTGATCGCCGGCTCGATGACTGCTACGCAAGCCTCGAAGGGCCGGTCGTCATCGGGTGGGACGACTTTCGGCTCGCGGTCGCGATCGAAGCCACGGAACCACATGTCATGGTCTACGCGCCCCGTGATGCGATCTGTGTCGAACCACAGACGTGCGCCCCGGACGCGTTCAATCTCGCCGATCGTGGCGTTCGCGGGACCGGGATGGCTGTTGCCGCGCCCGGTAGTCCAGTGCGCATCGCTGCGTGGTGGTCGTGGGGAAGTGATACCGGCGACGGTTAGACTAGAAGTACTTCGACTCGTCGAGCGTGACCCAGAGGAAGTCGCGTTCCTGGGTCTTCAGGAAGCGCGAGGGCGAGTCCGGCATGTTGTCCATGAACCGTTCGGCTTTCACTGAGCCGTCGGCCTGCTGGAAGAAGGTGCCGATGAGAACATAGGGGTTGTTGATGTCGAGCTGCATGGCCGTATAGGCGCCGGCTGCCCAGAGTGCCTTCGCAAGCGTTTCCGCGCTGAGCGAATTCCCGGCTGCAAAGATAAGGTTGCCATCCTTGGTCAGTCCGATGGCGGAGCGCCAGGTGATGAACTCGGCGGAGTTGACCTGGACGTAGCCCCAGGTGTCGTTTCCTTCGGCGGTACGGGGGCTCACTTCGCCGTTCTGCACGAGCAGCACCGCGTTCTGGCGCACGGCCACCATGTTGTCGTCCCAGCTGAGGTCTTTGCCCCACTCGCCCATCCTGAGGGTGCCGTCCTTCATCACGGCCACAGAGGCGAGGCCGGTGCGGAGGGGGCGGTATTCTTTGCCGTCCGCATACATGCCATAGCCGCCATGGGGACCCTTGAAGCCGCCGTTGAGTGCAGCGAGGAGCTTCCCCTGCTGTTCGGAGGGAATAGACCCGGGGCCCCTGACGCCGCGGTCGCCGCCGGGGTCGGCGGTTCCGCCAGTCATATGGAGCCTGACGCGACGCGAATCCATGAGGAGCACGCCAACCATCGCGTATGGCCGCGACTTGTCGGGCCGGACGAAGGTCTTGGCCATGAGCACGTCGTTCGGCGATGAGTAGGGCAGGCCGACGGTGCTCCACTGGCCTTCGCCGGCCTCAGGGTTTTCGCGCAGAACCACAGTTCTGGGAAGCTGAAGCGGCGCTGGTCCAAGCGTGTCCGACGTGAGATGCGCACTCGGTGGCGGCTTGCCATCGGTGCTGAGGTAGTAGCGGACGGTTCGGGATTCGGGCTTGGCGACGAAATCGATCTTGACGCGCGTGTCGGCGAATGGGTTCGTTTCGCCACCGAACGCGCAATACTTGAGCCTGGTCACGCGGTCGTCGACCCGGAAGTACCAGCTCTCGACGCGGGCGGTGTTCTCGTCGCCGATGACCCGGCGACTAAGGTCGGCGCCCTGTGCGGAGAACGTGTGGCGTTGGGGATACGCCAATGCACCGGCAAGGGCCACAATCGCGAAGGCAGCGAGCACGACTCGCCGTCGAGTGACGATGGGCCGCATCCGAGCCACACCTCGATCGGCTGGCGCCGCGGTGAATGTGGCATTCCCAATGAGATCGGTCACATCGACCTGTGCGTCCATGTCCCCACCGGCCAGCCCGTGCTCCGGAGCGGCGGGCACCGCCCGTCGCGCAGTCAAAGCCCTCCCCAACACAAGCGTAATCTAACCACGACGCGACCACCGTGCAATAACGAATGCTGTTCGCGCCAACCGGCCCGCAAATCAAGCGCAGGAGAGGCTTGCCCGTGTTTCGCCCGCGGTGCGCGGTCAGACGCGGCCGCGTTCGCGCGCGATCTACACTACGAGAATGCGCATCCTCGCGATCGACATGGGCACGGGAACGCAAGACATCCTCCTCTACGATTCCGATCGGCCGGTCGAGAACTGCTTGAAGATGGTGATGCCGTCGGCGACGGAGATCGCTGCGCGGCGGATCCGGCGGGCAATGCGCGACCAGCAACCGATTCTGCTCACGGGTGGAATTGCGGGCGGGGGCCCCTGCAGTTGGGCGCTCGAGGAGTTCATCACCGCCGGTGGGCGTGCCTACGCCACGCCCGACGCCGCCCAGACGTTCGATGACGATCTCGACTGCGTGCGGGAGATGGGTGTGGAGATTGTTGCCGATGAGGACGCCCGCAACCTGAGGGCCGAGCGGATTGTGTTGCAGGACCTCGACTTCGACGCCATTCAAACAGCGCTCGCGGCCTTCGAAGAGGATGTCGACCTGGACGGACTGGCACTCGGCTGCCTCGACCACGGCGCGGCCCCGCCGGGGATCTCCGACCGGCTCTTCCGGTTCGAACACCTGCGGCGCGTTGTGAGCTTGCGCAACGATCTCCTCGCGTTCGCCTGCGCACCCGAACAGCTGCCGGATTATCTGACACGGGCGCGCTCGATGGTGGCATCGGGCTGCGTGCACGCACCGGTGGCGTTCATGGACACGGGGCCGGCCGCTGCGCTGGGCGCAATTCACGACGAAAAGGTCGGCGGTGACCAGGAGCGGGTGGTCTTGAACCTGGGCAACATGCATGTGCTCGGTTTCCACCTGTCGGGACGGCAGATCGCCAGCCTGTACGAACACCACACGGGGGAGGTCTCGACCGAGCGCATCGTCGAGTTCA
>Ga0172369_10005079_pt1 | contig 16364 bp, 8 predicted proteins | sample LakKiv25m_FD_114539 | JGI IMG/M metagenome (GOLD analysis project Ga0172369, IMG submission 114539) | Freshwater microbial communities from Kabuno Bay, South-Kivu, Congo - kab_022012_11.25m | ecosystem: Environmental > Aquatic > Freshwater > Lake | place: Democratic Republic of the Congo...
ATGTGGTTGATGCTGCAGCAGGCTCACCCGGACGATTACGTGATCGCTACCGGCATTCTTCACTCTGTTAGAGAATTGTGTGAGATCGCCTTCTCATCGCTGGGATTGAACTATCAGGATTATATAAAAGTTGACCCGAAGTTCTTCCGTCCCACGGAAGAGATTCCTTTAGTGGGAGATTCTTCCAAAGCTCGAGAGAAGCTGAATTGGAAACCCGAAAAATCATTTCAAGAGATGCTGGAAGAAATGGTTGAATACGACTCCGCAGATATCAAGAATAGGCAATAGTTGGAAAATACCGATCGAATCAAGCCTGTGAATAACCCGATCACCGTGACACCCGTTAATGCCCTGGAGTTGCCGAGTTTAAAGGAAGTGTGGAATTTCAAGGGGTTGTTATTTTACTTGGTCATGCGGGACCTGAAAGTTCGATTCCAACAGACTGTGATCGGAGTGCTTGGATTGTGCTTCAACCATTGATCCAAATGATCATCTTCTTTGTGATTTTTGGGTTACTGGTAAGAGTACCGACCGACGGAATTTCATATCCCGTATTTTATCTTTCAGGGTACATTGTCTGGCAGTTGTTCCTGCAAATTGTCAACAGCAGTGCTTACAGCCTGCTCGGAAATATTGGCATCATCACAAAGATCTACTTTCCGCGGTTAACCCTTCCTTTATCCACAACCATAGGCGCGTTTATTGATTTTGTGATTTCGTTTATTGTGCTGCTTGTGTTCCTGCTGGCAAATCATTATATGATCTCTGCCCGCTATCTTGTTTTGCCTGTTTTGGTTTTGTTGACCATGGTTTTTGCACTAGGCGTTGGATTATTATTCGGCGCATTGATGGTTGTATTCCGCGATACCAAAAACTTGCTCGTTTTTATTCTCCAAATCTGGATGTTTGTAAGCCCCATTATGTACCCCATCTCCATTGTTCCAGAAAAGTTCAGGGTTTTCTGCTATCTCAACCCTCTGACTGGGTTTATCGATGCATTTCGCTGGGTATTCCTGGGGACCAGTAACTTTCCATCCTTAATATACCTGGCCGTTTCTTCTGCGATAGCGATCATTCTCCTGGTGGTTGGAATGATTTCTTTTCGCTCAATGGAAAATCGAATTGCGGATGTGATGTGATATGTCTCGTTTAGCCGTGAAAGCAGATGATGTTTGGAAAGAATATCGGATCCGCCATCCCTTTGAGAGTTCGAGTGGATCATTGAAATCGGTTTTAAGTGCACCAATTCACAGCCTCACCCGCCGCAATAAGGACGGCAGTACCGGGGGTGAAAAAGAGATTTTTTGGGCATTGCGCGATGTCTGCTTTGAAATTGAGCACGGAGAGTCAGTTGGGTTGATCGGTCGCAACGGGGCTGGAAAGAGCACCCTGCTCAAGATCATTTCGCGCATCACCCGTCCTTCGAAGGGAAAATTAATGATCTACGAACGGGTAAACTCTTTGCTTGAAATAGGCACAGGGTTCAACGCCGAGCTTTCTGGCAGAGACAATGTTTACCTGAATGGCAGCTTCCTGGGGATGAAAAACCAGGAAATAAAGAGCAAGTTCGACGAAATTGTGGCGTTCTCCGAGATCAAGCAGTTTATCGATACCCCCGTAAAATATTATTCCAGCGGCATGTATGTACGCCTGGCTTTTTCAGTGGCAGCCAACCTGACCCCCGAACTCCTTTTGCTGGATGAAGTGCTGGCGGTGGGTGACGCCGGTTTCCAGCAGAAATCTTATGCAAAGATGAGAGAATTGTTGACCAGCGGGGCAACGATCATCCTGGTATCTCATAACGAAAAAGCAATCACCGAAATCTGCAAGAGAGCTATTCTGCTCGAGCATGGGCAGGTGGTCATGGATGGTCCATCAGAAGCAGTAGAAAAATACTATTCAAGTACGCTCACCCCCTCGCCTAATTAATGATGCTCCTACTATTCAAGAGGAAATTGATAATTTGAGCCAGGTAAAAGATCAAATTAAGAAAATCATTCCACGAAAATTGTGGGCTTTCCTAAAATCCATTTTCCGCACAGATCAATTAAAGCAGATTGCCCGGGAAAGGCTGATCGCATCCTGGACTGCCGAAAAATCGAGCAGCAACCGGCGCCAGCAATATTTCAATCAAAAGCCTGGGCTAAACCTGATCGGTGACTTTACAGCAGCAAATGGCCTGGGCGAAGCCGCACGCAGTTCGCTGGTGGCAATACAGACAACAACCGTTCCATTCGCAGTGCTGAACTACCAAAGTGTCGTACCGGAACACCAGCGCTTTGACTTTCAGATGGGGTCCTACGAAACCCGGTTTGCTTACAAAATTAATTTGTTCCATGTGAACCCGCTGGAATTTCCCAGTTTATGGCACGAATTCCCTCACTATGACCTTGCTGACCATTACGCAGTTGGTTCATGGTATTGGGAATTGCCCGAGTTTCCTGAAAAATGGACCTCCACCCTGGACCTGGTTGACGAAGTGTGGGTCGCATCAGATTTCGTCAAGGATAGCATTCAAAAGAAAACGCAAAAACCTGTCATCAAGATTCCACCCTGTATTCATGTTGAGTTTGATCCAACAATCAACAGAGCCTCGTTGAAACTTCCCGAGGATAAGTTCCTATTTTTATGTGCTTTCGATGTGCTGAGCATGCAGGAAAGAAAAAATCCCTGGGCAGTGATTGAAGCTTTTAAGAGATCATTTTCCCCAAAAGAGAACTCTGTCGGTCTCGTAGTAAAAATCAACAATGCAGTTGAAAACCAAGAAAAGGTTGCCGAGCTCAAGCGCGCCTTGTCTGAATACTCAAATTGCTATTTTATCGAGGAAACGTTTCCGCGGTTGAAATTCAATTCATTGATCAATCTCATCGATGTGTATGTTTCGCTTCATCGTTCCGAAGGCTTCGGACTGATCCCCGCTGAAGCGATGTACCTGGGAAAACCGGTAATTATGACGAATTGGTCCGGGAACACCGAATTTATGACAGATGATAACTGCTGCCCGGTGAACTACAATCTTATTCCCCTCGCCAAGAATTACGGGGATTATGAAGCCAATCAAATCTGGGCCGACCCTGATATTGACCATGCAGCCATGTATATGAAGAGACTCAGTTCAGATCGAGCCTATGTTGAGCAAATCAGCTCAAATGCCAGCGTTTTTATCCGCAGCCACTATTCACCTGAAGCAGTGGGGCGCTTGATCGCAAAAAGAGTGGAGGAAATCGACCGGATTCGCGGTAAAATGAGTCTCGATCAAATTAAGGAGGAGATATGAGCTTTATTTCTTATGCTCAAAATTACGAGGATGTCGTCCTTTGGCGTGCATTAAAACATATTGAAAAGGGTTTTTACATCGATGTCGGCGCGATGGATCCAACAGTCGATTCTGTGACCAAAGCTTTTTATGACGCCGAATGGCGGGGAATAAATATTGAGTCGGCGCAGGAATGGTATGCCAGGCTTGTTACAGAACGCCCAGGCGATACCAATCTCCAGCTCGTTTGTGGGGACAAAGAAGGCAGCGTCAAATTTTACGAGGTAGCTGGAACAGGTTTGTCAACCATCCACGAGGATTTAGCTCTTCGTGCTGCATCAGAATGTGGATTTACAGTCAAACAAGGTTCAGTAACCATGCGGACCCTTAATTCGATTTGTGAAGAACATCAACTTCAAGAAATCCATTTCTTGAAAGTCGACGCTGAAGGTGCGGAAAAATCGGTTTTACAAGGGCTTGATTTGCAGAAATATCGCCCCTGGATCATCCTTGTCGAAGCCACATCCCCAGGAAGTCAAAACGAGAATTATCTCCAATGGGAACCGCTTCTTAAAAACAATGGATACCTATTCGCTTATTTCGACGGGCTTAACCGGTTTTACGTAGCCGGAGAACATTCGACATTGGCTGAACCTCTATCCGTTCCGCCAAATATCTTTGATGGTTTTATTCGTTGGAAAGACCTCCAGATTTCTGAAGAGCTTGTCAATTTAAAATCTCAAGTAGAGTCAATTCAATCTTCCCGGGATCGGACCCAGGCTGAATTGGACGCGGTGCAATCAGACAGGAACCGGGTTGAGACGGAATTGAATACTGCCCTTACGGATAGGGACCGGATTTGGCATGAATTGGATTCCATATTTCACAGCAAATCGTATCGAATCACAAAGCCTTTCCGTGAGATAGCCAGGTTCCTTAGAAAATCAGCGGCCGCACTCAAAAACCTTTTTATTAAACCCAAAGCTCTCGCGTTTGCAATAATTCATTTCATCCGCATGCTTCCGCTAATTTCTTCATTGGCTGATGTGATAAAAAGGACCTTTCCCGGATTGTGGGCGAAATCCAGGAAGAAATTGTTAAGGGTGCCAAAGAATATTAATGGACAATCAATTCAGTTGTCTTCAGCCATGTTGGTTGAGGATGAGCAATATTTCCAGAATCTATTTCAAAACGAAATCGCTAACAGAAAACGCGCCAGCAGGGGGCAATCATGAGACTCGTCACGGATTTGATCGCCTGCCAGACCCCTTCGCGTAATCGTGGAATCGGCCGCTACACGCTTGAATTTTCTCGTGCTCTAGCTGCAATGCGCGGCCATAATGAAATGATCTGCATGGCTGACCCTCTCCTATCGCAACCGTATGAAGAATTGCGACAGGAGTTTATTCGCCGTTTACCGGCTGGCGGATTCTTGCCTTATTTTCATGAACCAATTCCGGAGTACGATCCATTTGATGAAAATGGGTATCCACAACTAGCATCAGCACTTATCTGCCAGGCTCGCCAGGCAGTATCGCCCGACATGGTATTAACCCCAAGCTTGTTTGAGGAACCGGGAATAATTGTTCCATTTCCCCAAGCGAAAAGAACTGGCTATAAACAAGCAGTCATTCTTTACGACCTGATCCCATACCTTTACCAAGAGTATTATCTGGACAGAAATCCGATCTATAAAGAGTGGTACTTAAAAAGATATGACTCGTTGAAGAATTTTGATCTGCTGCTGGCTATCTCAGACTCCACCCGCCAGGATGCCATCCGTCTCCTGGACCTTTCGCCGGAGAAGGTGGTCAATATTTCGAGCGCAGTTGGCAACCAATTCCATAAATTGGAGCTTACTGAAGATGAAAAAGAAGCAACCCTGCAAAGCTTGGGAATCATCAAGCCTTTTGTGTTTTACCTGGGTGGTAATGATATTCGGAAAAATATGGAAGGTGCTGTAGAAATTTTTGCCAGCCTGCCCCAAGAGCTGATCGAGACTCACCAGCTCGTTCTTAATGATGTAGGCGATGAAACTGTTTTCCGCAATAAGGTCCGTTCAGCAGGCTTGGCCGATCAGGATGTAGTCATCATCGGAAAGATTTCAGATGACGACCTGTTAAAGCTTTACAACCTATGCACCGTTTTCATTTTCCCTTCGCTTTACGAAGGTTTTGGTCTGCCAATTTTGGAAGCCATGGCTTGCGGCGCACCGGTAATAACTGCGAATAATTCTTCTCTACCTGAAGCGGTTGGAAGGGATGAGCTTCTTTTCGATGCGCGAGACCCCAAGCAGGCTGCCTCTTTACTCGCTCATGTGTTAACAGATTCCGCGTTTCGTGAAGAATTATCAAGCTATGGTGTGGAAAGGGCTCGTCAGTTTTCGTGGGAAAAATCTGCTCACCTGGCCTGGCAAAGCATGGAAAGCTTACAACAGGAATCCTTGCAGACCCGGGTGTTTTCCTCTGCTCAAATTGAAAAGAGCCGCCCGCGTATTGCCTTCTTATCGCCGCTCCCCCCCCAGCAATCAGGGATTGCGGACTATAGCGCCGATTTGCTTCCTTACCTGGCAAGCTATTTTGATATCGATTTATTCGTGGAACCGGGAGTGGAAATAAGTGAGAATGCGAGACTTGGCGATTTTAATGTCTATCCTTGGACGGAGCTGCTCAGTCGCCGCGAGGATTATGCCACCGTTGTTTACCAGTTTGGCAATAGTCCTTTTCACAGCCACATGTTTGAACTGGAAAAAAAGTTCCCTGGCGTTGTAGTGCTTCATGACTTTTTCCTAAGCGGAATTATTGCGCACCTACATTCCGCAAATGGAACATTGCCTCAAGTGCTTGATGGTAGCCATGGATTAAGAAGTCTGGTCGATTTCAAGAATAAAGGAATAAATGTGGTTTGTGATTGGCCAATCAACTGGCAGGTGCTGCGCCAGGCCAAAGAGGTCATCGTTCACTCTGTATTTCAAAAACAGCTCCTCGACGAATTTTATAACCCGGGTTGGCAGCCCCGTTTGAATGTCATCCCGCAATTACGTACAAGTGAACCTGAAATCACCCCAAAAATGCGCGAACAGGCGCGAGAGCATTTGAAAATCCCCAAGGAAAGTTTTTTGATTTGTTCCTTCGGCCACATGGTCACAACAAAAATGGACGAAGAGTCCATCGAAGCTTTTCTCCTGGCACAACGAACCGTCAAGCGGGATTGCCAACTGGTATTTGTCGGAGATTGTCCCGACATAAGTTATTACAATAAAATAACGGGTTATATAAATGATAAAGGATTGAGTAAGCAAGTGCATATCACCGGGTTCGTCGATCCGGAAGATTACCGTAGATATCTCATGGCTGCCGATGCCGCTGTCCAATTGCGCCAGCGTTCCCGTGGTGAAACCTCGCGAGCGGTGCTGGACTGCATGGCGTATGGTCTGCCTGTGATCCTCAATGCCCACGGCACCATGGATGATTATCGCGATGAGGACGTCGTAAAAATCAAGGATCCGGTTAACCTACAAGAACTTGCACAAGCCATGTCTCGCATTGAAAATGACGAAACATTCCAGCTGGACAAGGGAGCCTTTGGTCGCAAATGGATAATGAACGCTCACAACCCCGAATCTGCTGCGGCAGCGTACGCCGATGTGATCGAACGCGCAATCGAATCCGACGATCGAGTGCTAATAAAGCCTGCGATTGATGCCCTGGTAAGCATGAAATTTCCGGTAGGTCTTGTTGACCTGCAGGCAAGGTATGCTGCTGAAAACATGAACATGCGCAACCACCCACGCATCCTGCTGAATGTCACCCTAATCAACCGGGAGGATGCAAGAACCGGCATTCAACGTGTCGTCAAGAGAATCATCAAAGAATTGTTCCAGATGAGCATTCCTTCGCTTCAAATAGAACCTGTCTATCTATCAGATGGAGAACTAAAACGCGCAAACCGCTTTCTCGAAGCTCTTTTGGAAATCCCCGCTGAATCATTGGAAGAGGAACAATCGATTTATCTTCGCCCCGGAGACACGCTGGTAATGCTGGATTCGAGCTGGGAGTTTTATGATGATTTTCTTCCCATTTTTAATAAAATTCGGCTGCTCGGGGGGAAAATCGTTACCATAGTCTACGACCTGATCCCCGTGGATTTCCCCCATTTTTTTCCAAAACCCATGCCGTCGGTATTTTCGAGGTGGTTAACCTCAGCCTGTGCCGAAAGCGACCAGCTGATCTGCATCTCAGGCACAGTGGCTGAGGGCGTAGCCAGCTACAGGTTAAAGAATAAGATCGGGTTGGGTCGCCAATTGGACGTGGATTATTTTCACCTGGGGGCAGATATACCCGCAGCTGCAAGTGAAAGCACTGTGCGGAAGCAGGTCGCCTCGCTTGCACAAAAGTTGGCTTCTCCACTCTTCCTGACCGTGGGCACGCTCGAACCGCGCAAAGGGCATGCGTTCACACTGGATGCCTTCGAGTCGTTGTGGGATCAAGGAGAGAAGAGTGTACTTGTGTTTGCCGGCAAGTTCGGCTGGAATATATCGGATGTGGAAAATCGCATCTGGAATCACCCCATGCTCAACAAACGCTTATTTTTCATCGAAAACCCAACCGATGCCGAATTGGAAATCTTGTACTCGAAAGCAACCGCATTGATTGCCGCATCCACCGCCGAAGGGTTCGGCCTGCCCATAGTTGAAGCGGCGCTGCATCATGTGCCAACCCTGGCCAGCGATATCCCCGTCTTTCACGAAGTTGGCGGAGATGGCGCCATTTACTTTGCGCTTGATACTCCAAATTCTCTGGCTCAAGCGGTTCATGCGATGGCAGGGCTTTCAGCCAAAGCGCGGCTGGATCTGGTGAATAAGGTAAAAGTATCAACCTGGAAGCAAAGTGCTGAAGCGTTTCTCGATATTCTCGGCACGCCCCGGGAACCCAATCCGTGATATACTTAATCCATCTTATAAAAAGACTTGTGTTGATTGCTTGCCACCATCCTCTTTTTAGTGATGGCGGCAGTATTTTTAACCGGGTCTGCACTTAGTGAAAGAGAAAGAAGTTGTCTATAACGATTGGTAGGAGCCGCAGGCATACATATTTCTCTTAACCCATATTATATTGTCACCCATGATGCACCCTATAAACAAGCAGGTAAGTCGGTGCTGCGTATGAATTTTATTGGCAGACTGGCATACCTAAAATATTTAATTATGAAAGATATTAGATCGAATAAAGACAAGTGACCATTTTTACTTTCATCAAAGTCGTTCATTATTCAACAATAACTTTTAGGATTCGCAAATATCATAAAAATATGGGAAAAGTATGGCTGGAGAATGATTTCAAAAGATAATTTACTTACCAGGATTGATGGTCTTCCCAGACGAATTGCCATTGCACATGACGCGCTTGTGGTAGCAGGAGGCGCCGAACGTTTGACCGCTATTCTCAGCCAGACCTTCCCGGATGCGGATATTTATACATCTGCCTACCTACCCGAAAAGACCTACCCCTATTTCAAAACCAAAAAGATCCATACCCTACCTGGCGCATTGTTGGTTAAGAGCGAACGTCAATTCAAACGCCTGTTCCCTCTATGGTTACTGGGTTTCCGTGGATTAGACCTTTCCGGATACGATCTGGTGATATCCTCATCTACATATCTGGCAAAATTCATCCGAACTCCCAAATGTGGAAAACACGTTTGCTACCTGCACAGCCCTTTTCGATTCTTATGGAAACGAAAATCCTATTCTGTCGAAAGTCTACCCTTCAACCGCCTGGTAATTGCAGCAATAGATCTAATCAGGCCAATGATTCAACAGCTCGATAAGCATTATACTAACCAGATCTCATACCTTATTACCAATAGCCAGAATACAGCCAGCTTTATTCGCAAGGTTTATGGCCGCGACGCCGAAGTGATTTATCCTCCGGTTGAGGTAAACCAATACAACATCGCCTCAGAGAGAAAAGATTATTACCTCGTGGTCAGCAGGTTGATATCTTACAAACGCGTTGACCTGGCCATCCAGGCATGCGAGCAAATGCACAGAAAACTATTGATAGTTGGAGACGGGCCTGAGCTGGAGCCATTGCAGAGAGTCGCCGGGGAGTATACGGAATTCCTTGGTAAAGTTGGCGAAAAAGCTTTGAAGAAATTGTATTCTGAAGCCCGTGGTCTGATCTTCCCAGGGATGGACGATTTTGGCATGACACCGATCGAAGCTCAGGCCAGCGGCTGCCCGATCATTGCTTTCCATGCCGGCGGGGCGATTGAAACCGTTATCGAAAATGTGACAGGTGTATTTTTCCAAAATCAAACCGTTGCCGACCTAATTGCTGGTCTGGAACGATTTGAAAAGATATATTTTGACGCACAAAATATAAGGCAGGCAGCCATGCGTTTCGATGTATCAGTATTTCAAAAAAAAATCCGGGGTTTTATCCATTCTGTTATGTAATTCCTCATCATTTCTGGCATGACCAGGTAGCTTTGGGATCAATTAGAACTGCCTTTTCCTGGTCAAGTTGGATGACCGCAAACGAATGGATGATTACACGGTTTGCTGCCCAGAGGGTATCCTGCCCTATCTTACAACCCACCAAAATCACATTGCTACCATCTGAGAAACTTTGATCTGGAACAACATTAACAAGATAATTCACAAATATGTGCTCCTTACCCAGGACCATTAATTCAAAACTTGGGTTACCGCTCATGTAAAAAGAGCTGCGATAATAACGCGCATTAAACGCACTTCCACTAATGATCAGATGGTCAGGGTCATTGTAGAAGTTTTTCCAATCCTGCACCGATACCATACCGGTTTCTACCAATTTTGCTTCCGCCATGGCAGTTGAATTATCACTAGTTTCCTGAGGCAATTTATTGGTAAGATACTTGATCAACGGGGGTATCAGGCCAAGGACCAAGAAGAAGCACATAACACCAATAACCGGGATTATTGTTCTCTGTCCACTCGTCCCAATTCCCCCGCTTTGAATTGGCTTTACTTTTAGCGTGGGCTTGCATAAAGTGACCAACCGAATAACGAAGCTAAGAATTCCCATAGAAAAATATAGTAATATGGCCCAATTGACTGGTTCCAGGTATCGCCCGCCTGAAGTTTTTGAGACAGCATTTCCTAAATGGTACCCCAGCTGAATCAGTAAAGGGGCAAGTCCGGCAATCCCAAATCTCTTGTACGCAATTCCAATGCCAAGAACAATGAATATGAAATTAATCAACAGTAATATGCCATTCTGGATTGACAAATTAGATGTCCAGATTGGTCCGGTTTGGGTATTTTTCCAAATTGGCTGGTCAACTTGATCACTCAAGGCTAATAACGAAAAATTCACGGGTAATACGGCAATCGAACTGGCTTCGTTGTTCACAAAATGCAGGAGGATAGCAAATTTACTTGTTTGAGCAATATTTTGCTGAGTATACACAAGAGCAGTACTCTGGGTTAGTGGTGTCTTTTCCCTGGGTTGTTGAAGATTATTCGTGGTAGTAATGGTCTGCTTGTTCGAATACCGACTGGAAACAACATCCTGTATTTTCGCCAGATAGTAATTAGTGCCATCCGTGCCTTTTGATGTGACCACAAAGGGAGCAAACGAGAGACAAAAAGTTAACATAAACAGCGCAATCCCTGTAATGATTGTCTTTGGTTTTTTACGGTTGCAAATGAGATAAGTTAAAAGGATCCCAGGAAGGATAAAAACTGGAGTGAAGCGAATTAAGGCAGCCAAGCCAAGAATTCCTCCGGCAATTGCAGCCCATATATGATTCCTGGGATTTGTGAACCATTTAAACACAGCCAAACAGAATACAATTAAGAACACAGATGTTAATAATTCTGTAGCTTCCAACTTCGGATTGATACTGCCCACTTTTTGGTAAAGTAAGATTGCATTGCTACCTTCCAGAAGCGCAAGCAACGCGACGAATATCCCCCCAGCAACACCCATTCCTTTTTTTCCGAGCAAAAAAAGCAGTGCAGGATTCAATGATAAAAAAGCTACCTGGAAAGTTATATAATTATCAATCCGTTGCCCAGCTAACCATTGCGCTAACGCCAAAAATAACATGTAAGCCGGTTTATCTGTAAGCCACTGATTGTAAACACCCTGCCCTAGAGTGATGTAGTGCGACCCAATACTGTATACAGCGTCGTTAATACTGGGATAACATTGATTATTGGGAGGATATGGACCTAGTCGATCATCTGTACAGGTAAAAGGTGTTGCATTCCAAACGAGGAAAGTAATGCCCCAAATAAGGAGGAATGTGATTACAATCCACAAAAATTTGGTCTTGGGATGATTTGTTTTTTTTTGTTCTAAAAAGAAAAGAATTACAAATAATACTAAGGCACTGAACATTTGCAGCGCTGTAAGAGGTGCACTTGGAACAAAATATAATTGATCCACAAATGAACCATGATAAAAAAGCTTTAGAATCAATATAAGTATGATCCCTGTAAATGAAAGAATCCACAGCCATAAATATCTTTTAAGAAAGGAAATAATTCCCGACCATTCGGGATGCATAAAATCACCGATACATAATTTTGTATAAAGGTAGAATTGAAAACCGAACAACTCCAACCATAATAGTAATGGTTTAATGCGGATGAACATAGCGGTATAGATGGTCATCCGTTCTGCAGGCAGCCATATCGTAACCCAAAGGCACAATCCAGCAATGACACCCAGCCATTTAATGATATGAATAATATTTTGCTTCTCGAACCACTTATTAAGTAGATTAATGATTTTTCGTGAATTGAAAATTAAGAGGATCCCCAAAGCAAAAATCGCCAATGTAGTACCAAAGATAATTAGTCGGGTCAACGAATATCCGCCAAGAATTGCATTCTTAGGATCAGTTGGGATTGTGAGCAGGGAAATAATCACTCCTAATCCTTCTACAATGTTAGCTACAGTAAACAAATGATAAAGCCGGATTTCGCGACGATTTGTATTCGTAATATCAAATTCCATGTTTTTCTCTTTTTAGAAAATAATAATTTCCCGGCATAAACCGAAAATTCTTGTATTAACCAAATCCTTAATACCTACTCAAAGGAAATGTTTGTCAATTATTTCTTCACCCAACACATCAAAAACCTAGGCAATGCTGAAGATAGGTTTAAATATAGAAATTTATTCTCCCTGACCACTGATTATGATCCAAACTGTTTTGGCTGAGATATATAAATCCATCCATAGCGAATAATTAATTATGTAAAATTCATCCATCTGTAATCGCTGTTGAAAAGAGACATCATGCCGGCCCATAACTTGCCACCAACCGGTTAATCCTGGAGATACACGTTCGATTAATTTTGTAGAATCCCCCATTTCATCTAGCTCCTCTGGCATATACGCTCTTGGACCGACTAAACTCATTTCGCCCCGCACGACATTCCAGATTTGAGGAAATTCGTCCAGACTGGTTTTCCGTAAAAACCTTCCCATCCGGGTAATTCTGGGATCGTTGCGAATTTTGTGGTATTTATTGTATTCTTTGCAAAATACATTATTGTTCTTTAAAAGTTCCACTAATTTCTCGTCAGCATTCGTAACCATCGTCCGGAATTTATATAGGTTAAACCTTTTCCCACCTTTTCCAACCCTTTCCTGTACGAAAATAATTGGCCCGGGAGAATCAAAATGGATTAATACCGCTAGAACCAGGAAAAACGGAAGTGAAATGGCGATGCTTAAAAAGCAAATGATTAATTCAGCAAGCCGTTTCAGTGATCTCGCCCAAGGATTGAGTAGATTGTATTGAACTTGAATCGCCGGAAGTCCGGCCAAATCAAGAGGTTTCATCGATAAAGAACTTAATGTCGATTCATCCATCACATAAATCAAATCCGGGAATGACAGACTTAGTTCGTAAATCTGTTCGTTTTTCCTTTTATTTAATTCATTGGAGCTTGTCACGAAAACTGCCAATTTGATACCACAATTTCGGATTTCTTGTTGCAATTCATTTGAATTTAAAAAAGCCGGCACGCCATCGATATATTCTGCCTCGAAATTTGCATCGAGAATTAAAGCAACAACAGGTTTGAGGGCAAATCGCCGCGCATGTTTGAATCCAACGATGATTTTGGCGACATCTTTTTTCTTGCCAACTACAACGACAGGTTGCCCCCACCATGAACACAATGACCCGCGATTATGAATAAATAATCTGAACAACGAGATGATTGTAAAGGAAAAAATCCAGGCTGCAATAAAGACGAATCTGGAAATCTGATTACCAAATCCAAAAATATAAATTGCTAATCCAACAATCACAAAAGAAACAGAAACAAGTAAGATGATTTGCTGTAATTCGATCAACCCAGATTTTTTGGATCCGGGGTAAAAACCATAAGCAACAAAAAGTCCCAATATTACGATATTTAATAAATACAAAATAGGAGCTAGTATTTTATAATTTACATTTCCCCCCAACGAAGGAATTAATGCATCACGTAACAAATAGGCTGCAAAAAATGATAAGGAAATCGAGATAAGGTCGGAAACAAAAAGAATAATTGATACTAACCAGGGCTTGTAATTATTTTTTGGCAAGAGAATTTTTTTGTATTTCTCCATGTAAGAAGGCTTCCCAGAATTGAAATTCTACAGAGTGGTTTAAATTATATCCCTCGCCTTTCCAATTCTATCATTCTTTAAGAATAGTCAGGAGAGAAACCTAGTCATACAGATAAATATTTTTACTTTAATTTGCACATCAAATTCTTTACAGAATTTTACCTCGTTAGATAATCCGGAACAAGATGGCCAATAATTCCGAACCATTGCGGCTTTTTTAAGAAAATCGTAATGAGTGGCCGACATCAATCGGAATCAGAAATAAAAAGGGATCTAAACAGAACTGGTTAATCTTTGAAGATGTATCATCTAAATCTTCCAGGAGGAAGTACTCTGTCTGAAATGGGAGTGCTAAATCAGCGAGCGATCCATAGCCCGCGGTTGCCGAATATCACGCAGTACCGTCATTGAATATCTCAAACGAGCTGAACCAGCAGGGATGAAGTGGCCCATCTCAGAAGAGATAACAGATAACCAACACTACGAACGTCTTTTCCCCAGAACAATACAACTAAATCCAAAGGCAGCCTATATACCAGACTGGCAAGTAATCCAACTGGAACTACGCAAAAGGGGAGTGACCTTGAAATTATTATGGATGGAATACCTTCTACTATACTAGTGTTGCGCAAGCATTTAAGGATAGTAAATACTTTCACCGGGAAAGAAGAAGTTTATATTAGCACTCTTACCTCTTCCACGCGGACCGAGTCGAATGTACGGGTATAAGTTCCGACCTACAGGACTAGGTACCAGCAAATAAAGAGAGGAATAACAAAATTAAGCCTTACGCCCAATATGTGGGGGATTAATCAAAAATTCTATTCCCGTAAACAAGTATGCCGCGTTCCCCTGTGTTTTGAACCAGGGGAACCTTTTTTTCTTAGCAAAACTAGATACTTTTTAAATTATTACGAACCAAAATTGAGATCAAACGTAAAAAGATTAGTCAATAGTGAATTTGCAACGAAATACCCGTAAGCAAATATCTAATCCACCTTATAACCAATAGTCTTATATGCATTTTTACGTTTCCTAAACATCCCTGCCAACACTGGCACCTGTTCATCCAAGTAATCGTAAATAATCACTTCACTTTTCCGGTCATAATTGCGGTGAAGTCGACCTGCATACTGTGCTACTGTTCCGCGCCAGGCAATTGGCAAAGCCAAAAATAAAGTGTCCAGGCGAGCATCATCAAATCCTTCCCCCAGATACCGTCCGGTAGCAATGATCAAACGTTCTTCATCCTCCGGAATATTTTTCAATTGGTCCATCAATAAAATCCGTTGTTTGCGCCCCATCCCGCCGGATAAAACGATAATATTTTTCACTTTATTTACCAGAGTATCAGCAAAATATGTGAGGTGCTCTCGTCGTTCTGTCAACAGGACAGGCGACCGGCCGGCATGAACAGCTTCAATAACATCGTCAACAATCATTTGATTCCGCGTAGAATCCAATGCAAGCATCGTATAGATTTCCTGGATACCCGGTTGCGATGTATCATCCAATTGGGCTGGCAAAGTAAAACCCGTTTTGTGGATAATTACTCTATGGGTAAATGAACACGATGCAGCCTGATGGAGATCATCTACCCGGTATCGGACAGGTCCACATTGCATAAAAATGATCGGGTGATGACCATCCTGCCGGGTGACTGTTGCGGATAAGCCGGTAATGAACCTGGCTTTTGCTTGCCGGATCACTTGCTCGAAACTGGCTGCGGATATGTGATGACATTCATCAACAATGATATGGCCATAATTCCCCACCAGATCATTGACCGTACCTTTGTCGACCAAGCTTTGGATCATCGCTACATCTACCGTTCCTGTGACTTTATGTTTCCCACCCCCGATCTGCCCAACATCTTTTTTCTCCAGTCCTAAAAAAGATTGGGAGCTTTCTACCCATTGATCCATCAACTGTCTTCGATGAACAATTACCAGGGTATTTACTTTTCTTTGGGCAATCAACCAGGCACCAATAACTGTTTTACCAAAAGCCGTGGAAGCAGAAAAAACGCCGATATCATGTTTAATCAGTTGATCTGCAGCAAACTGCTGTTCGGGACGAAGAGTTCCCTGGAAGTTTACTAATAGAGGGTTACCAACCATCCGTTCGTCAATCAACTTCGTTTTGATTTTTAGTTCACCAAGTACCTGAAGCAGTTCTTCCTGACACCCCCTGGGTAAGGCAAGGTGTTTCGGAAATTCCTCACAACAACTAATAATACGGGGTTTCCCAAACGTCGAGAGGCGCATAGCTTGAGCTTTGTAGAATTCCGGGTTTTGAAATGCAGCCAATCGAATAATGCGATTTCTCAAAGGCGCGGGTAACCCTTCTTTCTCGATGTAAATCTGGTTGCTGATGACCAGGTTGAGTTGATCTGGCAAAGGGCTGGTTATTGGAGGTTCCTTATATTTCCGAGATGGGGTTAGTTTCCAGGGTTCATTCTCGGTTTCGTCTGAAATAACCGCCCG
>Ga0172369_10005080_pt1 | contig 16364 bp, 10 predicted proteins | sample LakKiv25m_FD_114539 | JGI IMG/M metagenome (GOLD analysis project Ga0172369, IMG submission 114539) | Freshwater microbial communities from Kabuno Bay, South-Kivu, Congo - kab_022012_11.25m | ecosystem: Environmental > Aquatic > Freshwater > Lake | place: Democratic Republic of the Congo...
ACGGCTGACGTCGCGGTAGACACGCTCAGCTTCATCCAATCGGCGCGCGCGGTAGGCGACGTTGCCGAGCGACAATTCGGCCATGGCCGCACCGATGTCGTCTCCACTGCGCCGGAATGCCGCTTGCGCCGCGCGGTAGGCCGTTTGGGCCTTGGCGAAATCTCCAGCCCGCGACGCGCCATGACCCAGCCAGGTGTGCAACCGGCCAATGCCCGCGTACAGTTCGAGATCTTCCAGATGACTCGCGGCCTTGCACTGCGCGAGCGCTTGTTCGGCGATGGCACTCGACTCTGCATGCCGGCCGCGACGCTGCAGCACCATAGCAATCAGGCTGATGGCGAAGATGGACGCAGCAAACCCTTCCGGTTGCCTGCGGGCGTCATCAACGGCCTGGCGCAGCGCAGCGATCGCCTCGTCCGGTTTGCCCATGCCGTCCAAGACTTGCCCGCGCAAGCGTTTGGCTCGCAAGCGCCACGGCAGGAGTTCCGGATCGTCGCGACACACGTCAATCGCCGCACCGGTCGCCGCAAGTGCCCGCACCAACTCGCCCACGCGCATGCCCGTTTCGGCGAGGCCGACCTGCGCAGCCGCCAAGGTCTGGCGCGCCTCTTCGACATACGGTTGCGCCGCCAGCCAACCCGCGGCGACGTTGGCAGCGGCATCGAACGCGTCGAACGCGTCTCGGTTGGCAAAGGCGCGCACGGCGTCTTCGGCATTGCGGAGCAAGAGGCGTGAGGCTTCAGGACCATCTCCGGCTTCGCGGTAATGATCGGCGATGAGCGCGCCGAACCGCGGCGGCCGCGGTCCTGGCCAGCGTGCCAGCCACTCGGCGGCGCGCCGATGCAAATCGACCCGAGCCGGCCGGGCCAGCGCCTCGAGCGCCAGCGCGGCAAGTGCCGGATGCCGCAGCGTCAGTTCGCGTTGGCCGACAAAGCTCTGGGTGCGCGACGGCACTGCCAGCCCGGCCTGACGCAGCCGACCCAATTCGGTCTCGCCGATGTCGCGCTGCAGCATGGCCGACAGCATGCCGAGTGGTGCCGAGCCACCCGCGACCGACAGCGCCTCGAGCAGTGAACGCTCCGGCGGCGGCAGGCGGCCAACGCGGCGCAGCAGCAACTCGGCCATCGAGCGTTCGAGCAGGCCCAAGACTGCTGCCTCGCTGCGCAACGCCCAACCCTCTGCCGTCTGCGCGACGACGCCTTCGTCGGTCAGCGTATCGATGGCCTGTTCGATCTGACCCGGCATGCCGTCGGCAAACTTGTGCAGGGCGTCGATCAGCGCTTCGGGCGGCTCGAAGCCGTCGAGCAATTCGCGCACAAGCTGGCCGGTTTCCGCAGGCTCCAACGGCTCGAGTTCGACCGGGGCGGTGCGGGCGGGCGGCAGGAGCAGGGCAGATAGGACGGCCTCAGCACGGTCATCGCGCACCGGCAGCAAAAGCAACAATGGCATGTCTTCGCAATTGCGCGTGATGTGACCGATCAGGCCAAGTGTGGCGGGCCGGGCGTGCTGCAGTCCTTCGAACACGATGGCCATCGGCTGCTGCTGACACAGGCCCCGCACGAGCGCGACCCAAGCCTCGAACGCAGCCTGTAATTCGGCCTCGCTCGCTGGTTCAGGGACGCGCGAATCTGCCGTGGTGCGGTCCAGGCCCAACATGCGCGACAGGGCGTGGACGCGGCGCTGCAAACGCACCGGATCGCCATCGTCCAGGCCTGGCAATTGGCCAAGGCGTGCCTCCAGATCCGCATCGGGCGCATCGGCGAGCGCACCGCGCACCAGATCGACGAAAGGTTGCCATGCCGTCGGTGCACCGGTGGCGCTGCAGCGCAACACATGAAGGCGCCAAGGTCCTTCCTCGACTTCGAGCCGCCGCAACAGCTCGCCGCACAGTCGGGATTTTCCGACATCTGGCGCACCGCGCACAGGCACGACCACCAGCGAACGCTCGCGCCGGACCTTGCGGGCCGCCCGCGACAACAGGGCCAGTTCCACCTCGCGGCCAACCAACGGCCTGGCCACGTCACGTGCGATGTAATCGGCCAACGCCAACGTCGCGTCGCGGCGGCGCAGGACGATGCGGCGCTTGGACTGTGCGTCCGTGCGCACTTCGAATTGACCGCGCACCTCGCGAAATGCCGTCTCACCCAGCGCCACGCTGCCCGGCATGCCGCGACGCACAGAATCTCTCGCTAGCTCAACGGCTTCACCGCCAGCCAGCGCCATGCCCCATGCCACGCCCACGCCGCGGCTGCCCACGAGGCCCAGCTCAACCGCCACGCGCAATTTCGCGCCGCGCTGCGCCGCCTCGCTGTCGACGAGGCGTGCCGGCAACGCCAACGCCGCGTCCACCGCGGCGGCCGTATCGCCGTCGCGCATGCCACCAAGCCCCCATAACGCAACGCCTTCCATGCCGACGAGCGCCGCGGTGCGTCCGCCTTCGCGCGCCACGGCCGCTGCGAACATCGCCGCGAACTCGGCTTGGGCTGGCAAGTCGGCCGGCGAGGCATCCAAGCGCGCCACGAGCACGGCGGCCGCCGCCATGCGCAATTCCGCTGCTGCGGCGCCCGCTTGCGCCGGCCACGCCAGGAGCGCTGCACCGCAGTCGCAACAATGGTAGCGCTCGCCCTCACGGCGCGCGCCGCAGGTGCCGCAGCGCGCCAGCGGCACAGGGCTGCCGCAGCGGTTGCAGAAGCCGCCGCCAAAGTAGGAGGTCTGCCCGCAGCCCGGACAAGCCACCGCGTCCGCTGACGCGATGGGCGCGGTCAAATCTGAAGCGTTATCAAGAGCATCCGCAAACGCCATGACCGTCGCGTGACGATCTGCCGGTGCCTTGGCCATCGCCTTGCGCAGTTCACGTTCGAAGGCTGGCGGCGAATCATCCGTCAGGGCGGGGGGCTCATCAATCAGATGCGCAATCAGGAGGCTTTGCAGCGAGTCCCGCGCGAACGGCAGACTGCCCGTCACCATCTGGTAGACCATGACAGCCAGGGAGTAGAGATCGCTGCGGCCATCAACCGGTTGCGCCTGGATCTGCTCGGGCGACATGTAGGCGGGCGTGCCCAGGATCGTCGCCTCTTGGGTCACCGCCGTGCCCTGACTCTCCAGGAATTGGCGGGCAAGGCCAAAATCGCACACTTTGGCCAGCAGACCGCCCGAAGCCAGCGGACGCAAAAGGATGTTCCCCGGCTTCACGTCACGATGCACGATCCCGAGTGCGTGGGCCTCCTGCAAGCCGCTGGCGACTTGTCTTGTGATGGCGAGGACTTCGCGCAGGGGGAGCCGGCCGCTTTCGAGGCGTGACTCCAGGCTCACGCCATCGACGTACTCCATGACGAGATACCATGTCGTATCGCGGCGGCCAAAAGCGTGGTTGCCAACGACATTTGGATGCAGGACGCGCGAGAGCGCCCTCGCTTCGCGGCGAAAACGCGCATCGGCCTCTTCGGTGGTCGCAACTTCCGCGTGCAGCAGCTTGACGGCCACCAGGCGATCGAGACGCGGATCGCGCGCCAGGTACACCTGGCCCATGCCACCGCCGCCGAGCAAGTGCTCGATGACGTAGCCTTCACCAATAATATCACCCGGTTGAAGGTCTGTCGGGCGCGCATTCTTGGAAGTCGACGTCATGCAAGCGCCCTGGCAAGGGGCTGGAGTCTAGCACGATGCCGCCGTCAGCGGCGAGCACTGTCCTTGTTCGCTTCCATCTCGAAGCCATCGAGGGGCGCCGCGCCGCGCGCAGCACCGCCAGCAGCAGCACCGCCAGCAGCAGCACGAGCCCGGCGCCGAATCGCCACCACGGCTGATAGACCAGTGAAATCACGCGTGTCCCAGGGGGAAGAGCCAGCACGATGCGGTGCAAGGCGTCCTGTCCGACAGTGACTTCGCGTCGCTGGCCATGCGTGTCCTGGACCCAAGCGTGCATGCCGCGGCGCCAAAGAAAGCCTACAGTCAGCCTGCCTTGCGGCAGCATCGGCCGCACGTCGATGTCGAGCCCATGGCCGCTAATCCGCCATCCCTGGACCTCGACCGCGCCGTCGGGGCTGAAGGCGAGCGGGCGCGGCTCCGGCACGCGAAACACACGAACCGTAGGCAAATCGAGCAGGTGCACCAGACCATGCTGCTGCACGAGTTGCCTGGCGTCGATGCCCGGCGCAACGAGCACGGTGGCCACGCCGAAGTCGCGCCACGTCGCCGGGTCGCGGCGCACGCGGGTCTCGGGCTTGGCCTCCACCAGCGGGTCGTAGCCGTCGATGTGGAGAACACCCTGCAATGTAGCCAGATTGTTCGGCAGGGTGTCGCTGTGACCCGCAAGGCCACTGCGCAGCGGCGTCACACTCGCCACCCGCTGGTCCGCTGGCATGAGTGCCTGCAACTTTTGGGGAAGCCGACGATCCACCGCGTCGGCATAGGTCCAGAACGCAACGCGCGTCTGGGGCACGTGCAGTGCCAACAACACAACGGCCAACGCCATCACCGCCATCGCGCGCCGGTCGCGCTGGGGCGGCGGCCCCTTGGGCAGGGCATGCTCAAGGTAGACGGCGCCGAGCACCGCCACGAAAAAGCTCAGAAAGCCGATGAATTTGAATGGATTCGTGAACTTGCTCAAGACAGGCAAGCGGGACAGCACGGGCCAGCCGAATCCCTCGGAGCCATAGGAGACTTCGAGGCACGCGGCGCTGAGCAGGATACACAGGACCACCGGACTGGCCAACTGCCTGCGCTCGAAGGGCACATGCAGCAAGCGTCGCCACCAGGCCAGCGCCAGCGCAAGGGCGGCGGCGCTGCTGATCAGGCCGCAGTAGTAGAAAGCGGTCATGCGTTTGGCGTCGCTGCCACCCCAATCGTTCGGGCCTGCGGCCGTCACGAACGGATGCGGCAACCCGAGTGCAAAGATGCCGCGCACCGTGCCGCTGCCCCAGGACGCGCGAGAAACATCCGCAGTAAAGTCTAGTTGCGACACAAGCAGTGGCAGGGCGGTGAGCAGGCCGACACACAGTGCCCCCACCAAGGCCAAGACGTGGGCGCGGCGCACAGCGCCTGAGCAGAAGAACAGGAGCGCAGCACACCCGAGAAAAAGAAGCGTATACAACCACATCTGTGCGTTGCCGGCGTGGAAGAGCAGGCCGATGGCCGCGCCCAGCAAGGCGGCATTGCGTCCGGACGGCTCGGCGAGCGTCCGAAAAAACGCTTGAAAGATCAGTGGCAACCACAGCGCCAGCGGCACCATGTAGAACCACGAACGGCCGCCGACCAGGAAGAAGCCCGACAGCGCAAAGCCGAGGGCCGCTTGCGCCGCCAGCCAGCCTCGCACGCCGAGGTCGCGCTGCAACCAGCGGGCGAGCACGACGTAGCCGGCGAGCAAGTGGCCGATGCAGAAAACATCCAATGTCCAAGCATCGTTGCCGATCACGTGGCGGGCAGCAGCGCTGCAAAGGTAGGTGGGCGGGTAGGTCAGCGCGTAGACGCCGACGGTCGTCGTCGGTTGGCCCAGCAACTGGTGGGCGTTCCAGGTGGGGAATGTGCCGGCAAAGAAGCTGCGCGAGGCCTGGACGATGATCGGCAAAAACTGCGCATAGTTATCGTCTTGGACGAAGTACTGCGGCTGCCAGACTTCCAACCCCGCCAAGGCGCAGGCGAGCAGAAGCAACCCGATCCAAAACGGCAAGGTTGACGCGGCCATCGCGGGTGGCGCGGGCACCTCGAACAGCGCGGCCGGTGGCTCGCTGCGGCGGCTGAGCAAGATGGCACCCAGGACCAGCGCCATGAGCGGCACGGCGCCGAGGCCATGGACCAGCAAGATCGGCCACAGCAAAGCGATTGCCGTGAGCCAGGCGAGGCAGCGCAGGACGCGCAGCATCTCAGCGCGCCTCGGCATGCGACGCGATCGCTGGCGTGGCCAGTCGCTGGCCAAGACAGGTGAGCACGGCGAGTTGCAGGCAGCCTTCCATGTCGGGGGCAAGCACCACGGGCAAAGGAATCTCCATGATATCAGGAAGGATCTCCTCGCAAAGTGCCATCAGCGCTTCGGCTGTCACGTGCCCGGAGATGCGCAAGCGCTGCAGGTGCGGGTCGAGGAGGGGTTCATGGTCCGCGGCAAGAGTGGGCACCCCTTGCAGCAGCGCGGCGAGGCGGGTCCAATCGAAGGTATTCGACGCCAGCAACTCCAGCGTCAACTCTGGCCGCGCCGCCAGGTCCAGGTTCGTGAGGGGAACGCTGGGATGCCAACGTATGGTCAGGTCCGCAAGGGCCCGCTGAGGAAGTACATACTTTTCCCTGTCTTGCGCGCGCCGCTCCAGGCTCGCCAGGACGGTCTCCAGCGCGTGGCCACGTTGCTGCACGTCGCGGCGCGCCTTCCACAGACGGCGCAGCGCCTCGTCGGGATCCAGGAAGATCTTGAGGGCACACACGTCGCGCAAACCGGCCAGTGCAAGACCGTGCAACCCTTGAAAAATTACGACGTCTCCCGGATCGATCAGGCGCTTTTCGCGAAACGTCCCCGTGAGATGGTCATAGGTGCCTGCAAAAATCGAGCGACCGTCCGCCAGTGCCACGGCGTGGGCCTGTTGGCCATGCAGATCATTGGCCCTTGCGTCCAGATGTGAATAGATCTGCCAGTTTTCGTGGCCGCGCGGCCAGCGGTGGTAGTCGTCGCCGCTCACCGTGGTGACGTGACGCTCGCCCAGTGCGCACGTCAGGAGGTCGGACAACGTGTCCTTGCCGGAACCGCTATCCCCAGCAATGCCAACGACAATCGGCCCGGGTCGCATCTGGTACACGGCGTTGCTGCGCACGCCGATGAGGTACATGTCCAGCATGAGACCAGCGAGCGAGGCCTGCATCGCGGTCCAGGTCAGGTTGTGCCAAAGCGCAATCTGTGCGGGCGATGCGGCGCGGGCGAGAATGTCCGACGGGCGCAAACCGGCAAAGCGCGGGTCCAGCAGGCGCAGCGCGCCCAGGAACTCGGCGTCGGGGCTGAGAGCCTGGAATGCGAAGTAGCTGACGGTAAAGAGGATATAGGGCGCGAGCGGCGCACGCGGCGACCGGCACAGGAAGTAGACCACGAACGGCAAAGACCAGAGGAAGTAGCCGGGCGCCGGCGGCGCGAGCACGACGAACACACCAAACAGCAAGCCCAGGTACAGGATGAACAAGTCCCAGTTGCGCAGGCGGTAGGCGGCAAAGCGCAACCACAGCACGATGACGGCCAGGGGCGCCAGAAGCACCGCCAGCCCTTGGACACCCACCGGGAGTTGGAAGGCAAACAGGCGCTGCTGTTCTGCAGTGCCGTACACCATGCGCGCAAAGGCTGGAGTAGCAAAGGGAAGCACGATCGCCGCGTACATCAGGAGTGGCACGGCCGCCATCCGCGCGACGTAGGCCGGGCTGCGCCGCTGTCGGAGGTACACGAGTACGAACGGCAGCGCGACCGCGAGGTGCAGCTTGGTCGCCAGTCCGAGGCCGAGCACGACCAGGCCAAGGACGTTGCGTTGGCTGCGAAGGAGCTGCAGCGACACGAGAAACAGCGCCGTGGGCAGGATGTCGAGCTGGCCGTGCCAGTAGCACACATAGAACACGAGGGGCGAGCACCAGTAGTAGGCCAAAACCCGGCGTTCACGCTGAGGAAACCACTGCAACAGCACCACCATGATGCCGAGATCGGCTGCCAGCATCGGCAGTCGCAGGACCAACAGGTGGCCGAAGGTCACCGTGTCCACGCCGGGTGCGAGCAGCGGACTGAACAGCCAGCGCGGCACGGCGAGGATCAGCAGCATCAAGGGCGGATACGGAAAGGCGTTCCATCGGCCGAGACCGGCAAAGTGGCGCCAGGGATCGGTCAGGCCCGACTCCACGAAGTGGTTGACGAAGGGGATGAACAGGTCGCGCGGATAGTGCGAAGCGATCAGCGAACCGACGACCAACTTGAGCAGAAGAATTGCCCAAAACCAAGGGCTTGCCAGCAACGGACGCCAGGCGCGCGGCAGCGTGGGCAGGGGCACAGCGAATCGGCTCATGGGCGCCTGCGCAGGCGCAACACGAACACATACGCCAGCATGGCGCGAATGGTCCGGGCGCGGGAGGCAAGGCTGAACGCCCACTTCGACGCGCCGTGGCCGCGGCGGCCAAACACGACCGGCAGGGGCACAACGCGCAGGCCGGCGCGGCGCGCCTCGTGCAGCACGTAGAGGTCGTACTCGAAGCCGAGAGGCGGATGCTGCAGGCGCGCGAAGTGGCTGCGACAAAACACCTTTGGTTGCGCGTTGATATCGGTCAGCAACGTACCCAATACCGTTGTCGCCACGGCAGACAGTGTGGCGGTCACGAGTTCCGCACCTGGATCGCGGCGCGCACGCCGGCCCTTGACCAGCGCCTTTTCCGGATCCGGCTGTCCGGCGAGGAGATGCAGTGCAGCAAACAAATCTGCGGGGTTGCACTGCTGGTCCGCGTGCGAATAGCCAAGGTAGCGCCCGCGCGCCGCGCGCAGTCCAGTATGAATTCCGTGGCCGTAGCCGAGGTTCTGTGCGATACGCACGCTGCGGGCGAAGCCCAACTCGGGCCGTGCCAACTCACGCGCCAGCACCGCCGCGGTATCGTCCGTGGAGCCATTGTCGACGAGAATCAGTTCCGCCGGCAGGTCCTGCCAGACCTGGCGGTAACGCGCCAGGAGCGGCGGCAGGTTGCGCGCCTCGTTGTAACATGGCAACACGATGGAGAATTCCACGTCGCTCATGGCACCACCGTCCCTTTGAACCAGCGGTGCCAGTACTCAAAGGTGCGCACGTCGTCCGGGTTGCCGAAGCTGATGAAGTGGTCGGCGTCGAACAGGCGCACGTCGGCGCCCTCGGCGAGAAGCAGATCGACGACCGAATCCACGTAGAACTCGCCGCGCACACGTCGGTTTTCGCTGATGAGGCAATCGGCGGCCGCCAGGAACGCGCGGGCGGTGCGGAACCAGAAGATGCCTGTCAGACCATGGTCCTGACGCGGATCTTCGCTGACCGGCTGCTTGGCCGAGATGGCCTTGACCCGGTCGCCTTGGCCCGGCACGACCCAGCTGTACTGGCGCGGGTGACGGTTGGCGTGGGCGTGGTCGCGAAAGGTCCAGACGAGGCAGTCGAGGCCAGGATTGGATACAAGTGCCGATAATTGCACAGCATCATAATCGACTGCGGCATCACACGAAGCAATGAGCAGCGGTCGGTCGAGGTCCAGCTCGGCGCGGGCCTTCACGCAGGTGTCCGCCTGACCTTGGGTCGGATCGTCCAGGGCCACGATGACGAACGAACGTTCGTTCCCTTGCAGAAGCATCTTGAATTCATGCGATAGCGACAAGTCGCGCCGGCACGCCAGCACTTGCTCGTGCATCGGCGGCAGGCTGTCCAGCACACGCCGCAGCATGGGCACGCCCGCCACCGCAACCAACGGCTTGGGTGCGTCATAGCCTTCGCGGCGGAAGCGCTCGCCGGTGCCGGCCATGGGTACCAATGTTGTTCCAGACAGTTGCGGACGGGCGCGGCCTGGCGTGCCAGGGCGGGCAAAGTAGCTCGCCCAGGACTCGAATTCGCGCAGATCCGCCGGTGTCCCCCATTGCAGAAAGAATTCCAGGGCATAGGCTTGCACGCGGTGGCCGCGCTCTTTGACGACCTGCATCACCGTGCTGACATAGAACTCATTGTTGGTGGACAGGTTGCGCGCGACCGCCTCGGCCATGCACGACTTCAGCAGCGCGCCACTGGCAAACCAATAGCCTCCCGCCGAGGCGAACTCCTGCATCCGATGGTCGGTGAACGCGTGCTTCTCGCGAATCTCCAACATCTCCAGGCCTTCTGTGCGCAGGTAGGCATAGAGGTCCGTGCCCAGGCTGTGCGGATGAAAGCCGCGGTAAGCCGTCACCAAACCGTCGATGCCCGGCTGCTCGGTCACCCGACGGAAGTCTGCATAGTCCCAGCCTGCTGAAAAATCGCAGTAATTGACGAGCACAGGCGCGTCGTCGCGGATGAATTCCTGGGACTGCAGCACCGCGTGCACCGGGCCGAGTTTGTGCGGCGCGATGCCGGCGATGGTTCCCGTCGGCGCGATCCGCCGCAACACGGCGCGCAGGTCGGTCGTATCCAAGTGCGTCTGCGCACAGATGAAAAGGAAGTCTGTCTCGCCCGGGAACATGCCGACGACGTGCTCGATCATCGGCCGGCCCTGGACCTCGATCAGCGGCTTGATGCGCTCATAACCGGCCCGGGCGTAGCGAGAGCCCGCTCCAGACATCGGAATGACGACTTGCACCCGGCCTCCGACGACCCGCCGCGGCCGCGCGCTCAACCTACGCGGCCTTGCGCTGCGCGGCAAGCTCCATGACCAACTGGTTCAGCCATGCCGGGTGCACGCCAAGCATGGCAATTAGAACTGCAAACAAACCTTGCCGAAATGCCGGCCGGCGGCGAGGTGGGCCAACGCCTCGCGCGCCTCGGTCCAGGCAAACACGCGGTCCAACACGGGCATGAGCGCGCTCGCCGCGATGGCCCGGTTCATTGCCTCGAAATTCGCCCGGTTTCCCACGACGACGCCCAAGACACGCAGGTTCTGCATCAGGATCGGTAGCAAGTTCAGCTCCGCCGACGCACCCGCCAAGATGCCAATGACACTGATGTGCCCACCTGGCCGCACTGCCGCCATCGACTGCGCCAACGTGCCGGCACCGCCCACTTCGATGACATGGTCAACGCCTTTGCCGTCGGTCAGTTCCAGCGCACGCTTGCCCCACGCCGGCGTGGTTCCGTAGTGGATCGTCTGCCAGGCGCCAAGACCGCGTGCTCGCTCCAGTTTCTGATCGTCGCTCGAAGTGACGATCACGCGCGCTCCTGCCAAGATCGCGAACTGCAATGCGAAAATCGACACTCCGCCGGTCCCTTGGACGAGGACGGTGTCGCCCGGTCGGACTCCGCCCTGCTCGACCAACCCGCGCCACGCCGTCAGCGCCGCGCATGGTAAAGTGGCTGCTTCTACATCAGAAAGGTGAGCCGGCACCTGGACCACGCCCTCTTGCGACAACACCACCTGCTCTGCCAGCATGCCGTGGCGCGGCCCGCCCAGCGTCGACTTCAGGGCCTCGCGCGTCGGCGCGCCGTCCAACCATGTTTGCGCGAAGATGCCCGCGACGCGATCGCCGATACCAACGCGCGTGACGCCCGCGCCGACGCGGATGACTTCACCCACGCCATCGGACAGCGGCACCAGCGGCAACGGCTGGCGCGGGTTGTACTTGCCTTGAATCATTAGCAGGTCTCGGTAGTTGAGGGACGCGGCGCGCAGGCGCAGCAGCACCTGACCCGGACCTGGCACCGGATCCGGCTTGTCGACAAGTGTCAGGTTCTGCAAGCCAAAGCTGCCCTGGATTTCGAAAGCGCGCATGCCGATCTCCCGCGATTGGACCACTGCCAAGGTGCCGCGCGGTGGCAAACGGGTCAAGGGCCGCTGGCTCGACGCCGCGCGGCCTGATACACGGATGACCCGAGGAGGCGACCATGACGACCAAGCCACAGCCCCTGCCCGACATCGCGGGCCTGCAGATGGACGCGAATTTGCTGCGCAAAGGGCGCGGCGAGCGCTGCATCCTGACCGAATGCCAGGCGGCGTGCTGCGTCAACGGCATCTGGGCCGACGTGAACCACGTGCAGAAGATCCTCGCGCATGCCGAAGCGATCAAGCCCTACCTTGCCGAGCAGTACCGCAACGAAGACGCGTGGTTCGGCGAGGAGATCCTGGAGCACTCCGACTTCCCCTCGGGCCTGGGCATTCCGACCCAGACCGGTTCGATGGACGGCCATCCGGGCCGCAGTGGCTGCGTGCTGCTGCGCAGCGACTACAAGTGCGGGCTGCAAGTCGCGAGTCTGGCGTTGGGGTTGGGGTATCCCGGGCTGAAACCTTTTGATTGTGCTTCCTATCCCATTCTCCGTTCCGAAGGCGCCCTGCAGGTCGACGACGCGAGTCCCGCGCAACTCGGCGGCGCGGATTGCCAGCGGCCGTGCGCAGGCGAGCCGCAGCGGATGTTCGAGATCTTCCGCGAGGAGGTGGAGCTTTCGTTGGGCGCCCAGGGGTTTGCGCGCTTGGCTGCGGCTGCCGGAGAGGGCCGTCGCGTCGCGTAGGCGCGTGTCCAAGTCACGTTCCCCTGCCGGTCGCTGGCTTGTCTGTCAAGGACTTGGCGAGCGCGATCAGATCTGCAGGAGGCTGAGCAAGTTCCCGGCCTTCGATGTGCGACACGCTGCGCGCACCGACCACTGCATTGAGCAACAACGCCCAGCGCACACGCGGCATGTCCGCAGATCGCAGCGATATTTCGTTGATCTCCGGCACTTGGATCCTCAGCGCCGCCAGGGTCGTTCCCCAGACGGGTGCCGCCTGCGCACCTGGCGTCGCGATGCGCCCGCCATCCAAACCGAACAGCACGCTCGACGTGCTCGCCTCGGCGATCAGGCCGTCCGTACTGCACAAAAGCGTGTCGTCGGCGCCCAGCGCCCGCGCTTTGTCGCGCCACGCCAGATCTTCCGCTACGCACAGGCGCTTGCAGCCCACGAGCAAGGACGCGGGGTTGCGAACGCAGCCTCCCAATACGACGCGCGCGGGCGGCAGATCGCGCTCGGCCGTGGTCAGCGGGCGCGCCTGGGCGAGCAGCGAATACCCCCGCGACAATTCGTCATTGCCCAGCACAGTCAGGCGCATCCGCAGCGGTAGCGCCTGGTGCGCGGCGCCGAGGTCGCGGACGGCGCGAACGAGTTCGGCTTCGTCCGGCAGCGGCAGGTGCCATGCGAGGGCGCCGCGGCGGCAGCGCTGCACGTGAAACAGCCAATTGTTCGGCAGGTTGCCGTACCAGAGGAACGTCTCGTAGACGCCGCGGCCACTCCACAGACCCGGCAGCGGCGCGGGCATTGGCTTGCCATCCAAGTGGGCGATCATACTGTCACTCCCGCGCCGATGGCTCCGAGCAGGCGCAGTCCTGATCGCGCCTTCCAGCACAGCTCCAACCACTCGCGGTGCGGGTGGGAGTCGGCGACGATGCCCGCACCAACGCTCAACTGCGCGCAATGCTGACGCAACACCAGTTGGCGGATGCCGACCGACAGATCCGCGCTGCCGTCCGGCAGCCAGAGCCCGGCGGCACCGCAGTAGGGACCGCGTCTGCGCCCTTCGAGCTGGGCAATGACCTTCATCGCCTGCACTTTCGGGCAGCCGGTCACCGAGGCTGGCGGCAGGGTCGCCGCCAGCCACTGCGCCACCGCGGCCGGATCGGCAAGCGCTGCCTGCACTTCACTCTCCAGATGCCACACCGTGGCATAGGGCACACATGCCAGCAGAGTCGGCACGGACACGGACGCGGGCCGCGACGCACGCCGCAGATCATTGCGCACCATGTCCACTATCATCGTGTTCTCTGCGCATTCTTTTTGTGATCCGATGAGTTGGCGCGCACGATCAGCATCTGTTGCGGGATCATTGTCGCGTGGCGCCGTGCCCTTGATCGGCCGCGATCGCACCTGGCCGTCTTGCACGGTCAAGAACCGCTCCATCGAGCCGCACAGCAGCGCAAAGGCATCCCCGCGAACGTACATCCCGAATGGCACCGGCTGCGCCGCTTGCACGGCCGCCAGCAGGGCCAAAGGCGGCAGATCTCGCAAATCAGCTGTCGGAATATTGGCTTGGACGCTCAGATTGACCTGATAGATCTCGCCCGCGCCGATGCGCTCCAAGGCGTCCGCGACCGCGGACTCGTAGGCCCGCTGCTGACGGGAAAGATCATGCGGAATAGGAAGTTCAGACCCATGAGCCGGGGCCGTCGGCAGCGCGCAAGGCTGCAGGTGCTCGGGGTGGAACGCGACCACCGCAAGATCCGGCAGCGGTTCCTCTTGCGCCTGCGGTGCCTGGCCTTCCAGCGCTGCGCCGATCTCGTAGCCGATGAATCCCGCCACGGCAAGCCCGGCGCGCAGCCAGGATTCGATCTGCGTCAGAGCCGTCTGCGCGGCGGCGCGACAGGCCATCGTCTCAGGCAATTGCAGGGACATCCGGTCCTGCACGGCTGCGAGCGGCAGCGCGGCCGCTGGCGTCCCCGCCCGCGCCAGCCAGCGCCAGCGCCGCGGCCCCGCACCGCAAAATGCGACCGCTGCTGAGGATTCGTCGTCGGCCAAGCGTTTGCCTCGCCTGGCGCACGATTGCGCCTGCGGTGTGAAGGCGGTCATGATACACCTGTCTCGCGAGGGGGCAGCCCATGCAAGCCTGGATTTCCGACGATGCGGCGCCGCGCGACGAGTTCGAATCCGTCGACAACTATATGAATTCTCTTGAGAACTGGTTTGTCGACGTGCGCGGTCGCGGTGTGCAGTGGTCGCCCGCCGATACCGCACGCGCACAATCGTGGTTCGTGCTGGGCATTCCGCTGGGCACAGTGCTGCGCGTTCTGCAAACTCGGGCCCGCGCCTACCGTTTTGCCCATGGCGACGACGCGCCGCTGCCGCTGCACCTGTCGTGGTATGAACCGGCGCTGCTCGATCAGGCGCGCCATCTGCTGCGGCACGGTCTGGGCGGTGGCATGGCGGCCGAAACGCAGGAGCCGGCCGATTCCCTGACGGAACTTGTGGATGCCCTGCCCGACTTGATCGCGCAGGCGTCGCATGTCGGCACAGCGCGCGCATTCGAAAAGGCTTTTTCACTATTGGACGCGGAGTTGCGTGGCGAAGACGACGAGCACACACCACAAGAGCCCGAGATCGCGACAGAACAAGCGGCCGTTGATGCTCGCCTGGAGAAGTGCCGCAAGTCCATGACTCGCATCGTCCTTTCCTCGCTCGCTGCTGAGGAACTGGCGGAGCTGGAAGCGGGCGTGCAAGCCCAACTGCGGCCATTTCGCGGGCAGATGGGCAAGAAGGCGTTGGCCATGCGACAAACGGCTTTGATGGCGCGGATGCTGGCCGAGCGCTACGGATTGCGCTATCCCACGCGCAGCGGCTGGCTGGTGCCGGGGCAAGAAGGCTGACATGGGAAGTTGCATCGAGCAGGAGGGAGGAGGCTGCAGATTCTGCGGTGGTGACGGCTACTTGACGCAGCCGGGCGCCCAGGCGGCACAGGCGGTGTTGTGCGATCACGTCCTGGCATGTTCGGAGTGCCGCGGCTCGGGCTACAGGATGGCCCGCGATCGCGACGGCTACGAAGTCATGCGCCCTTGCGAGTTGCTGGGTGTCAAGCGTCGCATCCAACTCTATAACCTTGCAGGCATTCCCGCGAGGTACCACGGCGCAACCTTCGGCGGCTTCCAACACCGGCAAAATGCCAAGGGCGACAGCAACCAGCACGAGGTGCGCACGCGTTGGTTCGATGCCTGGACGCACCGCATCGCGAGCGCGGTGCACCCGGACGGTAAGCTGCCGCCGCGCTCGCGGGGCATCGGCCTGCAAGGCGTGCCGGGCGTGGGCAAGACGCACCTGTTGACGGCGCTGGCGCGTTTTCTCACGCTGGAACACGGGGTTCCGGTTCGATACCGCGAGTTTTCGCACCTGCTGTGGGACTTGAAGGCAGGCTATCAGGCCGGACAAGGCGAGGACCAGATCATCGCGCCGCTGGTTTCGGTCGAGGTGCTGTTGATCGACGAGCTGGGCCAAGGTCGGGCAAACGAATGGGAAATCGGCATTCTCGATGCCGTCGTCGGCGCACGGTACAACAAGGGCCTGACCACTTTCTTCGCGACGAACTACTGGCTGCATGCGCCCGATCTGGCTCGCTTTGGCGGTGCGGCGGCCTTGAAGGAATCCGGGCTGCCGGTCGAGACGCTGGCCGATCGCGTGAGCCCGCGCATCTTCTCGCGCCTGTCTGAAATGTGCGATTTTATTGAGCTGCGTGGTCCAGACTCCCGCGCGCTGCCGGACAAGACGCCGGTGCAGGCGCGCGCGGCCAAGACCGGCAAGGGGTTTGCGTGAGATGCCCGAAGTGCGGCGCGCAACAGCCTGACGCGGAGGAGTGCGTCCGCTGCGGAGTCGTATTCGCCAAGCTCAAGCCGCGCGCGCCGACCGTGGCGCCACCGGGCGCGACGCCGACCGCGCCGCAGCCGGCCGCGTCGGTACCTCCGCCCAAAGCCTTGGGCGGGGCATGGCACCGCGCCCGCGAATGGTGGCGCACGGCGACGCCTGACACGGCGCAGCGCATGACGTTTTTCTCGCAGATGGCGCGCCTGACGGCCGCCAATGTGCCCGTGCCGGAGGCGCTGGCACACGTCGGCGCCATTCTGGGGGCGCGCACGCTGGGGCGGGCCGCGCACGTGATGCGCACGGAAATCGCTGCCGGCGGCCGGCTTTCTGAAGCCATGGCGCGGCGCCCGTGGCTATTCGACG
>Ga0172369_10005083_pt1 | contig 16358 bp, 8 predicted proteins | sample LakKiv25m_FD_114539 | JGI IMG/M metagenome (GOLD analysis project Ga0172369, IMG submission 114539) | Freshwater microbial communities from Kabuno Bay, South-Kivu, Congo - kab_022012_11.25m | ecosystem: Environmental > Aquatic > Freshwater > Lake | place: Democratic Republic of the Congo...
CCTCCGCCGCCTCCGCCTCCGCCGACGTCGTATCCCGTCCCGCCGCCGCCCGCGACCACCAGCACCTCGACGTTGCCGCCGGTCGTGACCGTGAACGTCCCGCTGGTCGTGAAGGTGTGGACGCGGTAGTTCCCGACGTCGGCCACGGTCCCGCCGGTCGCCGCGATCCCGCCGATGCTCACCCAGGAGCCGTTGTAGTACTCCAGCTTCCCCGTGGAGCTGTTCAGGCGCACCATGCCGCTCACCGGGTTCGCGGGGCGCTGGGCGGTGGTGCCGACAGGCATCTTGATGGCGTCCGTTCCGGCGACGTCGAGTCTGGCCGCCGGTGTCGTGGTCCCGATGCCGACGTTGCCGCCGTTCTTCACCGTCACGGCCGGCGTCGAGAAGGTGAAGCTGCCGTTGGCCGTCGACGGCGTGATCTCGAACCCGCCGTCCACCAGCACCTGGCCGCCGACGCGCCAGTTGACCTGGCCGGAGCTGCCTCCGCCGACGTTGAACACCTGTCCGCTCTGGCCGTACAGCTCCATCGAGGCGTGCGGCGTCGTGGTCCCGATGCCCACGTTGCCCGAGGCGTCCACGCGCATCCGCCGCGAGTTGGCGGTGAAGAAGTCCAGCGCCAGCGGCGTGGCGGTGCTGAAGTTGCCCAGCGCGATCGACGCATCGGTGCTCCGGTGCGAGTTGTAGTCGTTGTTGCCCATGAAGACGGCGACCCCGCTGTTGGCCCCGCCGCTCGCCTCGAACACGTTGTCGGAGTACACCGTGCCCGCCACGTTGAGCATGGCGGAGCCCGGGGTCGTCGTGCCGATGCCCACCTTGCCGGCCGTCAGGTCGAACATCACCCGCGTCGTGTCCGTGTCCCAGCGCTTGCCGAAGTGCATCTTCGCGCCGCCGCTCTCGCCCACGGTGCGGATGGAAGCCCCCTCCGTGTTATTACCGTCATAGAAGTTGATCCGCCCCTCGCCGTCGGGGCCGGAGGCGATGGTGAGCGCCTCGTTTGCGGCGTAGCTCCCGAGCTGCAGCCTCGTTTCCGGCCCCGCCGCGCCGATGCCGACCCTGCCGTTGGCGCCCACGGACATCACGGAGCTCGTGCCCCCGGCCACGAACTCCGCCAGCTTCCCTGTCGTCGCATTGCTCGCGACGTACAGTTCGCGGTCGGTGGCGTTCTGCGTGGCCGACGGGTTCACGATGGACACCACCCCGTTGGCGTTGGACCAGGAGTTGCCGGCCACGAAGCTGCCCACCTCGCCCGTGGGCGAGTACGTGCCGCCTGCCGACACGTGCAGCTTCGCCCCCGGGCTCACCGTGCCGATGCCCACGTTGGCGGCCGGCGAAATGACGAACGGGATGGAGCCTCCCGTCCCGTGGTTCTTGTAGACTGCCACCGAGCCCGCGAGCGGCAGTTCGTTGTGCGAGGCGTCGTCCATCCAGCCCCACAGCCACAGCCCGTCGGGCGTCTGCAGCTCGTAGTGCGCCTCGCCGAAGTTGGTGCCCGTGGTCTGCACGCGCGCCGCCGTCGGCCCGGCGGCGGAGCCGGCCACGTGCAGGGTCGTGAGCGGCTCGGTGGTGCCGACGCCCACGGCGGAGCCGGTGCTGTTGTAGATGCCGGACCCGTTCTGGCTCCAGAACCCGCCCACGTCCGACCACGAGGTCTTGCAGGATCCCGCCAGGCACAGCCCTCCGGAGGCGGCGTTCACCGCGCCGGCGACGTCCAGCGCGTATCCGGGCTGCGTCGTGCCGATGCCGACCCGGCCGTCGGCGCCGATGTACATGCGCCGCGTGTTCGCCGTCGCGAACTCGATGGGCAGCGCGTCGGCCGTCGCCAGCCCGAGTTGGTTGCCGTCGAAAACGTCGTAGGAGGCCGTGCCCAGCCACCACTTCTCGTGGTTCGTGGTCCGGTCCCAGCCTTCCAGCACCGCGATGCCGCCCTCCGAGCCGATGCGGACGCTCGTGCCGGCGACATCCAGCGTGCGCTCGGGTGCGAGCGACGTGCTGCCCACGCCGACCTTGCCCCCGATGAGCGTGCGGCCAGCGCCGCTGGGCGCGAGCACGACGTCCTGATCCGTGCCGCCCGCCGCGAGGGTCAGCGCGCCCGTGCCTGCGACGGATCCCGTCGTCGTCCCCGTGCCGCCGCTCGTGACCGCGAGCGGCGCGCCGAACGCAGGCGCCGCCGCGAAAGTTTTCGTCCCCGCGATCGACTGGTCCCCGGTGAGCGCCACATAGCCGCCCGACAGTCCGCCCACGTCGGCCACGCCCAGCGACGCCGGCGCCCAGCGCGAGCCGTCGAAGCGCAGAACCTGCGCCTCGGCGGGCAGCGCCGTGGCGACGGAAACCCCTTGGATCTTCGACACGAGCGGCGCCGAGAGCTGCCCCGAGAGATCTCCTCCGCACTGCGTGGAGGCGTCGTACTTCGAGTCGAAGCGCGCGAAGTCGACCGAGGCGAGGTAGCCGTCCGACGAGAGCGTCGCCTGGAGAATCGAGATGTCCGGCGCCGTGGTGCTGCCCCAGACGCTCAGCGGCGCGTGCCCCGTGAGGCCGGTCAGCGTTCCGCCGGAGTCCACGTCCGCCGAGGGTTCCCACTGCACCGTGGCGGAATTCCACTTGAGCACCTGCCCCTGGGCGGGCGCGGCGGCGGAAACGGCGCGCGACTGGAGCCGTGCGACCACGGGGGCCGACAGCGTGCCGCCGAGGTCTCCGCCGCACTGCGTCAGAGCGCCGTACTTGGCGTTGAATGCGACCCAGTCCGACGACGAGAGGTAACCGGACGACGCCGTTCCGGCCTGCGTGATCGAAAGAACGGGAACGCTCGTGCCATCGGCGACCGCCAAGGGCGCGGTCGCCTCGACGCGCGTCACCGTGCCGGCGTTCGGATCCGTGCAGGTCCAGGCGGTTCCCTGGCGCTGCAGCACCTGCCCCGCGGCGCACGCTTGCAGGGACACGGTCTGGGTCGCGCCATCCACGGCGATGCCCGCCCCGGCCGAATACCGCGCGGTCCCCGCAAGCCGCCCGGCGGCGTCGATGACCGTCTGCCCGGCGACTTTCAGGATCGACACGTCCGCGCTGCCGCCCCGCAGGCTCTGCGCCGCCACCGAATAGGGCGCGGACCCGAGCTGCTGCCGGGGCGTCAGCGTCTCCGCGCCGACCCGGACCTCCAGCCAGCGGGCCGAGCCGTCGAAGGTCCCCTCCGGCAGCGCGGCGACCAGGCCCAGAAACGTCGCGTAGTAGCCCTCAGACAGCCCCAGCGTCTGGGTTTCGGTCCACAGAACGCTGCCGCCGGCGGCCGAGTCGTACATTGAAAATACGACGCTGGCTGTGCCGGTCGCAGCCGTTCCGTCCGCACGCAGCAGGCGGCCCTGGTACCCGACGAGCAGCGGCACGGCGGCGCGGGCCGGAACCGGAAAGCCGGAGGCAAGCAGGAGGAGCAGACAAAGGGGGCGGGTCGGCATCGCCGATACTCCTGACCCCCCGGATTCGCGTCCGACCGGAGTGTAGCAGCATTCGGTGCGTCACGACCGACGCTGTCGGCTGCCGGGCTGCCATGCCTGCGAGGGTGCGGCGTTTTGCCGCCATGCCGCCGTCGGACGGGCGTCCCGTCGCGCGCCGCGACCGTCGCTGTGCTCGAATACACCCGACCGGCGCGGCGCACGACGGGCACGCCCATCTTGTCTACCGACTTCGGCTCATGGCGCGTCCCTGCGGAATCCACCCTCGGACGCAAACGCCTATGAAAGGGGAGCTTCGGGTTTTCGGCTACGGCCCGGCGCTCGGCGTACACGTCGTCTCGTAGGTGATCTGCAGCGTCGTGGACCCGCCCGGCTCGTGCCCCGGCGCGAACACCACCGCGCCGTGGTCGCCCATCGTCGGGTCGAACACCCACTGCACGCTCCCGTCCGACGCGGTCGCGCGGATCTCGTTGCCGTCGATGGTCACGGCCACGGTTGCGCCCACCGGCGTCGCCGACAGCGGGAAGCGCGCCTCGGGCTGGAACGCGTCGGTCCCGATGGTCTGCAGAAGGCCGCCGAAGTCGGGCGAGCAGATGTCGCCGATCTTCCCCCCCATGGTGTGTACGAGGTCGATGTACCGCGTGCCGATGCTCTCGCGCGTACACCCCGGCAGCGTGACGATGGCGCTGGCCATGACGAGGTCGGGCCGGCCGGGTTTCGCCGCGCGCAGCGCCTGCACGGTGTCCGCCACGGGGTTGCCGTCGGAGTCGTCGGCGTCGCTCACGAACAGGACGTAGAGCATCGCGTCTTCGCGCAGAAATCCCGCGTTTCCGTCGTCGGGCAGGTCGGTCTCGGGGTTGTCCGGGTGGTCGACGAGCGGCGGCGACAGCGCGCGTCGCGCGGCGTCGAGGCCTTCCTCGTACCAGTGGCACGATCCCACGCGCACGTTGTGGTCGAAGGCCGCCGCGAGGTCCGGCGTCCGCGGCGTCAGGATGCGCGGGAAAGACCGGTCCACGGGGAAGAAACGTCCCGCCTCGCCGCCGTCGGCGCCGCCCGGGCACTGGATGCCCGCGCCGTAGGGGAAAATGCCCGTCGAAGTGATCGCCACGTGGAAGTCGACCCCGCGCGCGAGCGCCTCTTGGATGAATCGGTCGAAATTCTGCGCGACGGCGTCCTGCTTGTCGTACATGGACCCGGAATTGTCCACGACGAACAGGAAGTCCACCTTGGGCACGGCGCTCTGCGTGAACGTGTCGGTGCGGGTGGGACGCGTCGAGGCGCTGCCTTCCAGCGCGACGGTCAGCTCCATGGGCAGGGCCGAAGTCCGCACGAACAGAGGCGCGCTCGAAAACCCTTCGCGCAGCGGCTGGAACGACACGTCGACGGCCAGCGAGTCGCCGGGCGCGAGCGTGCGGGGCGCGGTGCCGGCGTCCACCTGGAAGTCGTCGCCCGTGCCGGTGCCCAGGCGGGCGCCGAGGTAGTCCACGGGCTGCGCGCACAGATTCGACAGCCGCGCCGTGCGCACCGGGGCCTGGCACGCGAGTCCCACGGTCCCGAACGAAAGCAGCGGCGGATCCATGCGCACGCACGCGCCGCTGCCGCGCCCCACGAGCGTCACGCTCCCCGTCGGAGCCGATGCCGACGAAGTGTCGAACTCCGCCACGCCCGCGAACGAGGCGTCCGCGTCCGGACGGAACTCCACCGGCACGACCAGAACGCCTCCGGGCGCCACGATCTGCGGTCCCGGCGAGGCGACCGAGAACTGCGCCGGCGTGCCGCGCGAGACCCGGATGTTCAGGAATGAACACGACGCGGTGCCGGTGTTCTGCAGCGCGAAGGCGAGCCGCGAGCGCGCGCCGACGGGCACCGATCCGAAGTCGACGCGCTCGGGCAGGACCGACCACGAGCAAGGTCCGGTATCCACGGCCTCGCCGCCCAGCGCCACGTCGGTCGTCGTCGCGGCCGAGTCGTTGCTGTGCAGCCGCAGCACGCCGGCGCGCAGGCCGGGCACCAGCGGGAGGAACCGGACGGCGAGTGTGGACACGTCTCCGACGCGCAGCGTCACGCCGCCCGCCGGTGCCGGATCGACGGAGAACTCCGCGTCACCCGAAGTGATTTCCCATCCCGAGATCTGCAGTGGCGCCGTGTCCGTCGGGTCGTGCCCCGCGTTGCGGATCGTCAGCGTGCGCGCCGCGGGCACCCCGACGCCGACCGGCGCGAACTGCAGGGGACTGGGCACGGCCTCCAGCCGCGGCCCGCCGCCCGTGCCCGCCAGACCGACGACGATCTCCGGCTCGCTCGGCGAGTCCGTGGCGAAGCGCAACGTCCCGATTTGCCTGCCGAATCCGGTCGGGGCGAACTCCACGTCGAAGGCTGCCTCGCTGCCGGGGGCGAGCGTCGCGGGCAGCGTGGCGGCCACGGCGCGCATGCCGGGGCCCGTGCCGCTGCCCAGGCGTTGCGAAAGAATCTGGACGGAATTCGACCCGCCGTTGCGCAGACGGACGGTGCGCCGCGACACCGAGCCCGGAGCGACGAAGCCGAAGACGATGCCCTCCGGCTCGGCCTCCAGCGCGGCCGCGATGCCCTCGCCGGCCAGCGCGACGGTCACCTGCGCGCACGTGGCGCACGGAGTCACCGCGATGAAGGCCGAGTAGGGACCCACGCGCGCCGGCAGGAAGCTCACTCCGATGCTCTTCTGCCCGCCGCCGGGCACCGTCGTCGTTCCCGCGACATCCGCGCGGAAGAAGGCGGCGTCGTCTCCGCCGGGCGCCGCGACGAGGATTTCCGTCGGCCAGGCGGTCGGGTTGGCCGCCGTCAGCACGAGCGAGACGCTGGAGCGCACCGGCACGCGCCCGAAGTCCAGCGCCTGCGAGTCCAGCGTCGCCTGCCCCAGCACGCCCAGGCCTCGCAGCCGCACCGGCGCAAGCTGCGTGCCCGCAAGGTCGGAAACCAGCGAAAGCTGCTGTTCGCGATCCCCCGTGGCGCTGGGCGAAAACGCCACCTTCAGCTCGACCGTGCTGCCGCCGGGCACGGTCAGCGATCCCGCGTCCACGAGCGAGAAGTCCGGCGCGACCGGCGGAGCCAGTCCCGGCGGCGCGATGGTCACCGTGCCGCGCCCCGTGTTGCGGATGGAAATGCTCTTGACGCGCTGCGTCGCGAGCGAGACGGCTCCGAAGTCGACCTCGGCGGGGACTTCGATGGAACCGCCCAGCGCGCCCACGGCGTCCTCGGTGCAGCCGGCCAAGGCGAGCACCACGGTCGCCATCGCCGCCTGTCGTCCGATTCGCCCGCCCATCTGCATCTGCTGCTTCCCCCGGAGCCGGCTGCCCGCGCGGCACGGACGGGTCCCCCCGCACGCGCCGACACGCGTGCGCCCGGCTGTATCCGCTTGCGGCAGGTGCGACCGCCGCCCCGAAGCGGCCGCGCCGAGTCAACGGTAGGCACCCGCACGCCCGCACGCCAAGCGGCGCCTTGGAAGGATGAAACGATGAAAGATGAAGAGACGGGACTGTCGCCGCCGCGTCAGGTGGGCTTCAGGGATTCCGCCGGATCGGTCAGATTGTAGCGGCGAAGCAGCTTGGCGAACGGATTGGGCTCCATTCCCAGCTCGGCGCGGACTTTCTCCCGCAGCTCGGCGGCGTCGGCCGCCGCCGGCGCCTGGTCCGCGAGCAGCCGCGTCACCTGCTCGCGCACGTCGCCGTCGATGACGCCCAGGACGCCCAAGTCGTCCAGATAGGGCGCTCGCGTCAGCACCTGGGCGATGCGCTCGCCCAGCTTGCGCCGTCCCAGCTCCACGCGCGCCCGCTCGGAACGCACCCGGTCGAGCTCCTCGGCCAGCCCGAGGCGCTCCAGATAGGCCGACAACTCCGGCGCCGTCAGCTTCAGCGCGTTCGCGAGCTTCGCCTTCGCCCCCTGGTGGAACCCGACGAGGAATCGGGTGTTCGCGATTTCGCGTTCCCGGAACGATTCCGCCAGCCCGTGGTGCGCCAGCAGAGCACGCAGATCCGACTCGGCAATGTCCCGGCCGGCCGGTCCGTGGTGCGTCGCGCCGAGTTTCTCCGCGAGCACCCGCGGATTCGCCTTCTCCTCGGCGAACTGGCGCTCCAGGATCAGACGACCGGCCGATCCCTGCAGCTCCGAGAAATCGTGGCGGGCATCGGCGGGCAGCTCGCGCACGGCCTCCTTGCGCTTGTCGTGCGCGGGAGCGCCGCGTTTCTCGCGCACGTACTCGCGCCGGCCGGCCAGCGGGTCCGAGGCCTCCGCGGGCTTGCTCCCGGGCGCCGGCTGGCGGCGCCAGATGCGCGTCCCCTGCGGCGTCACGGGGCGCGTGTCGGCGAGCGGACCCTCCTCGGGCGGCAGGGTCGCGGGCGCCGTGTCTGGAGATTCCTCAGTCTTTTCGGGACGTTCCGCAGGCCGGCGCCGCCGCGGGCCAGCCGGTGCCGACGCCTTGCGTGCCGCCATGCGGCCCGGGGAGAACAGATCGATGTCGGTGGTCGTCTCGAGCAGCCGGTGCAGGCGGCGGCGGAGTCCGAGCGCCTCGATCTCCGCGTTCAGCTCGTCCAGGCCGACGCCCAGTTCCTGCGCGACGCGCACGCCGTCGCGGTGGTAGGCGAACAGGGTGACAAGCTGCTGGGTCCGTTCGGTCTGCGCCAGCGAAAGAGCCGGCTTGGCCGGGGGCGCGGGGGTCAAGGATGAAGGATGAAGAATGAAGGATGAAGGATGAGCCTTTTCCGGCGGGAGGGTCTGCGCTTCCGGCGTCTTCTCCGGCTGGGCGCCGGCGTGTGCGGCGCGGGCGATGTCCGCGAGCGCGTCGCGTTCGGCCCGCAGCGCGTAGTAGCCGGCGATTTCCCGGGCCGCGGCCACGGCCGGCGGCGTGCCGCGGGCCATGTCGACGAGCGCGTCGGGTCCCACGGGACCCGGCAGGGGCCCGCCGGCGGCGCGGCGCACGGCGTCGAGTTCCTGGACTGCGAGGGGTTCGAGGGCGCGCAGGATCTCGCCTCCGCCGGCCGGACGGCCGCTTCGCGCGCATGCGGCGGCGATCTCTTCGACGAGGGTGGGTTCGATTTCGCCGGCCTGCGGGACCATGGGGGGCGGCATGGTAGCGATGCGACGCGCCGAGTCAAGCCGGACCAGTACAAGAACGAACCGCCAAGACGCCAGGAGCGCCAAGGACGCCAAGGAACGACGAGGGCTGGGGACCCCGTCCGGGCGAATGGACACTTCGGTCGTCCTGCTCGCCCGCCGACGACCGATCCGGCTTGGTGCAAACCCTCTGCACTTCTTGGCGTCCTTGGCGTTCTTGGCGTCTTGGCGGTAGACGGGACCTGCTACCCCTGCCGGCCCGGCGCACCCAGCGAAACCAGCCCCGCGGCCTCGTTGAGCCGCCCGCTCCGGAACGGCTCCAGATCGACCACCGCGAAGCGGTATCCGGCCTCCAGCACCCCGCGCAGAACGCGCTCTCTCACCGCGGGATCGAGCACCTTCTCCAACTCGTCGGCCGCGATCTCGACGCGTGCGATGGTGTCGTGATGTCGCACGCGGAACACCCGGATCCCCGCCTCCCGCACCGCCTGCTCGGCGCGGCCGACCTGTGCCAGCCGCTCGCGGGTCACGGGTGTGCCGTACGGAAACCTGCTGGAAAGACAAGGGGTTTGGGGCTTGTCCCACGTCGGGAGGTCGAGCCGGCGGCTCCAGGCGCGGATGTCCTCTTTCGTCATGCCTGCGTCGGCCAGGGGGCTCGCGACGTCCTGCTCGCCGGCCGCCTGCTGTCCGGGGCGGTAGTCGCCCAGCTCGTCGGCGTTGGCCCCGGCGGCGACCCGGGCAATGCCGCGGCGCGCGGCTTCCGCGTGCGCCAGCTCGAAAAGCTCGGATTTGCAGAAGTAGCAGCGGTTCACGGGGTTGGCGGCGTAGCGCGGATCGTCCAGTTCGCGACTTTCCACCTCGACTTGGACGACGCCCAGCCTCGCAGCCAGCGCGCGTGCCGCCTCCCGCTCCCCGGGGGCGAGCGACTCGCTCACGGCCGTGAGGGCGACCGCGCGATCCCCGAGGACGTCTTTCGCCACCGCCAGGAGGAACGCGGAGTCGCACCCGCCGGAGTAGGCGACGAGAAGCGACGGGTACCCGGCCAGACATTCGCGCAGGCGGGCGTAGCGCTCCCGCGAACGTTCGGCGATCCCGTCCCAGCGCTCAGGTTCCATCTGCGTTTCCGCCCCCTTGCGCCTCGGTCGGAGCGGCGGCCTTGGTGCGACAGCCTCACGACGAGCGAGCCGCCGCTCCGCACGTGCGCGTCGAAGATCCGGCTAGCGCGAGGCGCGCGCCGTACGGGCCGCGACCTTCTGAGGCGCCGACTTCTGGGCCTGCTTCGCCGCGGGCGGGGGGAGCGCGGCCGCCGCTTTGGAAATCTTGGCCGGTTTCGCCGCGGGTGCAGTCTTCTTCGCGCTCCTGTCCGGCGCAGGCTTCGCAGCCGGCGGCTTCGGCGGGACGATCTTCTCGGGCGCGGGGGCCTTGGCGGGCGCCGGTGCGGGCCTGGCGAGGGCCTTGGCGGGCGCCGGTTTCGGCTTCTCGGGAGTCCTTGCCGGCGCCGGGGCCGGTTTCGCGGCCTGTTTTTCGGTGGCCGGCTTCGGCGCCGGTGCTGCGGGCCTCGCAGCCGCGGGCGGCGGGGCGGACGCCGTCGGCTTGCCGGTTTCCGCGGCTTTGGCGGAAGACCTGGGCGGGGCCCGGGGCGGCAGCGCCATCGTGTCGGCGAGCCGGATGGGCGGCGGCGGGACGGCGGGACGCTTGCCGGCCCTGCGATCAGCCTTGCGCGGCCGGCGGGTCATGCCCGCGTCGCCGGGCTGCAGGGCGCCCTCGCGCACGAGCGCCTCGATGACCGCCGCCGCAGCCTCGTCGATGCTCTGTCGGGAGGTGTCGATGCGGACTTCGGGCGCCGCGGGCGGTTCGTACGGGTCGGTGACGCCGATGAAGTTGCGGATCTCGCCCCGGAGAGCCTTCAGGTAGAGCCCCGTCCGGTCGCGCGCCATCAGAGTCTCGGTGGGGCAGTCGACGAACACTTCCATGAAGCGCCCGATCTCGCGGCGGACGACATCGCGCGCCTCGCGATAGGGCGACACCATCGGCACGAGGGCGAACCCGCCGGCGCGCGTGATGGCCCGCGCCAGGAAGCCGGCGCGGCGCACGACGGCATTGCGCTCCTCCGGCGTCGCGCCCGGCCCCTTGCCGATGAAGATCTCCCAGTCGTCGCCGGCCAGCACCTCGACCGGTCGGTCGGCCAGCCTCAGCCGGTTGGCGACCTCCATGGCGACCGTCCGCTTGCCTGCTCCCTGCATGCCCGTGAACCACACGGTGTAGCCGCTGCCGGCCGGCTGTGAAAACATGTTGCCTCCGCGCGGAGCCGTCCCGGCGGCCGTCCGCACGCTCCCCGGGGGGGCGCTTCGCAGAGCCCGCCGGCGGGCAAAACCCCCGACCGGTGGTGTCCCGGGAGCGCCGTACCCCCATTGCCCGGGGGCCAGAGCCCAATCGCGCGCATACTACCCTGCGACACAGGGGTTTCGCAAGGGAAGAACGCGCTTTCCAGGGGTCCCGAGCACGAAACAGCAACCGCCAAGGCGCCAAGGGACACCAAGTTCGCCAATCTGTGGAGGGTCGTCGATCTGTTGGTGTTGGGCGGGCAACACCTCGGCGAGAGCGAGCAATCGACCGGCTGCTCAGTGCTGAGGCGACTCCAGCCCGAGCCGCTTTTCCACCCGATCCATGCGCCCGCAGAGCCTGTCGTGGGCGGCTTGCAGCGCTTCGCGGTCCGCACGGTGCTCGCGACGCCATTCCTTGACGATCACGTTCAGGTCCTTCACGCTCGCGGCGAGTTCCGTGGTCGCGGTAGCCAAGCGGATGTCGGCCTCCGTCATCTGCCTGCGCAGGGCGCCGATTTCCTCGTGCATCTCGTTGCGAAGACCGGCGATCTCGACCTTCAGACCCCCGATCTCTCCCTTCAGTTCCGTGCGAACGGAGTCCAGACGTTCGTTCGTCTGTTCGAGGCGGTCGTTCGTCTGGTCGATTCGACGGCCCAGTTCACTGCGAACAGCCTTCATTTCGTTCCAGATGTTGCGGAGGAGCACCTCGACGACCGGCTCGCTGCTTGCGGGGGGAACGTCGGCCATGCACGCATCGTACCAGCAACAGCCCGGCGGCGCAACTACCGCAAGGTCACGCGCGTGGCGCCCCAGCCGCCTGCGCCCTCGTCGGCGGTCTCGAACGACGCCACGGCCGGATGACGCGCCAGAATCGCCTGCACGGTGCGCCGGAGCGCGCCGGTGCCCTTGCCGTGGATGATCCTCAGCGTCCGGAAGCCGAGGCGGGAGCACTCGGCCAGCCAGCAGTCGACCAGCTCCGGCACCTCGGACGGCCGGAACGTGTGCAGATCCAGCGTGTCGCCGATCGGCAACCGAACAGTCGAGGCTTCCCGGAGTTCGTCAGGTCGGGCGTCACCGAATTCCGCCTCGGATTCCGATGGGTTACGCGCCATCCGGCTCTCCGGTGCCACCGCGGTTCGTCAGCAGGCGGGATCGCTCCGCCATGGCGAAGAGCCCGGTGGCTGCTCCGATGGGGCACAGCGCGTCGCAGAACGGCCGCCGCACGAAAAGCGAGAGGACGAGCAGCGCCGCGGCGATCCACAGGGCGGTCGCAGGCGCGGCGAACGAGTTGCGGAAGAAGAAGGTGTACCACCCGCCCCCTTGGATGCCCTCCCCATGCCCGATGCGAGCCATGAACCACGCCATCCCGACGAAGATGAGCGCCAGAATCCGCAGCACCCGCAACGCCGGCAGCGGACGTGCTCTTCGGGCGGGCATGCGACCGCAGGCATCCTGAACGGTGCCGAGCGGGCAGATCTGTTCGCAGAAGCGCCGGTCGTGCAGGTTCGCCACGAGCGCCGCCGGTACCACATAGGGCCTCAGGACGCCGAAGACGCAAGGGCGAGGACAGGTGTGGCAGAAGACGTACGGGATCGCGAAATAGCATCGCCCGAGCGGGGATCCTGCGACGGGGAGCAGAAGCCCATGGTGGGCCAGTCGCACCACGCCCGTGCCGACGCCCACCCGCAGACCCACGAGGCGCCGTTCCAGGGCCACACGACGCCGACGAAGCCCGGCCGGCTCGAAGGCAATGGCCAGCGACAGGAGGATGAGCCCGACCGCCACCCACTGATACGGGCGCAGGAACGTGAAAGCGTACAGGCTGGCGTGTGTTCGGTCGGCTGCTGTCGCGAGCACCCACGCGGCCAGAGATGCCGGAACGAGGGAAATCAGCGGGCGAGCCTGCGGGCGCAAATCCGCCTGCCTGGCGGGCAGAAGCCAGATGGCTGCACCCGCGAGCTTGAAAGCTCCCGCCGCCAGGAGCGTGCCCCGCAGACCCAGCGCGGGCACCGCGATGGTGAAGACCAGCAGCGACGCGATGGCAGCGCCCGTCAGGTCGGCTGCGTAGAGCGACGCTGCGGCGCCTCCCCGGGCGCGCGAGGCGGCCGCGAACTGCAGCCCCGGAAGCAGGCCCGCTGCGGCCGTCGCCGCGAACAGGGCAGGGCGAGCCGCATCGCCGGCGTGCACGAGAGTCGGCAGAAGCAGCCAGAGAAGACCGGCCAGAGCCGCCTGCCCCAGGTCGGAGACGACGACCGCGCCGTGCCCGAAACGATTCCCGACAAAAGCTCCCGCCGCCGCTCCCGCGAGGAAGCCCGCGAGCGGCAGCCCCAGTTCCCGGTAGAGCGAGCCCAGTGCCATCTGGTACACGAGCATGAGGACGAGCTGCGCGCCCAGACCGAACGCGCCGCTCCCCATCACGGCGAACTCGTAGGGGCGGGACCTCGGCGCGTAGACGAGCAGGGCCGCGAGGGCAAGCGCCAAGGCCAAGGCAATCAGCGCCGGAAGCCCCTGATCGCCGAACTCTGCAAGCGCGCGGTCGAGCCCGAGCGCGTACGTCGTCGGCGCCAGGTCGCGGTCGGCGGGCATCGGCAGCGACGACCACCGGTCGGCATCGGACAGGCGCTGGGACGAGAAGAGATCGCGCAGGCGCGATGGGACCAGATGCAGCGGCGCAATGCCTCGCTCCGCCAGACGCCGCTCCACGAGGCCGGCGGGGTCGGAAGGTGGGTCGGGCGTCGCGACGTAGAACGTGCGACCCGCCGGCAGCACGACGACCTTCCCGAAGACCGATTCCAGGGTTCGTGCGACCGCCGAGTGCAGCCGGCGCGTCTCTTCCGAGGCGAGCTGCGCGTGGCCCGGCAGCGCGACCGCGGCCAAGCCTCCCGGGCGGAGCGCCGCGCGGATCTCGGCGTCGAACTCCGCGGTGAAGAGGCGGTCGTGCAGCGCCGACACGGGCGACGGCGAAAAGACCAGCACCGCGTCGTAGGCGGCGTGCCGGGACCGCAGGAAACGACGCGGATCCTCGCCATGGAGGTGAAGCCGCGCCTCGCGCAACGGCGGGAACGTCTCCGCAAGCAGTCGAGCGAACGCCGGGTCGCCTGCTGTCAGGTCGATGTCGATGACGCCGTGGCGAAACATGAGCGGCAGAGCCTCGGGCGGAGGCAGGCCGACCACGGCCACCGTGCGAGGCGCCGGATGGAACGAAAGCGGAATGTGCGCCGCCTCCTCGGCGGCGGCTGCGTCCGGAAGGGCAGCGACTGGGACCCGATCGATGAACAGTGTCGTCTGGCCCGGCGTCGAGGCGACTGCTGCCGTGCCGGAATCCGTAGGAGTTTCAAGAACTTGCGCGAAGCGGGGCGCCTGCAGAGCCAGGCTTCCGGGTCCCAGCGGGGCCAGTGCGGTGGTGATCGAGAAAGCTGCGCCGGCCACGGCAGCCCAAGGGGCGCGTCGTCCGAGTCCCGGCAGCGCCGCCGCGGAAGACAGCGCGACCATCGCGGCGGCGGCCGTGAAGTCGCCGACCCTCCCGAGGACGAAGAGGCTCGCCGCCGCGCCGGCGAGCGCCGATCCGAGGGATTCCGCGCAGTAGGCCCGGCCGCCGGGACCTATTGAGGCGAGTCGTGCGAACACGATGCCTGCGAGCAGGCAGGCAGGCGCCAGCAGCAGCAGAGCAGACGCAAAGGCGGCGACCGTCCCCGGCGGCGAGCCGGCCGGGAAGAACCGGGGCAGAACCCGCGCCGCGAAGATCGCGCAGACCGCCGCCGGACCGAAGGTCAGAAGAGCCGCCGACGCGCCGGGTGCCGTGCGGCGCGCTCCGATCGCCGCGCCCGCCGCCGTTGCCACCAGCCACGCGCACAGCAGCGCCGCCAGTACGGCCTCGTTGCCGGAGAATGCCGTCAGAAAGGCGCGCGAGAACAGAATCTGGAAGAGCGCCGCCGCGCCGCCCGCCAGCGCGAGCCCAAAGGGCGTCCATCGGGGCGCGGCGCCGGACACGGCCGCGAGTATAGGCCGAGTGTGCGGCCATGGTTCGGCGGGCTCACCAAGAGCGAGCCGCCACCCGGCGTGCGGCCACAGGCCGCCGACCCGACGTGTGGCCAGAGGCCGCCGCTCCCGCTGCCCCGTTGCCTTACGGATTGAGCTGCCTCGCGAAGGCGCCCCGGTACACCGCCTCGCCCACCGTCGTCTGGAAGATGAACTGGCACAGCCGCGTGCCCGGTTGCAAGGCCAGCGGAACCGAACTCACGTTCGCGATTTCCAGAACCTGCCGGTTGTCGATCCCCGGCTGCATGAAGCCCGCCGTGATGTGGACCATCAGCCCCAGACGGGCGAAACGGCTGCGCCCTTCCAGCCACCCGCACAGGTTCGGCGCCAGCTTCACCCGCTCCTCCGTGATGCCCAGCACCGTCTCGCCCGGCATCAGCACGAACGGGTTCTCCGTGCGCACCAGGTCCGTGATGCGGTTGAAATCCGACAGGTCGTTCACCGGATAGATCTCGTGCATCTTCTTGAACACCCGGAATTCGCGCCCCAGGTGCAGATCCACCGACGCCGGCCCCACGCAGTCCTCGTCGTAGGGGTCGATCACGATGTCGCCTTTGCGGATGCGCGCCAGAATCTCGTCGTGCGTCAGGATGGGCATGGGGCCTCCTGACTCCATGCTACTTCGCGCGGCGGCCGGCTGCTCGCCCGGGAGTCGCGCCGAAGGTCGCCGATTGGACAGGACCGTGCGCCCGGGGTAGGGCACCGGTCGTGATCGACGACGAAAAGGCCGCGCAAAGCCTTCCCTCTCGATGGGAACACCCGACGACGGTCGAGCTGGCGACGCTGCTGGCGGCCCCCGTCGTGGCGCTCGCGTCGGTGTTCGTCGTCGTGCGTGCGTGGCTTCCCGTCGCCGGCCGGGCGGGCCTGGATGCGGCCGGCGCCGTGCCCGTGCTCATGGCGAACACGCCCGCCACGCCGTTCCATGTCTACTACTGGGGGCAGGATCGGTTCGGCGGGTGGCCGTTCGTGCTCGCGCGATGGGTGTCCGGCGGCGCGCACTGGACGCCGGATGCGCTGTTCGTCCTGGAGTCCGGCATTCTCGTCGCAGGCCTTGCGGCTCTGGGCGCTCTGGCGGGTGCGCAGGGGTGGCTCGTCGCGGCGTGCGCCTTCGCGGCCGTCGCCGCGGTGCCCGGGGTCTCGCGCGCGGTCCTCTCGCTGTCGCACCCTTACGCGTACCAGATCGCCCTGTTTTTCGCGGCTTGGTGGGCCATGCGGCACCTGGCCGGAGCCCGTGGGTGGAGCCTCGCAGCCTGGATGCCGGCGGCCGGTCTGCTGAGTGCGCTGGCCGTTTCGTCCTCGCCCCTGAACGGCGCGGCGCTGCTGTGGACGGCCGTGCCGGAAGCCGCCCGGGCGCGGGGACGGATGATTGTCCGAGGGCTGCTGTGTGCAGCGGCGGTCCTGCTCGGGATCGGCGTCGAGATCGCCCTGCGCACGTGGCAGCATTCGTACATCCGCGCGCAGCATCTGCCCGTGC